>OUWB011209469.1_pt1 | contig 26974 bp, 23 predicted proteins | sample 1779821 | NCBI WGS metagenome assembly OUWB01 (sample SAMEA3914806, study PRJEB12502) | metagenome | biome: forest; material: soil | place: Canada | collected 2011-08-03 | depth 0.1 m
TTCGCGCCCAACATCACCGCCGCGGCCACCGACGGCCGTGACCGGCCGCGCTGGTTCATCCGCGGCGTCGGCACCAACAATACCGACGCCAACGGCGTCAGCCAGATCGGCATCTATCGCGACGAAGTCTATATCGCCAACTTCTACGCCCAGGACTTCCCGTTGTTCGACCAGGAGCAGGTCGAGGTGCTGAGCGGCCCGCAGGGCACGCTGTGGGGCAAGAACACGACCGGCGGCGCCGTCAGCTATATCTCCAAGGCGCCCAGCTTTACCACGGGCGGCTATGCCAAGGTGACGACCGGCAGTTTCGGCGAGGAGGGTTATGAGGGCGCGATCACCGGTGCGCTGATCCCTCACGAACTGGCCGGGCGGCTGTCCTATTATCACGACCAGGACGACGGTTGGCAGAAGAACCTCTACACCGGCGATGTGACGCCGGCCTCGTCGACTGCCTGGAACACCAATAATGGCAAGACGGTCGGCGCCAATAACGAGACCGACGTGCGTGGTCAGTTGCTGTATACGCCGACGGACGATCTGAAGATCCTGTTCAGCGTCCACGACCGTAACTATTACGGCGACCAGACGCCGACCTATGTCCTGCCCGACAAGTATTCGGCCTCGCCGACCAATCCGGTCTATAATCTCGGCTATACCTCACCGTCCAATCCCTTGCCCTACGGCGATATCTGGGCGGCCGACGTCGGCAAGGAAAGCGTGCACGACGACGGCGGGCTGGTGCGCTTCAACTGGAATTTCGACGGGCTGAGCCTGACCGAAATCAGCGGCTACGAGCAGAACAAGCTGGTGCGCTACGCCAATGGCAGCCAGGTCATCCCGCTCGACAACAGTGTGTCGCGGCAGCAGACCCCCGACCGCCAGCTCAGCCACGAACTGCGCCTGGCCTCTCCGGCGTCTGACCGCTTCAACTGGATCGTCGGGGCCTATTATTTCGACGAGCACAATGTCTCGGAAAGCTGGGCCGGCAATCTGAACGTCTATACCTCGCCGGCCTCGGTGCGCAGCTATTCGGATACCTGGACCGCGACCCATACCCAAAGCTCGGCCCTGTTCGGCAGCGCCACCTATGACCTGACAGACCGCTTCAAGATCACCGCCGGCGGCCGCTGGAACGAGGACGTCAAGACCTACAGCCAGGCCTTTACCCTGGGCACCGGGACGGTGACCTTCTCCAACCCGTCGCTGTGGTGGTACGAAAGCTCGGTGTCGTCGCCCCTGGTCACCAATTCGGTCGACGCGACCCAGCGGACCTATGACAGCCTGACCTACGACATCACGCCGCAATACAAGATCAGCGACAACGCCCAGGCCTATTTCCACTACAGCTACGGCTATTTGTCGGGCGGCTTCGACAGCAAGCGCATCACCACGGTGACGCCGAACACCCTGCAGATCGACCCCTATCAGCCGGAGCGTATCTATACCTACGAACTGGGCCTGAAGACCCAGTGGTGGGACAAACGGATCACCAGCAACTTCGCCGCCTTCTACTACGACTATCCGTCGATCCAGGTCCTGGTCATCCTGCCCTCGACCGGCGTCAACACCAACTCGGCCAGCGTCGCGGTCGGCACCGGCTATGCCAATGCCGCCGGCTGGATCGAAGGCTTCGAATGGACGCTGGACGCGCGCCCCGACGATCATTGGCACCTGCGCTCGGCGCTGGGCCTGCTCGACAGCAAATATACCAACTACCCGATCCAGTCGGGCGTCAACTATCCGGGCGCCGGCCTGGTCAACGCCACCATCAATCCGTCGGGCGGCGTGTTTACCCGGGCGCCCAAGGTCACGCTGTCGCTCGGCGCCGACTATACCCAGCCGATCGGCAGTTATGGCGATATCAATGCCGGGCTGGATTACCGCTATCTGTCGAAGCAGTACTACAACCCGACCGTCGAGTTCGACCAGACCCTGGCCCAGCCGGCCTACGGCCTGGTCGGCGGCCACATCGCCTGGGAGTTCGGCCGCGACAACCGCTATCGCCTGACCCTGACGGGTGAGAACCTGGGCAACACCCAGTACCTGATCCACGCCATCGTGCCGACCAATAACGGATCCTCGGCGAAAGAGGGCGCGCCGCGCAGCTACCTGCTGTCGTTGTCGGCGGACTTCTGAGGCGGATGGGGATGAGCCTGACCCTGGCCAGATTGTTCGCGTCCAAACCCGCCGCGGCTCGCCCCGCCTCAACGGGGGCGGGGCGAGCCGCGCGGGACCTGCCGCCCTGGCTGGCCGGGCTGTCCCCGCTCATCCTGTTGGGGGCATGGTCCGCGCTCAGCTATAGCGGCCTGTTTCCGCGTGAGATCGTCGTGCCGCCCGACGTCATCTGGCAGACCTTCCTGGCCAAGTGGGCCGACGGTGAATTGCCGACCCATCTCGGCAATTCGCTGATGCGCCTGGTGGCCGGCTATGCCGCCGGCGCCCTGGTGGGAATCGTCCTGGGCACACTGATGGGCGCGTCCCGGCAGGTCGAAGCCTATGTGATGCCGAGCTTCCTGATCCTGCGCCAATTGCCCACCATCGCCCTGATCCCGGCCTTCATCATGCTCTTCGGGGTCGGCGAGACGGTCAAGATCGTCCTGGTCGCCAAGGCGACGGCGCTGCCGGTGGCGTTTGGCGCCTTCCAGGGCGTGCGCGGCATTCCCGCCCGCTATATCGACGTCGGCCGCGTCTTCCGCATCGGCCCGTTCACCCGGTTCTTCCGCGTCATCCTGCCGGCCATCCTGCCGTCCCTGTTCCAGGGCCTGCGTACGGCGCTGGGCCATTCCTGGGTGGTGCTGGTCGCCGCCGAGCTTTTGATCGCCGACAACGGGCTGGGCCAGATGATGGAGTGGGGCCGCCAGTCCTTCCGTCTCGACATCGTCCTCCTGGGCGTGGTCCTGACCGGCGTGATCGGCTTTGCGCTGGACAAGGGGTTCCGCCTCCTCGAACGCGCCATTGCGGCGGGGAGGGTGGCATGAAGACGCTCGTTCCTTTCAACCTTCGCATACCCGACCTGCGTGGAGCGGTCCTGCCCATCGCCGCCCTCATCGCCTGGGAAGTCGCCGCCCACCAGGGCGCCGCCCACGCCTATGTCTTCGTGCCGCTGGAGCAGGTCATGGTCGCGGCCTGGGACAACCTCGTCTCTGGCGACCTTGTCAGTGGATGGCTGGCCTCGCTGGCCCGCACGGCGACCGGTTTCGTCATCGGCGCCACGCTCGGCATCGCGCTCGGCGCCGTCATGGCCACCTGGCGGATCGCCGACGCCCTGATCAACCCGGTCTACCAGGCGCTGCGCCAGGTGCCGCTACTGGGTTTCGTGCCCTTGATCAGCCTGTGGTTCGGCAATGACGAGCCGTCCAAGCTGTTCGTCGTCGCCCTGGCCGCCTTCTATCCGACGGTGCTCAATACCTATGAAGGCCTGCGCGGCGCCCAGACCCGTCACCTCGAGGTCGGCCGGCTGTTCCTGGCGACGCGCTGGCAGTCGTTCCGCCACATCGTCCTGCCGGGCGCGCTGCCCGCCGTCTTCACCGGCCTGATGCAGGCGACGGCCTTTGCCTGGCTGTCGTCGATCGGCTCGGAGATGTTCTTCGATCCCGGCGCCGGCCTCGGCAACCTGATGCTGAACGGCCAGATCGCCTTTCGCATGGATGTGGTCCTGCTGGCGGTCATCGTCATCGGCATCACCGGTTATCTGTCCAATACCGTCATCAGCCTGATCGCCGCGCGCGTCCTGCGCTGGCGCCCAGTCGGACAAAAGTGAGGTAAGCCCATGGCCTTCGAACCCGCGCGCACCACCACCAAGCTCGCCGTCACCGGCCTGTCGAAGAACTATATCATCGACCGCAAACCCTTGCGCGTCCTGCAAGACATCAACCTCGAGGTCGCCGACGGCGAGTTCGTCAGCGTCGTCGGCCGCTCCGGCTGCGGCAAGTCGACCCTGCTGCGCCTGATCTCCGGCCTGGAGAATGGCTATTCCGGCGAGATCCGCCTCGACGGCGAAGTCATCCATGCCCCCAGCCTGGATCGCGGCCTGGTCTTTCAGGACCCGTCGCTGCTGCCGTGGATGACGGTGCGCGACAATGTCGCCTTTGCGCTCAGCAATGTCCGTATCTCGCGGGCCGAAAAGGCCGAACGCGTCGCCGAGCTGATCGACACGGTCGGTCTGAAGGGTTTCGAGGCGGCGTACCCCAAGGAGCTGTCGGGCGGCATGGCCCAGCGCGCGGCGATCGCCCGGGCGCTGGTCACCCAGCCCAAGGTCCTGCTGCTCGACGAACCGCTGGGCGCGCTTGATGCCCTGACCCGGGTGCGGCTGCAGAACGAGCTGCAGCGCATTTGGTTGAAGCACAAGATGACCGTGATCATGGTCACCCACGATGTCGAGGAGGCCGTCTATCTCGGCGATCGCGTCGTCATCATGGACCCCGGTCCCGGCCGCGTCCGACGCATCGTCGACGTGCCGCATCCTCACCCGCGCGACCGGACGTCGCCCGCCCTGCACGCCATCCGCGATGACGTGCTCGCCGACCTCACGCTCGGCAAGATCTAGAAAATGGAGCCCTCTGAATGACCGACCTCTTGCGACGCAGTTTTCTTGTCGGCGCCGGCAGCCTGGCCCTGGCGGGTTGCGCCCCGGCCAAGGCGTCGACCTTGAAAATCGCCGTGGTGTCGAACTTCACCGGCGGCAAGGTCAGCCTGACCGGCCTCGACTACGTGATTGAAAAGCAGGGCTGGCTGCGCCAGCAACTGAAGGCGAAAAACGTCGACCTGCAATGGTTCCCCGCGCCCAACGCCGCGGTCGGGCCGATCATCAATGAGGCCTTCGCCAATCACAAGATCCAGTTCGCCGGCTATTCCGACCTGCCGTCGATCATCCTCAATGCGTCCAACACCACGGGCAAGACCAAGCTGGTCGTGCCGTGGGAGCCGGCGGATTCGTATCTGGTCGTACCGGCCGGATCGACGGCGAAGTCGATCGAGGATCTGAAGGGCAAGCGCCTGGCCATCCATCGCGGCCGGCCGTGGGAACTGCCCCTGCTGCGCCTGCTGCAATCCAAGGGCCTAAGCTACAAGGACTTTCAGATCTACAACATCAATCCGGATGCCGGCGCCGCCGCGGTGGCGACCGGCGGGGTCGACGGCCTGTTCACCGTCTCGGCCTTCAACCTGGAAGACAAGGGCGTGGCCAAGATCATCTGGTCGACCGCCGGCCAGCCGCTCGACTGGAAGAGCTGGGGCGGCGTCTTCGCGGCCCGCGATTTCCTGGGCGGTGATCCCGAACTGACCCAGGTCGTGGTCGATGCCTACGTCAAGGCCGCCTACTGGGCCTCGCAGGACGCCAACAAGGACGAGCTGGTCAAGTCGCGCACCAAGCTCGGCATGTCCGAGCGCGTCGTGCGCCGCACCTACGACGAATCCGGCTTGTCCTGGAAGGACTACTGGTCGCCGCTGTTCGCGCCCGAACTCTATGCCCACTACCGCGAGGCGGTCGTCTTCGCCAAGCAGAACGGCATCATCCAGGGCGACATCGACGTCAACGACTTCCTCGACGACCAGTACGTCAAGGCCGCCCTCAAATCCCAGGGACTGGAAAATTACTGGTCCGCCAACCGCACCTTCACGCCCGCAAAAGGAGCTTGATCATGAGTTTCGAAGTTTTCTGGCAATTGCCGCCCAATGGCGACGGCCGATCCGCCGACAAGGCCACCTGGACGCGCGGCGACCATCAGCCGGCCAAGCGCCCGCAGAACCTGTTCGCCCGCTCCGGGGGCGACGACGTCTACAGCTATTTCGACTATCTGGTGCAGATTGTGCGCGCCGCCGACCTGGCCGGTTACGACGGGGTCTTCATCCCGCAGACCGACGAGGGCGAGGAGCCTTTGGTCACCGCCGGTGCCCTGGCGCGCGACGCGCGGCGCATTCGCTTCGCTCCGGAACTGCCGGCGCATTTCCTGAGCGCCGTCTATACGGCCAAGATCGCCACCAGCTTCCAGCGCCTGTCCGGTGGGCGGCTGATCCTCAACCTCGTGACCCAGGACCCCGCAGTGCATACCTGGCACGGCTACAACCGGTCCGAAGACGAGCAGGTGGCGCGCCATGACGAGTTCCTCACCGTCTTCAAGGGCTTCTGGAACGAAGGCCCCTACACCTTCGAAGGCCAGTACTATGAGGTGCTGAACGGCGGCTTCGCCGGCCCGCTGAAAGGCCAGCCGCAGCCCGAGATCTGGCTGTCGGGCACGTCGGAAGCGGCCTTGGCCTTGTCGGCCCGACACGCTGACGTCCACGTCGTCGAGGCGTCGTCGCCGGAAGCGGTCGCCGAACATATCCGTACGCTCGACGCCCTGGCCGGCCGGCCGCTGAAATACGCCCTGCGCGCCGAACCGACCGCGCGCTACCTCGAAAGCGAGGCCCAAGCCGCCGCGGCCCATGCCCGCACGCCGGACGCCGGTGATACGGCCCTGGTCGGCGATTACGAACAGGTCGCCCGGCGCCTGACGCAATATCTCGATGCCGGCGTTTCGACCCTGGTGCTGGGCGCGCGTCCGCACCTGGAGGAAGCCTACCGCATCGCCCAGCACGTCCTGCCCCGCCTGCCGGGCTGGGGCGTGGCGCAACTGGCTCAAATCGCCGCCGAATAAGGAGGACATCTCATGGTTCAATTTCACTGGAGACTGCCGACCCACGGCGATCGCGCCGACGTCGCCCTGCCCACGGATACGCGCGGCGACTGGTTCGACCTGAAGCCCGGCAATGTCTCGCCGGCGCCCAATGCGTCGTCGGCCTATCACGAGCACCTGCTGGAAATCGCCCGCTCGGCCGAGATCGCGGGCTTTGACGGCGCGCTGATCCCGTCCTTTCCGCATACGGACGATCCGTGGGTGGTGGCGTCGTCGATCGCGCGCCACACCAAGAGCCTGCGTTTCATGATCGCCTTCCAGCCGCCGTGGATCAATCCGGTCTATGCCGCCAAGGCAGCGGCGACGCTGCAGCGCGTATCGAACGGCCGGTTGCTGTTCAACATCATCACCGGCGGCGGCGGACCCGGCCAACTGTGGTGGGGCGACCGCATCGCCCACGACGACCGCTATAACCGCACGACCGAATTCCTCGACGTCTTCCAGGGTGTATGGAACGGCGGTCCGTTCAGCTATGACGGCAAGTTCTACCAGGTCAAGGACGCCGGCCTGCCGGCGCCGCTGGCCGGCCAGGTGCGGCCGGAGCTCTATTTCGCCGGCTCGTCCGATGCGGCGCTGAAGGCCCAGGGCAAGCACGCCGACTTTAACCTGACCCACATGGAACCGCTGGAAAGCCTGCGCCGAAAGTTCGACCGCGTGCGCGAACTGGCCTCGCAGGACGGCCGCAGCGTCCTGCCCGCCATCCGGCTCAATGTCCTGGCGCGGCCGACCGAAGAAGAGGCCTGGGCCGAGGTCCGCCGCGGCTGGGCCAATGCCGACTGGGACTCGATCGAAGCGGCGCGCGCCAACCAGCGCCGCGGCGACGCCATCGGCTCGCCCATTCCCGAACACCTGCGACCGGCCCGCGACAAGGATCCGCGCGACCTGCAGATCGACGGCTTCTTCTCGGGCCTGCAGATCCTGGGCGCCCAGGGGTCTCCGCTCGGCATCGTCGGCTCCTACGAGACGGCGGCCGAACGCATCGACACCCTGATCGGTCTCGGTGTCGGCGGCATCATCCTGGCCGGCACCCCACACCTCGAGGAAGCCCAGCGCGTCGGCGAGGAAGTGCTTCCGCTTGTGAGAGGCCGTCAACCCCTACGTTTAGCTGCTGAGTAATCCGTCCGCCCCCATCGAAAGGATATCATCATGACCACCGAAACCATCCAGCACAGCGGCCTCTCCAACGAGGCCATCGCCTTCGTCCTGCAAGCGCAAAAGGACGCGCGCAAGGCCTTCCGCGGCCTGCGCGAAACCCGTACCATCTCGGCGTCCGGCACGCTCAGCTTCACCCAGCGCATTCCGGGCGAGGAAAAGCTGGTCAATCTCGGCTATGCCGGGCCGTTCGCCGACGATCTCGACGAGGTCCGCACCTCGGTTGTCGGCTTCGACGGTACGGTCTATTTCGGCAAAGGCGGTCCGGGCGGCGAGGGGCGTTACACCAAGCTCTTCAAGTCGCATCCCGACGTCACCAATATCAGCCACGTCCATGCGCCCTATCTCGGCGCCTATGCCCAGGCGCATCTTTCCCTGCCGTTCCTCTACGTGCCGGTGCAGCGCCACCGCTTCGTTCGCTCGCTGCCCGTCTATGTCAACCGCCTGCAGCCCGAGGTCGACTTCATCCTCGACCAGTTGGCCGTCGATCCGGAAATCCCGGCCATCGTCGAGGCCAATGGCGGCGCGACCGTCTGGGGCAAGAAGAGCCTGCTCGATCTGGCCAGTTCGATCCTGCTGCTTGAGGAAGGCGCTTATTTCCAGACCCTGGCGGCGGCGCACGGCGGCTCGCAGCCCTTCGGCCCCGGCGTCTATCAACAGCAATGGCGGATGAGCGGCCTGGTGCCCAAGACCGCCACCGTCGACCAGGACGGCACCATCCACTACGCCCCGGAAGTGGCGGAGTAATCCCCCAAAGCCTCTCCTCCCCCGCTTCGCGAAGAGCTCGCAGGGGAGGAGAGGCATTTTTCTTTTATTTTCAAAGACCGTCGCATGATCAATATCTGGAAAGTCATCAAGCTCATCCCCGAATATCGCGGGCGGATCGCGGCCTTGATCCTCGCCTCGGCGGTGGTGGGCTTAGGCACGACGGCGACGCCCTATATCTTCCGCGATATCGTCAACACCATTGCCGGCCTGTTCAGCCATCGCCTGACACAAGCCCAGGCGGTGCATGACGCCTTTATCGCGGTCGGCCTGTTTGCCCTGATCCGCCTGTTCGTCGCCGGCTTCGGCTACTGGCAGGAGCACCAGTCGGACCAGTTGTGGCTGCACTCGATCTCGACCCTGCGCCGGCGCGTGTTCGAGACCATGACCGGCCTGTCGCTGGACTATTACGAACGCACCCGCGTCGGGGACGTCACCGATCGCTTTTCCAACTGCATCACCATCACCCAGTGGCTGTTCCAACTGTCGGAAGGCACGCTGGCCAGCATCCTGCAACTGATCTTCGGCATCGTTCTGCTGTTGCTGAAGGCGCCGGCTGTCGGTGTCCTGATGCTGGTCCTGGCGCCTTACAACCTGATGGCCTCCTACCTGTCGGTGAAGAAGACCAAGCCGCTGCGCCGGCGCTGGAACGGCCTGGTCGGCAAGATGAGCGGCCTCTTGGCCGAAATGGTGTCGCAGATCGCCACCGTGCGCAGCTTTGCCGGCGAGCGTATCGTGCAAAGCCGCTATGACGACGCCCAGACCGAATGGTGGGATATCCGCAGCCGCGAAACGGGCATCGAGCAAAGGACCGCGGCGGTCACCAACCTGGTCAACGCCGTCGCTGTCATTGCCGCCATCGCCTGGGTGACGCGCGGCGCCCTGGCCCACCAATACACGATCGGCGACATCCTGCTGGTCTTCGCCCTGACCCAGTCAGTGATCGCCGCCGTGACGCCCATCGCCCGCCTGGTCAACAATACCGGCGATGTCGACAGCGCCGCCGAGCGTCTGGTCGACCTGCTCGAAGTGCCGGTGACCGTCGTCGACCAGCCGGGCGCGGTGGCCGTCGGCCCGATCCGCACCGTGGAGTTCCGTGATGTCAGCTTCACCTATCCCGGCCACGCCAAGCCGGCGCTGACCCACGTCTCCTTCGTTGCCGAGGAAGGCAAGACCCTGGCCCTGGTCGGCCCCAGCGGTTCGGGCAAGTCGACCATCATCAAGCTGACCATGCGCTTCTACGATGTCGATGGCGGCCAGGTGCTGATCAACGGCAAGGATATCCGCAGCTTCACCCAGGAGTCGCTGCGCATGCAGATCGGTGCCGTGCTGCAGGATATCGCGCTCTTCAACGACTCGATCGGCGACAATGTCAGCTTCGCCCGTGTCGGGGCCTCGCGTGACGAGGTCGTTCGGGCCGCCGTGGCGGCGCACGCCCATGAGTTCATCTCACAGATGGCCGACGGCTATGACACCCTGGTCGGTGAGCGCGGCGTGCGCCTGTCCGGCGGTGAGAAGCAGCGCGTGGCCATTGCGCGTGCGCTGTTGCGCGACCCCAACCTGATCATCCTCGACGAGGCGACCAGCGCGCTCGACACCGAGTCCGAGGTCCTGGTGCAGGAGGGGCTGAAGACCCTGATGCGCGGGCGGACCTCGCTGGTCATCGCCCATCGCCTGAGCACCATTGCCGGCGCGGACACCATCCTGGTGATGAAGGACGGCCAGGTCGCCGAGATCGGCAATCATGCCAGCCTGGTCGATCGCCAGGACGGCGTCTATGCCCGCCTGCACGGCCTGCAGGCCGTGCGCACGCCACAGGTGGCCTGAATGTCAGATGCCTTCGCCATCCGAAACGTAGCCGCGCTGGGTTTCCAGCCGCATCCAGGCGATGAAGGCCTTGACCGGGGCGGGCAGGGTGCGGCCGCGTGGCCAGACCAGCCAGTAGGCGAAGCTGAGCGGTGTCTTGTCGTGCAGCAAGGGGACCAGGCGTCCGCCGCGGATATCGCCCTCGGCGATGGCGCGCTTGGCCAGCGCAATCCCCTTGCCGGCGACGGCCTCGTCGACGACCAGGGCCGGTTCGCTGTAGCGCGGGCCTTCCAGCGCGCGCAGGTCGTCGAAGCCGCGGCTGTCGAACCACATCCACCACGACGGGCAGGCGGGGTCGTTCTCCGCGCCCATGTCATGCAGCAGGGGCGCGTTCAGCAGGTCACCCGGCCGCGAAAACGCGCCCAGGCGCTCGATCAGGGAGGGCGACGCCACAGGAATGACGGTTTCGGCCAGAACCTGCTCGGCGACCAGGCCGGAATAGCCGCCGGGGCCATAGCGAATGCAGATGTCGATATCCGAGGTCGAAAAGTCGACCAGCTTGATGTCCGACGACACCCAGGCCTCGAACTCGGGATAGGTTTCGCGAAAGGCGCCGAGCCTGGGCAGCAGCCATTTCGAGGCGAAGGACGGCGGCGCCGAGATCGAGACGACGTGGCTCTTGCGGTCGGCCTGGCGCAGCAGGCGCGTGCCCTCCATCAGCCGGTCGAAGCCCTCGCGCAGGGACGGCATGGCGGCGTCGGCGATATCGGTCGGCACGACGTAGCGGCCGCGGCGCAGGAACAGGGGCTTGCCGACCCAGTCCTCGACGGTGCGAATATGCTGGGTGACGGCGCTGGAGGTAACGCCCAGCTCCTCGGCGGCACGGGCAAAGCTCTTCAGCCGCACGCAGGCCTCCAGCGCCCGCAGGGCGTGAACGGGGGGCGGCGTATCGCGATGGGGCGCTTTGACGGGCATGTAAAATCCAGGAGTCCGGAGCGCAATCCGATAAAGTGGCCCCACTTTTCGGTTAAATTGCGCGACCAAGCAAAAAGAGGACGTCCTGGGATCTGTTCCCTCAGGCGCTGGCGGCGCGAAGCATAGAGAGGTCGTCCGGCCGATAGAAGGGCCGGGGTGACGATAAATACTAAACTAATTTGATAGAGATTTTCATGTCCCGGACCGAAGCTCACCATTCCATCCATGCCCTGGCGGCGCGGCCAAGCGACCATCCGGTCGATCCCCTGTTCATCGGGCGCTGGTCGCCGCGCGCCTTTACCGGCGAGGCGATCGACGATGCCGACCTGCTGACGGCCTTCGAGGCGGCGCGCTGGGCGCCCTCGTCGCTGAACGCCCAGCCGTGGCGCTTTGTCTTCGCCCGCCGCGGCCACGCACGCTTCGATGATTTCCTCGACCTGTTGGCCGAGCGCAACCGGTTGTGGGCGCACAATGCCGGCGCCCTGGTCTTCTTCCTGTCGGACACCGAGGTCGCCTACAAGGACAGGGTGATGCCGTCGCCGAGCCACGCCTTCGACACCGGCGCCGCCTGGGCCAATTTCGCCCACCAACTGCACCTGCTGGGCTATGCCACCCGGGCGATCGGTGGCTTTGACCGCGGGCGTGCGCCAGGTGTCCTCGGCGCGCCGGCCTCCTTCCACGTCCACGCGGCGGTGGCCGTCGGCCGGCCGGGTCGCGCCCACACCCTGCCCGATAGCCTGCGCGAGCGGGAAGGGCCAAGCACGCGCCGGCCCTTGTCGGACCTGGTGTTCGAGGGTGTCTTCGGCGGGTAGGGCAACCGCGGCAAAACGCCGTTGTCCAAAAGCGTCGAACGCGATACGCTTCCTGAAACAAGGATAGGGGAGCGGGCCACATGGCAGGCAAAAAGGCGGACGGAACCCTTTCACGGCGCGCCTTCGCGGGCACGGCCTCGGCCCTGGTGACCAGCCTTCTGGCCATGCGGGCCGTGGGCCAGACGAGTGCGCCGGCGCAGTCCAGCGCATCCGCCTCCAGCGCAGATGCCTCGAGCAGTGCTGGGACTTCGAGCAGCGCGTCCTCCTCGGAATCGACCAGCCTGCTCACCCAGACCGATGTCAACCGGCTGACCACGCAGGTCTTCGTCAACGGTAAGGGCCCCTACAAGTTCATCGTCGATACCGGCGCCGAGCGTTCGGTCCTGTCCGACACCCTGGTGGCTGAGCTCGGCCTGACGCCGACCGGCAAGGCCGATGTCCAGGGCCTGATCCTCAAGGTCGAGACCGATCTCGTTACCGTCAATGAACTGAAATACGGCAAGTTCAAAAAGCAGGGCCTCATGGTGCCGGTGCTGCATCGCGGCGAACTGGGCGCCGACGGCTGTCTGGGCCTCGACATCATCAACGGCACGCGGGTGACCTTCGACTTCAAGGACGATGTGATCCGTATCCAGAGGGCCGGCCTGCAGGTGACGGCCGACTGGGGCACGACGATCGTCGTCGTCCACAGCACGGGCAAGGGCGGGCGCCTGCGCTCGAACCTGTGCACGGTCGACGGCGTCGACGCCACGGCCTTCATCGACACCGGCTCGGAAGCGACCATCGGCAATCAGTCGCTGTTGAAGGCCTTGTCCGTGGCGGATCACCCGGACCTCGGCGTCGCCCAGCTGTCCGGCGCCACCGGCGGTGATGCGGCGGGCCGGTTTACGCCGATCAAGCGCATGCAGATCCAGGGGCTTATTTTTGAAAACGGCATGATCGTCGTCTCCGACGTGCCCAATTTCGCGCAGTGGGGTATCAATGCCCAGCCGGCCATCCTGGTCGGCATGGATTACCTGCGCAAGTTCGCCAGCCTGACCATCGACTACCAGCGCAAGGAAATCACCTTCGAGCTGGCGAAGGTCGAGATCGACAAACGACCGCCGACGATCATCGTCACTTGACGCTGAGCGCATCCGCGACGCGGTCGGCGTCTTCGCTCGTATTCCATAGATGAAACGACAGGCGCAGCGTCTCGCCGCGGCGGTCGAAGCGGCAACCGCTTCGGCCTAGCCGATCGGCGACGGCATCGAGGACGGAGCCCGGTTGCAGGCAGACCGTGCCGCCCTGTTGCGTGCGGTCGAACTGCGGCTGCCAGGCATCCGGGGCTTTTGCGGCAATGCTGGTAATGAGGGCGCGGTTGTGCGCCAGGATCGTTGCGACGCCCGCCTCATGGATGAGATCGATGCCGGCGGTCGCCAGCGCATAGGGCGCAACCGACGGTGTCCCACCCCAGAAGCGGCGGGCATCCGGCGCATAGCGGAAATCACGGATGTCGAAAGCGAACGGCTCGGCGTGCGAGAACCAGCCGACGGCCAGGGGCTCAAGCGTTTCGACCTGTTGCGGATCGACCCACAGAAAGCCGGCCCCCGGTCCGCCGCACAGCCATTTGACGCAGGAGCCGATGACGGCGTCCGCGCCCCAGGTCGCGACGTCGATCGGCAGGATGCCGGCCGATTGAGCGATGTCGATCACCGAAAAGACGCCGCGCGCCCGAGCGAGGGAGGCGATCTCCGGCACCGGTGCGACCACGCCCGTATTGGAATGGACGTGCATGACCAGGACGGCGGCGACGCTGTCCGACAGGGCCGCGTCCCAGGTCTCAAGGTCTCCGGGATTCCGACTTTCCGGAATCAAAACGAAGCGGTAGCCCAATCTTTCCATCTGCCGGGCGGTAAAGCCCAGCGAGGGAAAGGTGTGCGCCGAGGCAAGGATTACGTCACGGCCCGGCCGGCGGGGCAGGGCGGACAGCAGGGCGAACAGGCCGGCCGACAGGTTGGGTTGCGGACAATAGGCGTCGGCCTGGCCGCCCAACAGCCGGGCCAGGGCGGCGCGAAAGCCGTCGATCGCCGACAGCCAGCCTGGCCAGGCGTCGCCGCCCTTGGTCGCCCACGGTTCGAGCATATGCTTTTCCAGGGCGGCGCGCGCTGTCACCGGCTGGCAACCGACCGAATGGGCCAAAAGGTAAGGGCCGCCAGGCGGCACGAGAAAGCGGGGATCGGTCATTCGGCGGGCATCATTCAGCGGCTGGCAGGCTGTCACGCACCTTGCCATAGGTTTGGCCCCAGGCATCGGTCATTTCGGCGCGAACATTCCACAGTTCCGGAAAGAAGCGATGGCGTGCGCCGGCTTCGAGCAGGTCGACCGACCGCCCCTTCAGTGACGCCGAACCCATGCCGATCGAGCGATGGATGAGAAAGACGTGGTTGGAGCGGAACTTGGCCATTCGCTCGTCGAACTCCATCATCGCCTCGGCGATGACATAGGCGTCGTCGTGGCGATAGTCGGTGTCGTAGATGGCGCGCACGGTGCGCCCGGCGCCGCTGACATAGCGGGCGTCGAACGTGTCCCAAAGCTCCATCGGCATGCGCATCAGGATGCGGAAACCCGGCGATTCCTGGCCGCTGCCATTGCCGAGCTGCAGGCGGATCGCCTGGTAGTCGTGCGGCGACATGGTCTCCAGAAGGGCCAACTGGTCGCTCATCATGCCGAGGATCAGGTTGCAACGGTTGAACAGCGTCACGACCTTGTGGGCATGGCCGGCGCGCAGATGATCGTCGATGTCGAGCAGGGTGGCGGCAATCAGCTTCATCCACAGCTCCTCGACCTGGTGGACGATCTGGAACTGAAGCTCGTCGGCATTGACCAGGGCGTCGAACGGCTTCTGGCAGCTCAGCAGCTTTTGCGTCGACAGGTAGATCTCGTAGTCGAGCTTTTCGGGTCCGGACAACAGATCGTAATAGGTCTGGCGATTCATGGTGCGCTCCTCGATGTGAGAGGAGCTTAGCGCACGTCGGGGCAAACATTGTTCCAATCATGCCTGGAATATGGCAATATATGGAAACGATCGGCGCAATATTGGCCTATTGGAGAAACAAATGCTCGACAAGCTGGATATTGCTCTCCTGCGTCATCTGGAAAGCGACGGGCGGCTATCCTATGCCGAACTTGGCGAACGCACCGGGCTGTCGAAGTCGCCCTGCTGGAAGCGGGTGCGGGCGCTGGAGGCCTCGGGCGTCATCCAGGGCTATGGCGCGAAGCTCGATCCACAGGCCCTGGGGCTGACGACGCTGGCCTTTATCCAGGTGACGGTAGCCTTTGCGCGCCACGCGGCTTTCGAGGCGGCCATCGTCACGCATCCGGCCGTGCTGAGCTGCCATGCCACCGTCGGAGCCACCGACTACCTGCTGCATATCGCCATGCCGTCGATGGCGGCGCTGGATACGTTTTTGCGCGAGACGCTATGGACCTTGCCGGGCGTTGAGCGCTTCACCACGACCTTGGCCATGCGCACGATCAAGGACAAGGGCGCGCTTTCGCCCAATATCGCCGCGGCGGGATAAGTAGCGCCAATTCCGTGGTGTTGTCGCCTGATCCGGCAAAAAGAAAAGTCTGCCGACGCGAACGCCGGCAGGCTTTTTTTGATAATCCGCTCAGTCTTAGCGCTTTACAGCGTCCTTGACGTCGCCGGCCGCCTGATGCACCGCGCCGGAAGCCTTCTCGGCCTTGCCCTTCGCTTCAAGCGTCGGGTTGCCGACGACCTTGCCGGCCGCTTCCTTGACCGATCCTGCGGCCTTTTGCGCGGCGCCCTTGATGTGTTCGTTGTTCATGGCCTGCTCCTGAAAATGGGTGTGATCGAGCTTTGAATCTGGCCCCGGGCCGATAAGTTCTCCATGTCTTTGGAGGGGCGTTGGTGTTGGGATTGAGATACAAAAAGCCCGTCCGTGGGTACGGACGGGCCTTGCCGATCGCGAGTGCGACGAGCCTAGTATTGGAAGTTGAAGCGCACCCCTTCGAAGCGTGGCGTCGAAATCGGGAAGGTCGTCGAATTCGGCACGCCCGGTACGTAGTTTTCGGGGGCGCCGACCTTTTGGACCTCGTTTTCGAGGTTCTGCACGAACAGCTCGATATTGTAGTGCGCATTGACCGGGAAGTAGGTCACGCTGAGATCCGAGCGAGTGAACGGCTTTTGCTTGAACTGCACGGCGTTGACGAAGTCGCTCAGATAATAGCCGGAGCTATATTTGGTGTCGGCATGCAGTTTGAGCGAGCTGCCGTTGCCGAAGTCGATCGTGTGGTTGACGCCGGCGGTCAGGGCGAGGTCCGGCGTCGAGTCCAGCGACTTGCCGCTCCAGTCGACATTCTGCAGGATGCCGGCCATGAAGTCCTTGTACTTGGAATGCTCCATGGTCGTCGACAGGGTCAGGTTGGTCGTGGCCGAGACACGATAGTTGAACTCGTTTTCCCAGCCGTAGATGGTGGCGGGTGTCAGGCGGGTGAAGACCACGGTGGCGCCGTCGATCAGGATGCGGCTGGAGATCTGGTCGCCGGCATAGTCGTAGTAGAAGAGCGACGTTGTGTAGGTCAGGTTGCCGGCCGGCTTGCCCTTGTAGCCGATTTCATAGGCCGTCATGGTTTCCGGCGCGTAGGGCGAGGGGCCGAAGGTGCGCGGATCGTAGTCGTTGAAGCCGCCGGCCTTGTAGCCCGTGGCGATCGAGCCGTAGAGCATGTCCGTGGTGGTCAGGTGATAGTCGAGACCGACGCGGTAGGTCAGCTTGTTCGACTTGTAGTCGCCGTTATTGGCCGTGCCGATGCAGACATTGGGATATTGGCACACCTTGCCCGAGGGATCGTACCAGGGGACCGGCGGATAGGTGTTGTAGTTGGCGTTGCCGATGGCTTCGACGCCGTAGCGCGTCAGCTCGTCTTCCGATTCACGCAGGCCGAGGATCAGGTCGATCTTGGACGTGGCGTGCCAGGTCGCCTGGCCGAAGATGCCGGCGGAGGTATGGGCGGTGTGGTTATAGAAGTCGAGCGCGCTCTGCCAGGTCGACGTGTCCTGGTAGGTGTCGGTCGGCGCGTTCCAGGTGTGGGAATTCTCGTCGATATGCTCGCGCACGTAGTTCAGGCCGATGACGTAGTCGACCGGGCCGGAATCGGCGTTGGAGAAGCGCAGTTCGTGCTCGACCGTGCGCAGGTTCCAGTTGTTGTCGGCGATCTGGTAGTAGGGGGCCGGGCCGCTGAAATCGTTGGCGACGGGGTTGTCGTCGACCGGGATCGGGTCGTGGGCGTTGAAGTGTTCCAGCGCGGCCTGGTAGGCGATGTTGATGCCGCCCAGCTTCCAGTCCCACTCGCCGTCGAGATTGTTGAAATTGTCGTCGATCTTGCCGGTGCGGACCGGGTTGGTGACGATGTCGAGCGCGCCATTGGCCTTTTCGTTGGCCGCGTCCATGATGTCGCCGACGCCTTCGGCCATGCCGTAGCCGCCGACGTGGCCGCCGGTGTCGGTCAGACGGAAGGTCATGTCGGCGTTAGGCTTGTACAGCACCGCAAAGCGGCCGGACTGGTTGTCCTCGTCGTCGAGCTTGGGCTCGCCGGCGGCCGGGGCATAAAAGCCCTGGGCCGTTGTGCCGTTTACGGGCTTCAGGAAGCCGTCGCGTTCATTGACGTTGGCGGCGATGCGGATGGCCAGGGTATCGCTCAGCGGCACATTGACCATGGCCTGGACGCGGCGGGTGTCGTAGTTGCCGTATTCGACGGTGGCGTTGGCGTCGAAGCCCGTCAGGCTCGGCTTGTTGGTGATGACGTTGATGGCGCCACCGGTCGAGGCCTTGCCGTAAAGGGTACCGGCCGGGCCGCGCAGCACTTCGACGCGCTGCACGTCGAAAAAGGCCAGGCCCTGCTGGATCGGGCGGCCGTAATAGATGCCGTCGATATTGAAGGCGACGCCCTGTTCGCCCTTCGACGTGGTGTCGGTCGTGGTGACGCCGCGGATATTGGTCGAGATGCCGAACTGGTTGCGGGTAATATTGACGCTGGGTGCGACGTTCTGGATGTCGTCAATCTTGGTGACGCCCTCGCTCTTCAGGTCATTGCCGCTGATGGCGTCGACGGCGGCCGGCACGGCCAGGGTCGATTGCGAGCGCTTGAAGGCGGTGACGACGACGACGGTCGAGTCGGCCTCGGCCTTTTTTGCGGCGGTGTTGTTTGCGGTTTGGGCCTGGGCGTGAGCAGAAAGCACCAGAAGACTGGCACTCGCCAAGTATAGGCTCGCTTTCGCGATCGGTTTCATCATGTTTCTTCCCTTTGTGTGCCCGCGAAACGTCTCTTCATACGCTCCGGGCAGTGATCCTGTTGGCACGCGGACGGCCGTTATTTTTTATTGCCTCAAACGAGGAGGTATTCTGTGCAGGCCGTAGATTGCGCTAAGGTGTTTCGCACCCTGGAATATTCGCGGTAACTTGCGCCAAACCGCATATATGTTTTGCGTGTCCGCGTATAAGAAATGGATGGCGGCTTCGGAGCGGTTCCCGTCCGTTAAGACCTATCTGCCGACGCGAAATAAATTTAATTAAAACAATTGATTGATCGATGAGGGCGCGTCGGCGAGGCCCGCCGCACTAAAACTTATCACGCGGAACCCGCTTCTATTTTGCCCGCAGCGCCGGACCAAGCGCATGGTTATGTCCGAGTTTTTACACATGCGGGTCGACGTGAAACGGTTATTCCTGGGCAAATCCATCCACGGTATCGGGCTCGGTTGCATGAGCCTCAGCCACGCCTACGGGCCGCCACCGGCGGTCGAAGCGGCCGGTGACCTGCTGCGCCGCGCCGTCGACCTGGGTATCCAGCATATCGACACGGCCGCGCTTTACGGCCTGGGGCGCAATGAAAAGCTGATCGGCGACAGCCTGAAGGCGGTGCGCGACCAGGTGTTTATCGCCAGCAAGGCCGGCATGCGCTATGTCGGCGAAACCCGCGTGATCGACGGCCGGCCCGAAACCCTGAAGCGCACCTGCGAAGAGTCATTGCAGCGGCTGCAGACCGATCATATCGATCTCTATTACCTGCACCGTGTCGACCCGAATGTGCCGGTCGAGGAGTCGGCGGGCGCGCTCGGTGACCTGGTCGCGGCCGGCAAGATCGGCGCCGTGGGTTTGTCGGAAGTGTCGGCGACCACCCTGCTGCGCGCCCACCGCATTACCCCCATCGCCGCGGTGCAGTCGGAATATTCGCTGTGGACGCGCAATCCGGAAATGGCGGTGTTGAACGCCTGCCGCGATATCGGCGCCGCCTTCGTCGCCTTTTCGCCGCTGGGCCGCGGTTTCCTGGCGGGCGGAGTCGCGCATGGTGCGACAGGTTTGGGCGGCTTCAAGCCCGGCGATATCCGCGCCCGCATGCCACGCTTCCAGGAACCCAACCTGTCCTATAACCTGGAACAGTTCGAGGCTTTCGAAGCCCTGGCCCGCAACGCCTATGTCACGCCGGCGCAACTGGCCCTGGCCTGGGTTCTGTCGCGCGGCGACCATATCCACGCCATTCCCGGCACGACGAATGCCCAGCATCTGGAGCAGAACCACTTCACGCCGCTGTCGATCGCACCGCAGGTGCTGGCCCAGGCCGGGGTGCTGATCAATCACGGCACCATTTGGGGCGATCGTTACCCCGCCTCGCTCGAAGCCGAGGCGGCTTTCTAGACCGGGTGTCGCAAAAAATTTAAGACGATACCGCCGAACTTATTTGCATGACCGCGTTGAAGCCGCGAAGGTTGCGGCTATCACCGGAGATTGGTTCATGCAAAAAATCGACATCACCACGCGCGACGGCGTTTGCCCGAGCTATGTCTTTCATCCGGAAGGGCAGGGGCCTTGGCCGGGCGCCATCATGCTGCTCGACGGGCCTGGCATCCGGCCGGCCTTGTTCGACATGGCGCAGCGCCTGTCGAAGAGCGGCTATGTCGTGCTGCTGCCCGATCTCTTTTACCGCGCCGGTCCCTATCCGCCGATGGATACCAAGGTGGTGTGGGCCAATGCCGACCTGCGTAATGCCCACCGCGACACGTATATGAGCACGGCCTCGGCGGAGAACGTCATGGCCGACATGCCGGCCTTCCTCGACGCCCTGGCCGACGATTTCCAGGTGCGCTCCGGCCCGGTCGGCATCGTCGGCTACTGCATGGGCGGTCGCCTGGCCTTGATCGCCGCCGGCACCTATCCCGACCGCTTCGCCGCGGCGGCCTCCTATCACGGCGGCGGCCTGGCGGACGACAAGCCGTCGAGCCCGCACCTGCTGGCGCCGCGCATGAAGGCCAAAATCTATGTCGGCGGCGCCATCGAGGACGCCAATTTCCCCGACGACATGAAGGACCGTCTGGAAAAGGCCCTGACCGAGGCCGGGGTCGACCATGTCATCGAAACCTATCCGGCCAAGCACGGCTGGGTGCCGGCGGACATGCCCGCCCACAATGCCGCCGAGGCCGAGCATCATTGGCAGACCCTGGTCCCGTTCTTCGACGAAGAACTGAAGGCCGAAGCGATCTAATAGACCCGCTATTCCACGAAAAACGCCGCCAAACGCATCGTTTGGCGGCGTTTTAAATGTTGCGACCAGCCGACGACTACATGCCGAGCGCGTAGGTGGTTTCGCTGCCGAGCGCGGCGGTCGTGTCGTCGAACAGGTCGTCGACCTTCAGGCGCTCGGGGATGACCTTCTGCTCGTAGGCCCAGTCGATGGCCATGTCCAGGCCCTTGCGATTGGCTTCCAGGCCCAGCGGCGGCAGGTTGGACCGCGCCTCTTCGGGGGCCAGGGCGCGGCTTTCGACGATCATGCGGTAGATCTCGCGCACGGCGTCCGGGTGCTTCTTGACGATGTCCTTGTGGACCGCGAACAGGTGGTTGATCGGGATGACGCCTTCGCGCTTGTACCAATTCTCGGCGGCCGCCCAGGGATCGGGCACCAGGGTGCGCACGCGCGGATCCTTGGGCATGTCGACGCCCAGGATAGCGGCGGCCAGCTCGCCGTTCAGCATCATCTGCGGGATGTCGGCGTCCTTGGGCATCTGGATGCAGTTGGCCGGGTCCGTATATTCCGACAGGTGCGACTCGTCGATCGTCATCCAGGTAACCTTGTCGAGGTCGACGCCGTATTCGTGCGCTAAGATGCCGCGCACCCACAGGCCGGTCGTCTGGGCATAGGTGCGCACGCCGACGCGCTTGCCCTCGATGTCCTTCGGATTGAGGGGGCCGAAGTCGCTGTTGTAGCCGATGCAGTGGTGCTGGAAGCGGCCGGAGATCGGCGCCGGCAGCAGGACGTAGGGCTTGTTGTAGGCGCGGGCCTGCAGGTAGGTGACGATGGCCAGCTCGCCGCAGTCGAAGGCGTTTTCGCGCAGCATCGGCTTGAAGCCGTTATGCGCCGTCTTGGGGCCGCAGAAGTCGAGCGACACGATGGGCGAGGTGACGCGGCCGTCCTTCATGGCCATCGTGACCGGATAGTCCGCGAGGTTCGTCCGCAGGGTCAGTTTATCAGGGTGGTGGGTATCCATGGTGCGTCTTCCTTCAGGCGGACCGATATCGGTCGCTGTCAGAATGTTGCCGTCACGCGGATAAGCGCCAATTGAAAGCGGCTGCGGGGCTATAAGTAATGGCTAGCTCTCCACAAGCTGGTCCATCCGGTAGCCCTGCCGCGAATAGGAAATGGCGCTGTGCAGGCCCTCGGGCTCAAGCTTCTTGCGCAGTTGGGACATGTAGACGCGCAGATATTGATTGTCGTTGACGTGGCCGGCGCCCCAGATGTCGCGCAGCACCTCCTTGCTTTTCAGGGGTTCGCCGCGGCCGACGACGAGCCGCCGAAGGATTTCATATTCCTTGGGCGAAAAGGCGACGATGCGTTCGCCGATCCGCACCTCGTGCCTTTGCGGGTCGATGCGGATCGGTCCGTTGACCAGATATTCCGGCGGCGGCGGCGCGACCGGCCGCGGTAGTCGCAGATTGGCATAGATCCGGGCCAGCAGGACGGCCGGATTGAACGGGGTGACGATAAAGTCGTCGGCGCCGTGGTCCAGCGCATCGACGACCGTGGCATCGTGATCCTTTTCACTCAGCGCGATCAGGGGCGCGTATGACGCCTTTTTGAGCGCTCGAAGCGCGTCATGGCAGCCATGCGCCGCCGAATCCAGGTCCAGGATGACCAGCCGGAAACGGTTGCGGCGAATCTGGCGCGCGGCGTGCATCACCGAGGTGCTTTCCCGGATGGTGAAGCCTTCCGGTTCGAGCAGGGCGCGCAGTTGCTTGCGCAAGCCAGGATTGGAACTGATCAGCGATGCACTCATGTCAGTGACTCGGGATTAACGGGATCGACCTTATCGGGTTACCGCGGTGCAGCTGAACGGGTCGTGCGCGACAAATTCAGATTGTGTTCATGTTGAAGCGGCGGCCGTGATCGGCATTGCCTGAAATTTATAGGGTGGACGTGCGCCAACCTATGTCTCCGCAAGCCCGGAAATGACGAGATGGTGTGCGGGAAACGCCTTGCAGGCAAGGCTTTGTCGTGGCTTGCCGGTCGGCCGGAATATGAGCGCAATCGCCGGCCGGGCGATAAGCGAATGACGCTTTAGTTATCACCCGTGCGCAAGAATCTAATGGGCTGGACAGCGATTTGTGGTAAGTTTTCCATAGGGAGGACAAGATGGGATGACCCACGAGATCCAAAACGAACCGGACACCCGACGCGAAGTTTCCGTGAGCATTCGCCACCTGAAACTGTTTGAAAGCGTCGCCCGCCTGAGCAGCGTACGCAAGGCGTCCGAAGAATGCCATTTGTCACAGCCGGCCGTGACCCAGGCCCTGGCCAAGCTCGAGGAACAGTTGGGCGTGCCCCTGCTGGAGCGGCGCGCCAGCGGCAGCTATCTCAACGATTACGGCGTCATTTTCCACCGCCGCACCGAGCGTCTGTTCAACCAGATCGACCAGGCCCTGATCGACCTGGGCATACCGAACGGTCGCACGCCGGTCTCGTTGATCAGCAGCCGGATCACCCGCTCGCAGATCCGAAGCCTGATCGCCATCGTCGAAAACGGCTCCTTCACCCATGCGGCGCGGGCGCTCGGCGTCACCCAGACCTCGCTGCATCGTGCCGCGCGTGACCTGGAACGGACCCTGCGCACCCCGCTCTATGTCCAGACCTCGACGGGCATCATGGCGACGCCCGGCGGCGCCGACTTCGCCCGCAAGGTCAAGCTGGCCATCGGCGAGATCGACCGTGGCATCGATGAGCTGGAGGCCGCCAAGGGCGATTTCGGCGGCGAGATCGTCGTCGGCGCCATGTTGCTGGCCGGCAGTGTCGTCCTGGCCAGCGTGCTCGATGAATTCGTCACCCGCTATCCCAAGGTCAATGTCCGGGTGCTGAACGGCAATGCCGAGGACATGATTTCCTACCTGCGCGCCGGCGATGTCGACTTCGTCGTCGGCCTGCTGCGCCAGCCGGTGCCGGACGGTCTGGTCAACGAGGTCTTTGCCGAGACGCCCTATGTCGTCGTCGGCCGCCACGGCCATCCGTTGAGCAAAAAGCCGAAGGTGACGCTGGAAGACCTGACCAAGTACGATTGGGTTGTCGGCACGCCGGGGGCCAACCGTCGCGTCGGTTTCGAAAAACTGTTCGAAGGCGGTCCGCTGCCGACGGCGCGCATCGCCACCTGTTCGCTGCAGACCATCAAGCTGTTACTGACCAAGAGCGACCGGTTGACCCTCCTGACCTCCTACGAGCTGATGCAGGAGGAAGAAGCCCTGACTTCGATGGCGGTCGGCCCGATCAAGCCGGTGCCGGCCATCGGCCTGACTATGCGCCAGGACTGGCTGCCGACGCAGATCCAGGCCAACTTCCTCAAGCTGATCCAGGAAAAGATCGTAGGCACCCTGGTGCTGCGCAAGGAGCTGCGGCTGGTCGGGTAGGGGGCGGTCTATTCTTCTCCTCCCCATTTGGGACAAATGGGGAGGTGGCGGCGCGCAGCCCGAAGGGCAAGTCGACGACGGAGGGGTCACTTGCGGACACCTGAGTTGCTTCGACGACGGCAAGTGACCCCTCCGTCGCGGACGTCGTGCTTCGCACTTGCCGCGCCACCTCCCCATTTTAACAAAATGGGGAGGAGAAGAGGAGGGCCGCGGCGCTCCCCCCCCAAGTTTCAGTGCAATTGCACTTTAGCCAGCGCCGCCGTCACACATTCCTCGTCCGGGCCGAAAGCGCCTGACACCGCAAACGCCCCGAGGAATTCGCCGTTGACGACGATCGGCACGCCGCCGCCGCGGGCCATGCCGATGTCCGGATCGGCTTCGATCTCGGCCTTCAGCCTGGCATCCTTTTCGGCGCGATTGGCGATCTCCAGCGAGCTTACCCGGTATTTGATCACGGTATTGGCCTTCGTGCGCACCACCAGCTCCGAGCGCAGGCCGGCGCCGTCGCCCGACAACAGCACGACCGGGTCGCCGACGGAATCGGTGATCAGGGCGCTGACCTGGTGACCGTTGGCGGCGCAGGCGGCGACCGCGGCGCGGGCGGCCTGGATCGACAGGTCGAGATCCGGCGCCTTGGGGCGCGGCAGGCCCTTGGGCATGGCGGCGATACGTTCGGCCAGGGTCTGTGTCGATCCCGGCGTCGGCGCCTGGATCTGCGCCATGGCGGGGCTCGCCAGAAGTGCGGCGAGGCTAGTCAGCAACACGATCTTCATGGCAGCGATCCTTCCTGTAAGGATTATGATTATACCTTGGGTACCCAGTAGAAGAAGCCCATGCCTTCGCCGGTGCCGGCTTCGGTGCGGTAGCAAGGCACGTAGTCGACCAGGGTCATCTCGGCCTTCAGCTTTTCCATCGCCACCATGACCGGGACGTAGAGCTTCACTTCGGAAGTCCCCGACTGGTAGGTATTGTTGTCGATGGCGGCCAGACGGTCGAAGTCGTAGGCCTTGAAGCTTTCGATGAAGACCTGGTCGGCCTGCTCGTCGCAGACGAAGTGCGACAGCCCGCCCGACGCGATCAGGGCGACCTTGGCTGAGCTATCCCAGGCGGTGATGGCCTCGTAGAGCACCTTGCCGAACTGGATGCTGCGCGACATGGCCGGCTGGGTCGGGGCATAGAAGGTGTTCATCAGGATCGGCACATTGGGCACGACCTGGTTCTGCATGATCTGGGTATAGACGAAGCCGAAGGCGTGCGGCACGACCTGCGACGGCGGCTTCATCCAGGTATTGTCGGGCCAGCTCATCAGTTCGGCCATGTCGAAGCCGTGGTCCTGGAAGGCTTCGATCAGGTAGGTGGCCAGCTTCGGATGGGCGTCGTAGGTGACGGTGTGGTCGGGCGCGTAGACGGCGCGCTGCGGCGGACCGTTGGGGATGGTGTCGCCGGTATAAAGCGCGATCGACGGATTGATGTGCGGGAAGATTTCGCGCTGGTCCTTGCCGATGATGATGGCGACATCGGGTGTGTTGGCGTCATAGGCCGCGCGCATTTTATCGAGGGCCTGGGTACAACGCGCCGAGCGCGTCTCGCGTTCCTCAAGCGTCAGCATGGCCTCGAAGCCGTCATTGCGACGCTCATGGGCGAGTTCTTCGAAGGTCCAGGTCTTGTTGCGATACCACAGGACCGGCTTGTCGCGGTCGCGCTGGCCGTCTTCCAGCCAGGTGGCGCCGGGCTTGCCCAGCATGCCGCTGTGCGGAACCGCCATCCCGAACACGATACGAGCCATGTTGCTTACTCCTGATAAACCGCGATTGTCGCCGGATTGTCTCGTGGATTTACCCGGCGCGCGCCAATCAAAACGCCGTTGAAGATCATAAGATTTCGTACATTTACACCCCAGGAAACGCGCCTTCGCGCGGTGAGTGATCAGAAGCGGCGGCAAGGCTATTGGATTTGGGTTGCGGGCCGGGCAGGCCCGTTGACATCGCCCCCGGCGCGCTCTTTTTCGGGGGAGCGGCGCATCGTCGCGGGTACAGCTCATGGAGACGGTTATGGCGGGAGATGACGGCAAGGGTGTCGTGGCGAAGACGGCGAACGGCGGTCAAATTCTGGTCGCGGCCCTGCGATCCCACGGCGTGGATCGCGTCTATTGCGTGCCGGGCGAAAGCTATCTGCCGGTGCTCGATGCCTTCCATGACACGCCCGACGTTGCCGTGGTCAGCGCCCGCCACGAAGGCGCGGCCGCCAATATGGCCGAGGCCGACGGCAAGCTGACCGGCAGGCCCGGTATCTGCTTCGTCACCCGCGGTCCCGGCGCGACGCATGCGTCGATCGGCGTGCATACGGCGTTCCAGGACTCGACGCCGATGATCCTGTTCATCGGCCAGGTGGCGCGTGACGCCAAGGACCGCGAAGGCTTCCAGGAGGTCGACTATCGCGCCATGTTCGCGCCCCTGGCCAAATGGGCGGCCGAGATCGACGAGGCTTCGCGCATTCCCGAATATATCTCGCGCGCCTTCCAGGTCGCGACCTCGGGCCGGCCCGGGCCGGTGGTGTTGTCCCTGCCCGAGGACATGCTGTCGGGCATGATCGACGCGCCGGTGCAGACCAGGCCCTATGTGCCGGCCCTGTCGGCGCCGCGCGCCGCCGACATCAAGACCTTGGTTGGTTTGCTGGCTTCGGCGGCACGGCCCCTGCTGGTCGTCGGCGGCACCGGGTGGACGGACGAGGGCTGCGCCGCCCTGGCCGATTTCGCCGAGCGCAATGCCTTGCCGGTGGTCGCCAGCTTCCGCCGCCAGGACCTGATGGACAATCGCCACGACAACTATTGCGGCCATCTCGGCCT
>OUWB010000035.1_pt4 | contig 26902 bp, 20 predicted proteins | sample 1779821 | NCBI WGS metagenome assembly OUWB01 (sample SAMEA3914806, study PRJEB12502) | metagenome | biome: forest; material: soil | place: Canada | collected 2011-08-03 | depth 0.1 m
ATCACGTAGACGAAGGCGAACAGGAACAGCCACACCACGTCGACGAAGTGCCAGTACCAGGCGGCGGCCTCGAAGCCGAAGTGCTTTTGCGGCGTGAAATCGCCGTACAACAGGCGCAGCAGGCAGACGGTCAGGAAGATCGTCCCGATCAGCACGTGGAAGCCGTGGAAGCCCGTGGCCATGAAGAAGGTCGAGCCGAACAGATTGGCCGAGCCGTTCTGATCCGCGCCGTCCGGCAGCAGGAAGAAGTGGAAATTGTGATCGTGGATGATGTCCAGATATTCCTTGGCCTGGACGCCGGTGAACGAAGCGCCCAGCAGGATGGTCAGAAACAGGCCGAGTTTGGCGCCGTTGCGGTCGCCCTGTTGCAGCGCGTGGTGCGCCCAGGTGACCGTCGTGCCCGAGGTCAGCAGCAGGAGGGTGTTGACCAGCGGCAATTGCCAGGGATCGAGCGTTTCCACGCCTTTCGGCGGCCAGGTCGACCAGGCGGTCTTGACGTCGTCTATCGCCTCGGCCGCGCCCGAGCGGTGGCCGTGGAACAGCGCCATTTCGAAGAACATCCAGAAGAAGGCCGCGAAGAACATCACTTCGGAACAGATGAACATGATCATGCCGTAGCGCAGGCCGATCTGCACGACCGGCGTATGGTCGCCGGCCTTCGATTCCTTGATGACGTCGCGCCACCAGACGAACATGGTGAACAGGATCAGCGCGATGCCGATCCAGAACATCACCCAGTTGCCCTTGGTGATGCCGAACAGGCCGCGAAGGCCGGTCACCAGGCCCAGCGCCCAGGTCAATGCCGCGATCGAACCCAACAGCGGCCATGGGCTGGGGTTGATGATGTGGTAGTCGTGCTTAACGCCGTGATGGGCCATGGTCTGTCTTCAACTCACCTGTTGCGCCGCTCATTGTCGGCGGAATTTGATATAGCTCAAGCGCCGAATGGCCCATACGCTCATGCGTCGCATGTGCGCGGGCGGCCGGTCGGCCTTGCCGACTTGCCCAAAGATATGCAAGTCGGAGGTACTCTGAAAGGCAAAAACCCTGTTTTGGGTGTATGCCAATTTTCCCGTAAACACAATGCAACAAAGGTCGCAAAATCAGGGGTTTTTAGCCCCTTTTACTTCGAAGAAAGTATAGGAAAGCGTCACGTCGGGCAGGCCCTGGGTGTCGCTGTCTTTCGTCAGTTTGGGATCGAGGAAGTAGACCACGGGAAACGAGCGCGATTCGCCCGGTTTCAGGGTCTGGTTGGTGAAGCAGAAGCACTGCAGCTTCATGAAATACGGGCCCATTGTGTCGGGCAGGATATTGTAGCTGGCCCGGCCGGTGACGGCGTGGTCCGAGGTGTTGGTGACCTTGAAAAAGGCGACATTGGTCTTGCCGACGCGGACGTCCTGATAGGGCTTCTCGGCCTGGAACGCCCAGGGAATGGCCTCGGTATTGGCGTCGAAATGCACGCGCATCATCTTGTTGGCGACGATTTTCGACGCGGCATAGGCGCGGCGCGCGGTACCGCCCGTGCCGGTCAGCTCGCAGAATTTGTGGTATAGCGGCAGCGCGAAAAAGGCCATGCCGCCCATGAATACGGCCGCGGCGACCAAAATCACGACGAGACGGCTATTCTTGGTCACTGGTCGCCCGCTCCCTGGGCGCCGGCGCCGGCCGACGTCAAGGGCATGTTCGACATGTGCTGGGCCTTGTAGTGCTTCATGCCTTCGGACAGCCGCTCGATCGACAGGGCGAAAACCAGGATGACGAAGAGGAACAAGGCGCCGCCGATATACAGGTTGCGCTTTTTCTGAGCCGCCTTGTAGGCGGCCCAATCTTCTTGCGCTTTCAAGTCGGCTTCGGAGGTCGGGCCTTCGGTCATAGATGCAGTCCGGAAAAAACGTGTTCGAGCAGAAGGGTGGCGAACAGCAGGGTCAGGTACAGAATCGAGAAGGCGAACAGATTGCGCGCGGCGAGCGCCTCCTTTTTGACATCATAAAGCGAGGCTTCGCCACCTTGCGGATGATCTCCGGCCCGCGACAAAAAGACGCGCGTCGCCAGATAGAGAAAGATCAGGCCGCCGGCGATGGAGACGATGGCGTAGGCGATACCGCCCATCTTGGCCCCATCGAGATCGACGAAGGCCGGCAGGCAGGCGACGGGCGCCATGACCAGCGTATAGAGCAGGATCTGCAGCCGCGTCGATTTAGCGCCCTTGACCACCGGCATCATCGGAATGCCGGCATTGGCGTAATCCTCGGTCGTGTACAGCGCCAGCGCCCAGGAATGCGGCGGCGTCCACAAGAAGATGATGGCGAACAGGATCCACGCCTGCCATGGCACCGTGCCGGTGGCGGCGGCCCAGCCGATAACCGGCGGAAAAGCGCCGGCCGCGCCGCCGATGACGATGTTCTGCGGCGTGCGGCGCTTGAGGATCATGGTGTAGAAGACGACGTAATAGGCGATGGTCAGGGCCAGCAGCCCGGCCGGAAGCCAGCCGACGGCCAGCGCCATGGTCATGACCGACAATACGGCCAGCACGCCGCCGAACGCCATGGCGTCGTTTTTGGTGACGCGACCGGCGGCGACGGGGCGCAGTCGCGTACGCCGCATCAGGGCGTCGGTCGTGCCTTCAAGCGCCATGTTGAGCGCGCCGGCCGAGCCCGCGCCCAGCGCGATGCATAATATGGCGACGAAGGCCAGGAACGGGTTCATGCGAACCGGCGCTATGGCCAGTCCGGTCAGGGCGGTGAACACCACCAGCGACATGACGCGCGGCTTCAACAGTTGAAAATAGTCGCCGGGCGCCGCGCGCAGGGCCACGCGCGCATAGGGGCTGGCCAAAGAAGCATTTAATGGGGCCGGCTTGTCGTCTTTGGTGGTGGCCAACGCCGTATTCCTTACAAGACCAGGGGGTGAAGGCCGATACCCTCACCCCCTGGGATTTATCGCTTCCTTTAGGCGCAAGTCCCGAGGGACTCAAGCCGCAGGGAAATCAGTGATGATCATCTTCCTCGATGACCGGCAGTTCGGGGAATTGGTGGTAGGGCGGCGGCGAGGACAGGGTCCATTCCAGGGTCGTGGCGCCCTCGCCCCACGGATTGGCGACGCCCTTGCGGCGGCGGACGAAGGCTTCGACCAGCATCGCCAGGAAGAACAGCACGCCGAGCAGAGTGATGACGTAGCCCCAGGACGAGACCTCGTTCCAGAAGCGGAAGCCTTCCGGATAGTCGATAATGCGGCGCGGCATGCCCTGCATCCCGAGGAAGTGCTGCGGGAAGAAGACGACATTGACGCCGATGAACATCAGCCAGAAGTGAATCCCGCCGAGCACGCCGTTGTACTTGATGCCGTACATCTTCTCGAACCAGTAGTAGTAGCCGCCGAAGATCGAGAACACGGCGCCCAACGACAGCACGTAGTGGAAGTGGGCGACGACGTAATATGTGTCCTGGAAGCTGTAGTCGACCGCGGCGTTCGACAGCACGACGCCGGTGACGCCGCCGACCGTGAACAGGAAGATGAAGCCGATGGCCCACAGCATGGGCACCTTGAACTCGATCGAGCCGCCCCACATGGTGGCGATCCAGCTGAACACCTTCACGCCGGTCGGCACCGCGATGACCATGGTCGCCATGATGAAATAGGCGCGCAGGTCGAAGCTCAAGCCCACCGTGTACATGTGGTGCGCCCACACGATGAAGCCGACGAAACCGATGGCCACCATGGCGTAGGCCATGGCCAGATAGCCGAAGACCGGCTTCTTCGAGAAGGTCGAGACGATGTGCGAGATGATGCCGAAGCCCGGCAGGATGAGGATATAGACTTCCGGGTGGCCGAAGAACCAGAACAGGTGCTGGAACATGATCGGATCGCCGCCGCCGGTCGGATCGAAGAAGGCGGTGCCGAATTCGCGGTCGGTCAGCAGCATGGTGATGGCGCCGGCCAGCACGGGCAGCGACAGCAGCAGCAGGAAGGCGGTAACCAGCACCGACCAGGCGAACAGGGGCATGCGGTGCAGCGTCATGCCCGGCGCGCGCATGTTGAAGATGGTGGTGATGAAATTGATGGCGCCGAGGATCGACGAGGCGCCGGCCAGGTGGAGCGACAGGATCACGAGGTCCATGGCCGGTCCGGGCGAGCCGGTCTTCGACGACATCGGTGGATACATGGTCCATCCCCCGGCGAAACCGTTCTGGCCGTCGCCGGGCCCCGATTGCGTAAAGATCGAGGTGCACAGCAGACAGAAGGACGCCACCAGCAGCCAGAACGAGATATTGTTCAGGCGCGGGAAGGCCATGTCCGGGGAGCCGATCATCAGGGGCACGAACCAGTTGCCGAAGCCGCCGATCATCGCCGGCATGACCATGAAGAAGATCATGATGACCGCGTGGGCGGTGACCACCGAATTATAGGCGTGCTTGGCCTGGTCGGGGTTCGACAGGTTGAACAGGCCCAAGCTGTCGAGCAGCGAGCCCTTGGCGAACACCTGCAGGCCCGGCTCGGCCAGTTCCCAGCGGATCAGGCCGGAAAAGGCGCCGCCGATCAGCCCCGCCATGATGGCGAAGATCAGATACAGCGTGCCGATGTCCTTGTGGTTCGTCGTGAACAACCAGCGTTCGGCGAAATTCGGCTTGTGTTCATGCGCCTCGTGGTCGTGCGCGTGATCGTGAGAGGCAGCCTGGGTAGCCATGATCGGATCTCTCTTGAAACTGTTTAGTGCGCTGCGCCGGTAGCGGGCGCTGCGGAAGACGAAGCGGCGGGTTTGGCTGCGGCCGGCGTGGTAGCCGCCGCCGGCTTGCCCGACGCCGCTGAAGCGGCGCTGGAGGCCGAACCGGTCGCGGCGCCGGCGGCCGGGGTCGCGGCCGCCTGGATCGAGGCGGCGGCTGCGGCGCTGCTGGACGCGGCGGCGGACGAGGATGCGGCTTGGGCGGACGCCGCGGCATCCGCCGCCAGCATGGCCTTGGTCTTGCCGCCGTTCTTGACCGTCCAGGCGTCGAAATCGGCCTGACTTACGACCTTGACCTCGATCGGCATGAAACCGTGGTCCTTGCCGCACAGTTCCGAGCACTGGCCATAATAGGTGCCGACCTTGTCGACCTTGAACCAGCCGTTGTTCAGACGGCCCGGGATGGCGTCGATCTTCACGCCGAAGGCCGGCACGGTCCAAGAGTGGATGACGTCGGAGCCGGTCGTTTCGATATGAACGACGGCGTTGACGGGCAGCACCATCTGGTTGTCGGTTTCGAGCAGGTAGGGAATGCCCTTGGCGTGGGCACGGGTCAGGTCCTGGGCATCGGGCAGCAAACGCGATTCGACGTCGGAGACGCCCAGTTCCGGATAATCGTAGGTCCAGTACCACTGGTTGCCGGTCGCCTTTACGACCACGTCGGGGGTCGGCATGTCATTATAGTCACGCAGCAGGCTCAGCGAGAAGAAGGCGATGACCACCAGAATGATGACCGGAATGACGGTCCAGGCGACTTCGACGGCGGTGTTGTGCGAGAACTTGGCCGGGGTCGGATTGGCGCGCTTGTTGTAGCGGACGACGATCCAAAGTAGCAGCAAAAAGACGAAAACGGAGATGAAGGCGCAGACGGGAAACAAAATCCAGTTGTAGAAATGGATGGTCTCGCCCTTGAGCGAGGTCGCGGCCGGCTGCCAGGCCATCGACTTGTCCGTCGGCTGACCGACCAAATCCCCCGCCAGCGCAATGGCCGGGATCGCCAACGCGACGACGGCGGCCGCAATGGCCTTCGCCCCAACGCCGGTCAAAAGCCCTTTCAGCCCGCGCCCGAACAGCCCATTGATGCCCATTGGCAAAACCCTCGTTTTGACGGCGGCGCCGTGACGGCCACCCCTACCCTTAGAAATCTTATTATCCGGACAGCGCGACACGGGTCACGCGGGCGTCCGAACCTGATTATTCATTGTGTCCCATAATGCGTTCGCGCCGAATTGCAAAGGGCAAAAACGCGTTTGTCCGCCAATGCTTGAACCGTTTCCGGCAAAACAAAGGCGGGTGCGGCGAAGCTCCGCCGCGAACTGCGGCCGAATGTCGCATCCGAGGCGCCGCGGGACGAGGAAAACATGTAACGGCGAGAGAATCGGTGCCCTGCGGCGCGCGGGTTTATGTCACCGGGACGGGATGGGGCTTGCCGAGATGAGCCGGAAAAATGGCCCCCACTATACAAATTACAACCTGCAACCGTAACACGGCGGGATTCACTCAATATAAAAGGGTTAGCTATACAATCCTTGATTGTTATTCACTTGTCTTTAATGACGTGAGGGGCAGATGCTGGTGGCTTCCGACAGCAAATTTCAACCGGGCATCCAGGACGTCCGCAATCTTTCCAGCCTGGCCGACACCGCGTCGACCAGCCGGGTTCTTAACCTGACGCAGATTCACGCGACCAGCGCCAAGGATCCGGGCTATCGCGTCGCCCCGTTTTTTCACAATGTCCAACTGAACAAATCCATGGTGGTCAAGCACACGGTGCGGCCCCATGAACGCGAATATTTCGCGCGACCGCGCCGCACCGCCACCAAGATTATTCTACCGTTCGACACCACCGACCTCAAATTGGGCGGCCGCGCCATCTTCGTCGATCAGATCGGCTTCGACACCTTTGCCGCCACCTATTTCGGCGACAAGGATATAGCCTCGAACCCGGACGTTCAGGTTTTGCGCTGCCTCGACGATATTCCCTCGCTCGATCCGTTCCTGGTGCGCGAGCACCTGGCCCGCCATGGCTTTCGACCGGCGCCGTGCTACCTGAAAATCTCGCCCTACGATCTGCAGGCCATGGTGTCCTATGCCAATGCCGAGATTCAGCGCCTGGTGCTGAAAGCGTCCGGTGCGGGCATGGAGGCGGGCGCGGTCCGGCTGACGACCAAGATTCTCGGCAATACGCTCGACCGCGATCTCGAACCGCTGAAAAATACGTTCAAGTTGGGTGACGACGATTTTGCCGAGGGCATGTTCTCCTGGCGCGGCTTTTTGTACTTCAAATGGCGCCAGCGCGATTTGAAAGCCGAGGTCGATGCGCTTGTCGAGGATCTCACCAGCTATCGGACGGTCGGTCCGGCGGATGACGGCACCAAGACCTATCTCGCCAAGGCGCGGCCGCGCCTGGCGCGCAAAATCGCCGCGGCGATGACCTCGACCCAGACGATCCTCAATGTCTACGACCTGGCCTACCGTGCATTGACCGAAGGCTCCAACCCGGCCCCCTTCAGGGCGTTCCTGGTCAAGGGTCCTTCGATGTTCTTCGCGCTGGGCGAAAGCCTGGGCATCCTCAGCCATATCGGCGCATTCTGGTCCTTCCGCATGGGTGGCAAGGGGCAGTCGCGCCTTACGGCGACGGAACTGGCCGACATTCTGGTCGATTTCGAAGACAGCCTGATGGGCATCGAAACAAGCGCCATATTTTAAAAACGGGCTGAAAGTCCTTGGGCGCGTCGCCTTTCACGGAGGCTTGTCTCCGCGACCGCCGCCAAGACTTGGACTTTACCCATGGCCAAGCGCGCTCGGGCTCCCTAAATAGGCGGATACCACCCGTCATCCGACTCAAAAGAGCGCTTCCATGCCCATAGCCGCCCCCCTCACCCTCCCCGAAGGCTATGCCGGTCTCGACGACTTCGACCTGGCCGGGGCGGCCAAGGTGCTGGGCGAGGCGCTGAAGGGCGCCGACGACGGCGAAATCTTCATCGAGAAGCGCGAGACGGAATCGCTGTTGTTCGACGACGGCCGGTTGAAATCCTCGGCCTATGGCGCCGACCAGGGCTTCGGCTTTCGCGTCGTCGCCGGCGAGACCATCGGTTTCGCCAATTCGGCCGAACTGTCGTTGGACGCGGTCAAGCGCGCCGCGGAAGCCGCCGTCCTGGCCAAGCAAGGCACCCGTGTCGACGTGACGCTCGCCGCCTCGCCGGCACGCAGCAACCAGTCCTATTACAAGCCGCACGATCCGCTCGGCGAAATGGCCTTCGCCGACAAGATCGCCCTGCTCCAGGCAATCGACGCCTATGCCCGGCAAAAGCACGGCGGGGTCGTCCAGGTGTCGGCGTCGCTGGCCGCCGACAAGCGCGCCATCACCATCCTGCGCGACGGCGATGAAGTCTATCACGACTACCGCCCGCTGATCCGGCTGAACGTTTCCGTTTCTGTGGAAATGAACGGTCACCGCGAAACCGCGTCGTCGGGCGGCGGCGGGCGCATCTCGTGGTTCGACATCACCCAGCCGGAGCAATGGCAGGCGCGCGTCGACGAGGCCATCCGTCAGGCCCTGGTCAATCTCGACGCGGTCGCGGCGCCGGCCGGCGAGATGGATATCGTGCTCGGACCCGGCTGGCCGGGCGTGCTGCTGCACGAAGCGGTCGGCCATGGTCTGGAAGGCGATTTCAACCGCAAGGGCACGTCCGCCTTTTCCGGCAAGATGGGCCAGCAGGTGGCGGCCAAGGGCGTGACCATCGTCGATGACGGCACCATTCCCGACGCGCGCGGCTCGCTCAATATGGACGACGAAGGCACGCCGACCCACGCCACGACCCTGATCGAGGACGGCGTTCTCGTCGGCTATATGCATGACCGCCTGTCGGCCCGGCAGATGGGGACGCAGGCGACCGGCAATGGCCGCCGGCAATCCTTCGCGCATCAGCCCCTGCCGCGCATGACCAATACCTTCATGAAAGCCGGAAATGATAAACTGGTCGACATGATAGCCAATACGAAGACAGGGCTCTACGCCGTCAATTTCGGCGGCGGCCAGGTCGACATTACCAACGGCAAGTTCGTCTTCCAGTGCACCGAGGCCTATCTGATCGAAGACGGCAAGATCGGCGCCCCGGTCAAGGGCGCGACCCTGATCGGCGACGGTCCGGCCGCCATGCGTCAGGTCGACATGGTCGGCGACGACTTCGCCTTCGATCCGGGCGTCGGCACCTGCGGCAAGGCCGGCCAGAGCCTGCCGGTCGGCATCGGCCAGCCGTCCCTGCGTATCCGCGGGCTGACGGTGGGTGGGACGGGCTAAGGGCGAAGTAAGCAAGACACCCCACCACCACCGGCCTTTCAGGATATGGCTCCGACAGCGTCGGCCGGCGGTTCCCCTCCCCAGCAAGTAGGGAGGAATGAGAAAAAGAACGTCCGTTCATCAGGCCTCCCCAGCTTTGCTGGGGAGGGGGACAGCGAGCCGGCGCGATCTTTTATGCCGTCAAGAATGCCTCGGGGTGGTGGGGCGTCTTGCTTTCAGGCGGATCGAACCTGAGTTGGGTGAATAGTATGGCCTGCGAAGCCCGGGGCCGCGCCCTTGACGCGGACGACCGCCAAATGCGACATGTCCATCAAAGTGACCGCTAACAGGCGGCATGGCACGGGAGACGCCTATGGCTCGACAATTCTTGAATCGCACCGCGGTCGCGCTGGTGCTGGCCTCAGGCCTGATCGCCGGCGGTGCGATGGCGCAGACATCCCCCCCCGTCTTCGCTCATATCTTCGCCGACCACGCCGTGCTGCAACAGGGCGGCCCCATCCCGGTATGGGGCACGGCCGCGCCATCGCAGGCGGTAACCGTGTCGCTGGGTGACAAGACGGTCAACGTCACGGCCGATGCGAAGGGCCATTGGCGCGCCGACCTGCCCGCGACGGCGCCCGGCGGGCCCTATACGCTCACCGTTGCCGCCGGCAGCGCCGCGACCACGCTGAACGACATCCGGGTCGGCGATGTGTTCCTGTGCGGCGGCCAGTCGAACATGCAGTTTCCCGCGAAGCTGGCGACCGACGCGTGGGGCGCGATCGGCGCCTCGGCCAATAACAATATCCGCTTCGTCAATATCCCCAATGACAGCGAAGCCCTGCCGCAGGACGATCTGAAGGCGCCCGCGAAATGGCAGGTCGCCGCGGCGGACACCACCGGCGAAGCCTCCGCCGTCTGCTACTACATGGCCAAGACGCTGCAGGCGGCGCACGGCGGCACGGTCGGCTTCATCGATTCCGACTGGGGCGGCACGACCATCCAGGGCTGGATCAGCGCGTCGTCTCTGGAAACCCTCCCCGCCTACAAGGCCGGGGTCGCGGCGGTGCGGGCCTATGGCACGTCGCCGGACAAGGCCGAGGCCGAGCTCGGCCGCACGCAGGAAGCGTGGTGGGATGCCCACGATCCCGACGCCAAGGCCGAGCGCGCCTATGTCGCGCCGGCGTTCGACGATGCGAAATGGCCATCGCTGACGCCGGCCGGATCGTGGAAGGACGCCGGGATCGACGGCTTCAAGGGCTTCGAGGGCGTCGCCTGGTTCCGCAAGACCGTGACCTTGACCGATACCCAGGCCAAGACCGCCAACGAACTGGCGCTTGGGCCGATCGACACCTACGACACCACCTGGGTCAACGGCATGCGCATCGGCGCCAGCGGCGTCAACTGGATGTGGCGCGATTACAAGGTGCCGGCCGGCGTGTTCAAGCCGGGCAAGAACGTCATTGTCGTTCGCGTGCTGGGCCAGGGCGGCCTGACCGGCCAGCCGGAAAACCGCGGCATCAAGACCAGCGACGGCCAATACGTGTCTTTGGCCGGCGCGTGGAGCTACAAGGTCAGCCGTCCGCTGAAGGGCCAGTCGATTCCGCCCGCGCCGTGGGACGTGCCCAACAGCTTCAACACGCTGTACAACGGCATGATTTACCCGCTGACCGGCTATTCGGTGAAGCTGGCCGCCTGGTACCAGGGCGAAGCCAATGCCAACAGCGTGGAACAGGCGACGGAATACAACACCCTGCTGCCCTTGCTGATCAAGGACTGGCGCTCAAGCTTCCATGCGCCCGACATGCCCTTCTTCGTCGCCGAATTGGCGAACTACGGCGCGCCGCCGACCAAGCCCGGCCCGTCCGCCTGGGCGGAAATCCGCCAGGCCGAGGCCCAGACCGTGCGCAACGATCCTCACGCCGGGCTGGCGGTCACTGTCGATGTCGGCGATCCGACCAATATTCACCCGACGCAGAAGGTCGTGGTCGGCCAAAGGCTGGCGCGCGCGGTGGAAGCCGTGGCCTATGGCGCGGCGGTCACGCCGGGCGGGCCCGACGCCACGGGCGTGACGCGCAATGGCGCCGACCTGGTCATCGCCTTCAAGGACACCAATGGCGGGCTGCGCACGTACAGCTCCGACCAGGCGATCGGCTTCGAGGTCTGCCGCGGCGAGGCCTGCACCTATGCCCCCGCTTCGGTCGATGGCGACACCATCGTGCTGAAGGGCGCCAACGCCTCCGACGTGACACGGGTGCGCTACGCCTGGGCCGACGCGCCGTTCGTCAATCTCTATAGCGCCGATAACCTGCCAGCCGTGCCGTTCGAATTGGACGTGAAGTAGCGGCCTCTCCCCGGCCGGTCTTCAAATTGGCCCATTGAGTTTTCGCCAAGTGGCCCTTGAAGGCCGCATCAAATGACCGTTCCATTACGCCTCTAAAGCGGCATAGCGGGGACGCTCATGAAGGCGGGGATTTACATTTATGGCGCGGCGGCGCTTTTCCTGGGCGCGGTCGGGCTGGCCTTCGCGGATTTCGCCGATGTGTGGCAGCCGGTGCCCAAGGACCTGCCGCTGCGCACCGTTCTGGCCTATGCCACGGGCCTTGCCCTGGTCGCGGGCGGGCTGGGTGTGATTGTCCGCCGGACCCGCCTGGCCGCGGCGCTCGGCCTGACGGTCCTGTTCGGCCTGGATGTCGTGCTGTTGCACGGCGCGAATATTCTGGCCAAGCCGCTGGAGCTGGGCAGTTGGTCGGGCGCGGCCGAACAACTGGCGGTCGCCGCCGGCGGCCTGGCGCTTTGGGCCGGAGCTGTTGATCCCAAGAGCGAAACAGCCGTCAAGGCGGCCCGGCTGATCTTCGGCGTGTGCGCCATATGTTTCGGCGCGGTGCATTTCGAATATCTGCAGCCCACGGTCAATTGGGTGCCGAAGCTGTTCCCCGATCCCGTCTTCTGGGCAGCCCTGACGGGCGCGGCCCATATCGCCGCCGGCATCGCCCTGCTGTCCGACATCAAGGCGAAGCTGGCGGCCAGACTGAGCGCGATCATGTACGCCGTCTTCGGGATTTTCGTTCACGCACCGGGCCTGTGGGCGCACCCGCACGACCATTTCTGGTGGTCAGCCAATGCGGTCAACCTGACCCTGATCGGCGCGGCCTGGGTTCTGGCCGACGAACTGTAGAGTATCTGGACGGCGAGTAAGGTGATGAAAACGCTTGGATTGCCGAATGGATCGGTGACGCCGTTGCACCGCCGTCCCGAAGGCTTGTCTTCCGATCCCGCCGTAATGGCGATCGCCCTGTCTCTGATAAGGGTGGCGCGCAATCATCTATCCGTTCGGCCTGAAGCCAAGCCTTCCGGCGCCGTCGAAGGCGATTGAAAATCGCTTCAACAGCGAGGCGCCGATGACGCCGTCGTCACGGCCGATCGCTGGGATGCCGCGCGTGGCGGGATCGGCCAGGGTGACCAGCACCGACCGCCGCTCGATGGCGCCCAGCCGGAAGTTTGGCATATCGACGACGCGCGTCACCAAGCGTTTGCCGGCAATGCCGCGGAAGACCTTTTCCCCGCGGACCGCAAACCGGTCCCACAAGCCATGCCCGGCCACCACCCCGGCGTTCAGAAAGACTTCGGTTTCGAATCCGGTGTCGAGCAGTCCCGACAGCGATAGGCCGTCGATGGAAAACGGACAATAGAACCGTGGCGACAAGGATGGGTCGCGGCGAACCACCCGCGTCGCGATCGGCGAATAGCCGCCGAGATCCATCGCGGCGCCGGGATGAAGGCGAATCTCGCGGGCGCCATAGTCGAGTTCCGACGGATAGGCCGTCAGAAAGCCGGCCGCCAGCAAACCGTCAAATGCCGTAAGGCCGGGTATGGCCGTCAGCGACATGTCCGCCACGTGCGCGGCGCCGCCGAAAACGACCTTGTGCGCCGCATAGTCGGTGACGATCAGACCGCCGTCCGCCCCGCTGTCGCGCCGGCGTCCGACGCGTTTGAGACCGAGCGATGCCACGAGGTCGCGGCGGATGGCGCAGGTTTCGGCGCCGGTATCGATGACGAAACGCAGCACCCGGCCGTCGATGTCGGCGCGGACGATCGCCAGCCCCGATTCAGTGACGTCGATGGGAACCCGCACCATGGGCCGCGACAAGGATGGCAGCGACAAGGCCGGCCGCGCCGACGCCAGGCCGCTCAGCACGCCCGCGAGGACAGTCCGTCTTGTCGGCATGGTCCGATCATCCTCCGCCCCGCGAATCGCGAGCGCATCTTTACTTGGGCGCGCCCCATACGACGCATTATTACTTTTAGGTAATGTTATTAGTGAGCCTAATCTCATATTAAATCTTTGTCATTAAAGTCACATTACAGCCATTTAACTTGGACTTCGGCACGGGTGAAACTATCCATCGGGGCGTTACGAAACCTTTCGTGGCACGGGATCGCCTCTCTGCCCGCTGACGAAAGCCCAAATATGCGCGCTATTAGCCTCCATGCCCTGATCCTCGCCAGCACGCTCGGCGCGACCGCCGTCGTGGCGCCGGCCTTTGCCGACACCGCGGTCGCGGCCGACGCCGCCCAGGCCCCCGGCACGTCGCTGGTCAAGTACGACCCCGACTATTTCAAAAACTTCCAATGCACGACGGCGCTCGACATCGTCTCGCACGTGGCGGGTTTCACCTTCTCGACCGGCAACAATGTCCGCGGTTTCGCCGGCGCCGCCGGCAATGTGCTGATCGACGGCCAGCGCCCGGCCAGCAAGGTCGGCCTCGACGTCCAGCTCAACAATATCGCCGTGTCGCAGATCGACCATATCGAGGTCATCACCGGCGGCGCGCCCGGCGTCGACATGATGGGTTACCAGCAGATCGTCAATGTCGTGCGCAAGTCATCGGACAAGGCGCACCAGTCGATCGACATCTACGACAAGGCTTTCACCGACGGCCCGAACAAGCCGGCGATCGAATATTCCTATAGCCAGAACAATAACGGCCGGAGCCTGGACGTCGACCTGCAGCTGTTCGAGTTCCGCGACAACGGCACCAACAATACCCAGCGCTACGACTATTATCCCGGCCAGTCGGTGCCCGATCACACCTATCTCAACCAATTGGCCGGCGGCAGCGGCACCCAGGCCAAGGTCGATTATACCCAGCCGTTCCTGGGGGGAAAGCTGTCTTTCAACGGATTCTACAATCCGATCTACTATACCAATCGCATCATCTATACCGGCGCCACCCAAGCCTACGAGCACGTCAATTTCAACGAGTTCGTCAGCGAATGGGGCGTGCAGTACGAACGCCCCCTGACCAAGACCCTGACGCTCGATCTCAACCTATTGCAGCACTACGACCGCCAGAACACCACCGACGTCTATACCGACGACACGGGCCCCTCGGCCAACGACCAGCTCTACCAGCCGATCGAACATATCGTCGCCGTCAAGCTGAGCTGGCAGCCCAACGCGCAGATGACCTACAAGCTGGGCGGCGAATCGACCTTCAACGCGCTCGACAATTCGACCCTCTACACCCAGGATAACCAGGCCCAGAACCTGCCCTTCTCGCTGATCCGCGTCGAGGAAAAGCGCGCCGAATATTTCCTCACCGGCAACTGGCAGATGACGCCCAAGCTGTCCCTGGAAGCCAGCTACAAGATCGAAACCTCGACCATCAGCGTTCCGCAGAGCGGCCGTGCCCAGTCCTTCTATTACCCCAAGCCGGAAATTCAGATCGTCTGGTCGCCGACCAAGACGCTCAAGTTGAGTTGGCGCTCCGAACGCATCGTCGGCCAGCTCAATTTCAGCGATTTCGCCTCGTCGGTGTCGCTGGCCACCTCGGTCGTCAAGTCGGGCAACCCCAATATCGTGCCGCAGACCGAATGGGAACATTCGGCGACGATCGACTACAGCTTCTGGGACAAGGGCGCGCTCAGCCTGGTGCTGATGCACGAGGCGCTGGAAAACACGCTCGACGAAGTGGCCCTCGTCACCACGGACGGCATCGACAATGCCGACGGCAATATCGGCAAGGGCCGTCGCGACAGCGCGCACATCATCCTCGACCTGCCGACCGACAAGCTCATGATCAAGGACGGCGAGCTGAAGATCGATTACACCGTCCGTTCGACCGAGGTCACCGACCCGATCCTGGGCTTTCAGCGCGACATCACCAACCAGAACCCGTGGACCTATGTCGTCACCTTCCAGCAGCACCTGACCCCGATCCATTCGAGCTGGGGTCTCGAGGTCGACAGCCTCAACCACTACCAGCAGTTCAATGCTCAGGAATATTACTACTACAAGTCCCAGGATTGGCTGGCCCTGTGGTTCGAGTACAAGGCGCCGAAAAATGTCACCTACGGCGCCGTTCTGCAGAACCCCATGGGCCGCCACGACGACTACGAGCGCCAGGAGTGGCAGGGCGTTCGCGGCGAGAGCCCGCTCGCCGTCACCGAATACAACATCGCCCTGGCACGGCCGTGGATCAATTTCCACATCAAGAAGGAATGGTAACCAGGGTCCGAAGGACCCTGGACCCGGACTCTTGACAGCGCTGACCGGCGCGGAACTCACAGGCGGCACAACCCCTCCACACCTAACTTGCCTGTTCGATCGTTTATAAGTAGATTTGGTGGCGTGGGGCCGCGGGGCCTCCGTTGGGGGGAAGACATGAAAGTCGCGATTTTCGCGTCCGTCGTATTGGCGGCCGCTACAGCGTCATATGCCGTGGCCAGCCACGCCGACATAACACCCGTTCATGAACAGCCCGCCGCGCCCGAATTGACGCCAGGGCTCATAACCCTGATCGGCAAAGCCCAGGAAGATTTGGCGAAGGGCGATGCGACCGGGGCGATTTCGGATCTCCGGCAAACGATCGCCAGTCCGGACTTTCTGATCGCGCCCACTGAATGGCGAGGCGGCACCTTGGTCAGTTTCGTTCAGATCGAAACCAAGACTTTCGGCGAAGCCGCGGCGTTCGACAGCCTGGTCGAATTGGGCACGAACACGCCCGGCCTGCGCGCCACGCCGGAGTATCAATACGTCTTGATGAGCGCTGCCTACGATCTTCACAAGGACGCCGTCGCCGCCGATACCTTGGCGGCGCTTGTCAGAGCCGATCCGACCCTCTTCGCGCGACTCGGCGAGAGCGGGGATTTCACGGTTCACGATATCGTCGACCGCGCCTGGAAGCTGAAGGACGGCACCGCCGTGAGCCTGCGGCTATTGGAGGCGCTGCGCGACACTGGCTACCATTCGCAAAATGTCTTCTGGTCGGACGAACCCAAATGGTTTCATCTTTTCGAGGCCTATGTCGCCACCGGTCAGGACGCCAAGGCGCGGGCATTGGCCGCGACGTTCACGGAGCCGCTCACGCTCATCCAGCTGCGGGCGGACAAGCGGTACACCGCCTATGCCGCGGACGGCCCGGGCCGGGGTGATTTCAAAGCCGCCCTCGACGCCCATCTCAGAGACATCAAGGACCTCGCTAACGCCCACCCGCGCCTGCTGGAGGGTCAGGTCGTCCTCGCCACCTATTTTGTGACGCTCAATCGGCCGAATGACGCGCTCAAGGTGCTCGACGATGCCACGGCGGCCATCAAGGCCGCACCCCAGGGACAGCCGCCCTATGACGACCTTGACCGGCAATTGAGCTGGGTCATGGACGTCCGTCACAGGGCCCTCAGGATCGAAAGCACATCCAGTGACGACGAAGCCCGTCAGAAAGCGACCGACGCGCAGGCCGAGGCCGACAAAATCGCCAAGGCCAAGAATATCGATGTCGTCAGCCAGAAAATAAACCTCGCCGACACCTATTTCGAGATCGATCAGAATCAAAAGGCGGTCGACACCCTCGCCGACATCGACCTGTCTCGCGCCAGCCCGTACGGCGTCATGGCGGCGCAAGAGGGGCGCGTCTGCGCCTATTCGGGCCTGGGGGACAAGGCCAACGCCAAGATCGCGCTCGACTACATGAAGGCTCACGAAGGCGACAGCCCGGTCCTGCTTCGTGACGCTCTGCGCTGCGCCGGCGACCTCGACGGCCTGGCGACCTTCCTGATCGCCAATCTTGACGATCCATCGACGCGCGCCACGACGCTGGCCGAGTTGCAGGACTATCTGCCGAGCCCGCACACCAGCGCCTTCGCCAAACGGGAAAACGCCAAGGACGACCAGGTCCGTGCCCGGCCGGACGTTCAGGCCGCGATCGCGCGCTATGGCACGATCGACAGCTATCCGATCTATTGGACGCCGGAATAGTCCAAGGTCATGGATCTTAGAAGGCGTGCTGCGGGCCGACGCGGCCAAGCGCGTGGTAGGCCAGGAACAGGGCCGAGGCGATGCACGCCATGCTCAGGCCCCAGTAGATCAGCTGATCGGCGTTCGACACATAGACGATGGCGCCGTAACCCTTGTGGTACAGGCTGAACACGCCCTGGCTCTGCACGGGGCGATGATGTTCGAGGAAGAACTCGAAGGTCGCCAGGGATACGGCGCTGATGAGCAGAAGACCGATGGCGATGTGGCGATAAAGGATACGCATGTCGAGGCTCTCACAGACCGTAACGACCGGTCAGCCCCCCGTCCGGTCCGGTGCGGGCTTAGCACTGCGCCCGTATGGACGGCGTATAGACTGGCGACGGCCGCGTATAGGTTGCGTGTAGACGGCTATTCCGCCTTGCGTTGACGAAATCCCGCCGCCTTGGCCTTGTTGCCGCAGGCCGTCATCGAGCACCAGCGCCGCTCGCCGGCGCGCGAGGTGTCGTAGAACAGGATCGCACAACCCTCGCCTTCACATTGTCGCAAGCGTGGGGCGCGATCATTGCCCAATATCCAGACCGCTTCGGCGGCGATCGACGACAACAGCGCCCTGGGGCCGCCGCGCCAGCGCGCCTCGCCGGCCGCCGTCAATTCCGGCGCCGCGCCTTCGCGCGCCAGGCTGTTCAGCCGGTCGCGGTCGCCGTCGTCGAGCCCCGCCCCGTTGATCCGCGCCGTCACCAGGCGATGGACGATCTCGCGCAGGTCCCGCGCCGTCTTGAGGTTCTCGCTCGACACCTCGCTGGTCTCCATGCCCGCCGCCTTGAGCCAGCGCGACAAGTCCTTGGCCGTCCCCAGCCATTCCCGCGGCGCGCCTTCCCGGCGACCTGTCAACGTCGCCGTAAGATCGAGCGCCACATGGCCGCCGCGAAACATGAAGCCATCGCGTATCTCGGTATACATCGGCCGCCTCGAAACCTGTTTATAGGGTTATATTTTGCGATACGAGCCGATAATAACCTGTTAAAATGGTTGCAAGCAAGCGTGCTTTGTAGAAGGCAATAAAATCATTGCCTTGCGAGCAAAAAAAAACGGCCGTGCCGATGCCGGCGCGGCCGCTGGAGCAGGCGGTAAAGGGAAGCGTCTGACGCGTTCATGATTGCCGTCTCCCTGTTCTACGGATACGGGATTCACGCGTTCCGGCGCTGATTCAGCGATTGAAATTATCAATTCTTTCCTCCCCCGTAGCGAAGCGTACGGGGGAGGTGGCGAGCTTGTCTCGCCGGAGGGGGCCTCTTGCTGTCGGTGGAACAGCCCCCTCCGTCGCGGGCTTCGTGCTGCGCACGAGCACCCCGCCACGCCGCGGGGCGCCCCGGTCCCCCGCAGCGCTACGCTTGCAGGGGAGGAAAGATTTATAGCATGGCCGCCGCTAAGGATGGTGCGCCGCCGGAGGTTACGGCAGGTTCTGGCCCGCGCCTTCGGTCAGCGTATCGTTGACGCCGCCCGACCAGCCCTTGACGAGATAGCTGAGCGCGAAGAGGGCAACGCCGAAGACGATCACCGTGATGCCGATGATATTGAACACCGACAGCGATTTGTGCAGCGCCGCCCCCGCGTCGACGACCTCGCCGCCGATGGTCAGGACCGCCGCCTTGGAGGTGATGAAGCCTCCCACCTGTTGCGCCCAGGACAGGCCGGTGAACCACAGCGCCATCATGGTCGAGGCGATCAGGGCCGGCGACAGCTTGGTCTGCTGCGACAGGCCGACCGGTGAGACGGTCATTTCGCCGATGGTGGTGAAGAGGTAGTTCAGCACCAGGAAGATCAGCGGCAGTTGGAACAGCCCGTTGGCCAAGGGCGCGGCCCACACCAGGATGAGGAAACCCAGGCCCGTGGCGACGATGCCGAAGGCGAACTTCTTGACCGGATCCGGATCGGCGCCGCGACGGCCCAGGTACGTGAACAGGGCGGCGAAGATCGGTGCCAGGATCAGAATCCAGCCGGTATTGATCGTCTGGGTCTGGGCCGCCGTAAAGCCCATGTCGATCCACAGATAGTGCAAGGGCAGGGTCAGCCGGGCCAATTGCGCCTGCGACGCCAGGACGATGTCCGTGCCCAGGACATGCCACTGGATGGGCGCCGAGATGATGTTGAGATCGACATTGCGGTCGGCGAACAAGGACAGCGCCGAACCCGCCAGTTCCTCCAGCGCGAAGAAGACGATCGAGGCGACCGATAGCAGAAGCGCCAGCCCGATGCGGAAGTTCTCGACCCGGGTGAAGCGGGTGAACATGTTGTAGACGATATAGCCCAGCATGATCACGCTGAGCGCGCACAGCACGATGAACACCAGGTCGTTGTGCTGGACCAGCAGATAGACGATCGCCACGCCGGCGAAGGACAGGAGATAGATCAGGTGCTCGGTCTTGATCACGCCGCCGACCTTGGTCGCCAGGGCGGCGATGTCCGGCGCCTCGCCCTTGCCCATCAGCCACGCCTTGCCAGCCAGGAAGCCGACCAGGCCCAGGGCCATGCCGATGCCGGCGGCGCCGAACCCCGCCCACCAGCCGACCTTTTCGCCGAGATAGCCGCAGATGATCGCCGCCCAGAACGAGCCGAGATTGATACCAAAATAATAGAGCTGGAACCCCGAATCCCGCCGCGGGTCGCGATCCTTGTAGAGTTGGCCGACAATGGTCGAGACATTGGGTTTGAGATAGCCGACGCCCATGATGATCAGCGATACCGACAGGAAGAAGGCGCTTTCGGCCCACGAGGTCACCACGTGCTTGTCGAGGCTGTAGCTCGACTTGGCGAGCGTCGCCGGCAACGGCGCTGTGGCGGGCAGGCCGTCGATCACCAGGCCGTCATGGCCGTCGGAGTGATAGCTGTAGAGCCCCTCGCCGATCTTCAGCTTGGGTTCTTCCATGCCGTGGCGGACGAAGTCGTAGCTGTGGCCCTGATAGGTCAGGGTCTGCTCCGCCGGCTTGCCTTCGAAGGCCATGCCAAAGTGCCCGAGCACCAGCAGCACGGCGCCGAAGATGGCTGCCCGCCGCGTGCCGATCCAGCGATCGGCCACCAGGCCGCCGATCAGCGGCATCAGGTAGATCAGCGTCATGTAGGAGGCGTATTGCGACGAGGCGTGGTCGTCGGTGAACAGGAACTGCTTGGTCAGATAGTAGATCAGCAGGCCGCGCATGCCGTAGAAGGAAAAACGCTCCCACATCTCGATGAAGAAGCAGACGAACAGCCCTTTCGGGTGGTTGCGCATCTGTAGAAACACCGGAATCGCGGTGGCAAGGGTGATCACGACACCCGCGATCAGGACCAGATCAAGCATGCATACTCTCGCAAAGAACGCCCCTGGGGGCCCGGCAAAGGCGCGCCCCGGCGCCTGCCATTTTCGTGACAAGATCAGCAATCGCTGAAATTGGCAAGCGCGCAAATGCACTTATGTTACGTGTGAAACTTTTGTGACAGCCCCGGAAAATGTCGGGACCGACCTCACCGGAGGGACAGCGTGATTATGAAAGCCCGTGGCTGTCAAAGCGGCGAACCTCGGGGTCAAGGCAAGAATAGACCACGTAACTTTGATAGTACTGCGCCCGTCCCCGCCCCTGGATATCGACGTGTTCGGGATGGCGCGCCCAAGCCTGGGCGTCTTCGCGCGTCTCCCATTCGGACATCGACAGGAATTCCCCGTCGGGCGAGGTATAGCGCCGGAAAGCTATGAAGCCCTTTTGTTCGCGGGCAAGCGCTTCCATGCGGGCGGCATCGCGGGCATAGGCCTCCGCGTCGAAACCGGTGGCCTTGCGATGACGAAACACATTCATGTACATGGCGGCGCCTCAAATCACCGTAATGGTCAGTCGATTTAGTACGCTTCCTCAGCATAGAGATGGCTCAGATCGCCCTGCCAGCGGCCATGATACAGTGCCAGCAGCCGGTCGGCCGGGGTGATACCGCTGTCGGCGATATTGAACAGCTCGTCGAGATAGCCGCTTTCATCGACCAGACCGCCGCTCAAGTGATCGCGTTGCTTCAGGCCGTCGCGGGCGATGGTCAGCATATCCAGCGCCCAATCGCGCACCGGACGCCCGGCCAGTTCGCCCTTGAGCCCGGTTTTGGCCGCCATCGACCGCATCGCGCGGCGGTCCTCCGGCGTCCAGTCCTTGACCAGTTGCCAGGCGGCGTCCAGCGCCGTCTTGTTATAAAGCAGGCCGCCCCATAACGCCGGCAGGGCGCACAGACGCGACCACGGCCCGGCGTCGGCGCCGCGCATTTCGAGATATTTCTTCAGCCGCACCTCGGGGAACAGCGTCGTCAGGTGGTCGGCCCAGTCGTCCATCACCGGGCGATGGCCCGGATAGGCCGGAAGTTCGCCCTTCATGAAGGCTTTGAAGTCCTGGCCGGAGGCGTCGATATAGTCGTCGCCGCGGTGGACGAAATACATCGGCACATCCAGGGCATATTTGGCGTAGCCCTCGAAGCCGAAACCATCCTCGAAGACGAAATCGATCAGGCCGGTGCGGTCGGCATCGGTGTCGGTCCATACATTGGCACGCGCCGACAAAAAGCCGTTGGGCTTGCCCTCGGTGAACGGTGAATTGGCGAACAAAGCCGTGGCCAGCGGCTGCAGGGCCAAAGACACGCGGAACTTTTCCACCATGTCGGCTTCGGACTCATAGTCGAGATTGGCCTGGACCGTACAGGTGCGCAGCATCATGTCGAGGCCGAGATTGCCCACCTTCGGCATATAGGCGCGCATGATGTTATAGCGGCCCTTGGGCATGATCGGCACGTCTTCGCGCGACCACGACGGGTCGAAGCCCAGGCCGATAAAGCCCAGGCCGAGTTCGGAGGCGACGGTCTTGACCTCTTCGAGGTGGCGGCCGGTTTCTTCGCATATCTCGTGGACGGTGGCGAGCGGCGCGCCGGACAGCTCGAACTGCCCACCGGGTTCCAGGGTCACCGAGGCGCCATTGCGCAACAGGGCGATCAGGTAGCCCTTTTCTTCGACCGGTTGCCAGCCGAAGCGCATCATGCCCTTCAGCATGGCCTGGATGCCGTCGGGGCCGGCATAGGCGGGGCGGCGATGGTCGTCGAGGCGGAAGGCGAATTTCTCGTGCTCGGCGCCGATGCGCCAGCGCTCACGCGGCTTGCAGCCGGATTCGAAATAGCCGACCAGCTCCGAAAACGATTGGATTGGCGGCGTGCCCTGCGTGTCGGCCATTCGTTGTCCGTCCCTGATAGCCTATTGAATCCCGGCGCCTATATGGGGCGCGGGCGGAATGCTGGCAAGACGGGCCTTCCATTTTGTAGTTTGGACAAACGTCAGCGAATGAAGGATTTTTAACACGAACCACACGAACAAAGACGAAAAACACGAAAAGTTCGATCCATGTGGCCTTTTGCGCGAAGCGCATTGCCACTTCTGAGCGGGACGAACAACGCGAAATGCGAGCGCTTCGCGCGGACAACGGCCCTTCCTTTCGTGTCTTTATCTCTTCTTTTCGTGTGGTTCGTGTCAAAAAACCTTAGCGCCAGTCGCCAAGCACGGCCTGGTAGAGCGTCAGGGCGCTGATCGCCGCCGTGTCGGCACGCAGGATGCGCGGGCCGAGATTGACGCGGATGACATCGGACCGCCCGCGCAGAGCATCGCGCTCGCTGTCGTCGAAACCGCCCTCGGGTCCGATCAGGATGGCCGGACGGTCACCCGGTGTCGTGGTCTTCAGGCCGTCCAGCATACTTGCGTCACCGGCTTCGCGGGTCGTGTCCTCGTCCGGGAAGATCAGGGTCGTAAAACCGCCGTCGGCCAGCCATTTATCCAGTTTTACCACCGGTAAAACTTCTGGAACATCAAGACGTTCCGTCTGCTCCGCTGCTTCCTGGGCAATCAGGCGCAGGCGTTCAACATTGGTGTGATCGGCATTGGAGCGGCGCGTAATAACGGGCTGAATGAAGGATACGCCCAACTCGGTAGCCTTTTCGATGACCGTCTCCAGCCGCGCGCGCTTGATCAGGGCGATGGCCAGGACGAGCGGGCGCGTGACCGTCTGCGGCCGGGTTTGTGATAGCAGTTCGAGGCGTACGGCCTTCTTGCCCACTTCGATGATGCGAGCCGTCCATTCGCCGTCGCGGCCGTTGAACAAGGCGACCTCGTCGCCGGCGCCCAGACGCATGACGCTGGTCAAATAGCGGCCCTGATCGGGCTGCAGGTTGAACGTCGCACCGGTGGCGAAGTCGGGTGAAGGGGTAAGATAAAGGCGGATCATGACGGCTGTTTAGGCGCGTGGCCGGAGGACGGCAAGCCTTGGGCGCACCGGAAGTAAGAAACGCACATTACCTTTCAGAGAACCGCAAGCAAGACACCCCACCACCACGCGCCTGAAGAAGGCGCGCGGCCCCCCTCCCCGGCATAGCCGGGGAGGTACGAGAAGAAATAGGCTTCGCCTATTTCTTCTCGGCGATGATGTCGCTGAGCAGGTCCGGCGTGCCGTCGATGCGCACCAGCTTGGGATACCGCGAGCCGCCGTGATAGTCGATCTTGACCATGCGATAATGGTCGCCCGCCTTGATCAACAGCTCGATCGCGTCGGTATTGCCCTTGGCGGCCGTCGCCTTCAGTAGGTCCTTGAGATTGTCCGCATCATAGGCCACGCCGTCGACCGCGACGACCTGCTCGCTGGCGGTGAGGCCGGCCTTGAACGCCGGGCTATCCCAGGTTTCGTACTTGATGGTGCCGTCCTTGCCCAGGGCAAAGCCCAGGCTGAACTGAAAGTCGTTGATCTTGTGGAAGGTCTCGCGCGCCTTGGAATAGTCGGTGGGCGTGTCGGTATAGACCAGCTTCCAGCCGGCGCGCGCCAGGCCGTCGAACGGCGCCGGCGTGCCGTGGTCGTGCAGGCGGGCGTGAAGGAAGGTTGCCCAATCGTAGGGATAGACGGCGTTGAGCGCCTTGACCACGTCGTCGAAGCTGTAGGTGACGGTATTCCAGTCGCCGTTATTGATGCCGAAGAAGCCGCGCGCGAAGTCGTCGAGCGACTTGGCGCCCTTGGTCTTTTCGCGGATCAGGGTGTCGGCGTCGAGCCAGACCAGGAGACCTTGGTCGTAATATTCCTCGGATTCCTGGTAGTTGGGCCACGATTGCGACGCGCGCTGGGCGATGATCGGGTCGTTGGTGGTGTCTTCCATGTCGCGCCACTGACGGCCGGCCAGCGTGTCGTAATAGGCGGCCAGGTTGGCGATACGGCCGAGATACTGATCCTTGTCGAACAGGCCCGAACGCGCCGCCAGCACATTGCCCCAATATTCGGTCTGGCCCTCATAGACCCAGAGCAGGCTGTCGCGCATCGGCGCCTGGTAGTCCGGGGTCCATAGATCCCACGGGCGGCGGAACTTGCCGTTCCACGAATGGGTATATTCGTGGGCGAACAGGTCGCGGCCGTAGAAGCTGTTCTTCCAGTCGGTATAGTAGTCGACCGGCACGCTGTTTTCCGACGAGCGATGGTGCTCCAGGCCGATATCGCCGAGATTGTCCGACGCGGCGACCAGGAAATCGTAGTGGTCGTAATGGTGCGAGCCGTAGAGCTTGTAGGCCTGCTGGATCAGCTTTTGGTGGATCTTCAGCACGTCGTCGGGGATGTCGAGCGACGACGCCTTGTCGGCGACGATATCCATATGCACGGGCACCACCGCGCCGGGATCGAGGTCGAGGCGCTTGAAATAGCGGCCGGCGAAGATCGGCGAGTCGATCAGGGTCTCGTAGGTCGTCGGCTTGAAGGTCACGACATTGTCGGCCGAGGTCGATTGAGCCTCAAGGCCGCTGCCTTCCTGCCAACCGGCGGGAAACTTGACCGAGGCCACCACCGGCAGGCGGCTGACATAGATGCCGGCTGGATAGAGCGAGGCGAAGGTCCATTGAATATTGACCATGTCCGGCGTGTAGACGATGCGGCCGGCATCGCCGTCGACCGGCGCCAGGTACTGAAAGTCGACCGTGACGGCCTTGGCGCCTTCCGGCACCTTGATGTGGAAGCCATTGACCTCGACCGGGTCGCGCATCCAATTGGCCGCCTGGCCGTCGACGGCGACGGTGAAGCCGGCCATGCGGATGACCTCGCCGTCGGGCTCGTGATCGCCCGGCAGCCATTTGGGCGCCAGCAGGACAAGGTCGCCGGCCTTATCGACGGGAACCGTTTCGTGGATGCGGATGATGCGCCGCGCCGTATCCGAGGCGTCGACATCGATGTGAATCGTGCCGGCGGTGAACGCGACGTCCTTGGCCGCCGGCAGGGCCGGTGTCATCGGCGCCCAAACCGCCGCATTGGCCTGGGGGGCGTCCTGAGCGAAGGCTGGCGCGGCAATGGGGACCACGATGGCGCTTGTGAGCGCGATAAGGGAGACGGAGGCTTTGAACATGAAGGTCTCGGGGTACGTCGTGTTGGGGCGAAAAAAAAGAAGGCGGCGGGTGTGGGATCCGCCGCCTCCAGGCTTACTTCTTCGGTGCATAGATGTCGCTGAGCAGGTCCGGCGTGCCGTCGATGCGTTGCAGCACCGGGTAACGCAGCCCGCCATGATAGTCGACGCTGAAGGTCTTGTAGGTGTCGTCGACCTTGACCAGAAGTTGGATCGGGTCCTTCGACGTCTTGGCGGCGGTGATGGCGTCCTTGAGGATATCGGAGGTGTAGGCCTTGCCGTTGACGGCGACCAAGGTCGTCGACGGCGCCAGGCCAGCCTTGAACGCCGGACCGTCCCACAGGACGTCCGTGATCGCATCGTCCTTGCCGATCGACAGACCGATCGAATAGGTCAAAGCGGTCGTCTTGCGCGCCATCTCGCCCTGCTTGTACATCTCCGACGGGGTCTCAAGATAGACCAGCTTGTAGCCGCCGCGGGTGATGCCGTCGAGCGGCGCGCCGGCCGGATTGCCCTCGCCCGTGCGGTCGAGCCGCGTGCGCAGGAAGGTCGCCCAGTCGTAGGGATAGACGGCGTTCAGCGTCTTGACGACGTCATCGAAATCATAGGTCACCTCGCCCCAGGCGCCGTTGTCGACACCGAAGAAGTCGTGGGCGAAATTGTCGAGCGACTTGGCGCCCTTGGTCTTTTCACGGATCAGGGTATCGGCGTCGAGCCAGATCAACTGGCCTTCGACATAATAGTCCTCCGAGCGCTCGAAGCTGCGCCAGCCTTGCGGCGAGCGCTGGGCGATGATCGGATCGTTGGTCGTGTCCTGAACGTTGCGCCATTCGCGGCCGGGCAGGTTGTCGTAGGTCGCCGCGGCCATGGCCAGGTTCTGCAGCCCCTGGTCCTTGGTCACGAAGCCCGAGCGCGCCGCCAGCACATTGCCCCAGTACTGCGTCTGGCCTTCATAGACCCACAACAGGCTGTCGCGCATCGGCGTCTGGTAGTTCGGCGTCCACAGGTCGTAGGGCCGGCGGAACTTGCCGTTCCACGAGTGGGTATATTCGTGGGAGAACAGGTCACGACCGCCGAACTTGGTCTTCCACGCGGTGAAAAAGTCGGTCGGCGCGCCGTCTTCCGACGAGCGATGATGCTCGAGGCCGTTGCCGGCCATGATGTCCGACATCGACACCAGGAAGTCGTAGTGATCGTAGTGGTGCGAGCCATACAGCTTGTAGGCCTGCTG
>OUWB010000048.1_pt1 | contig 26805 bp, 23 predicted proteins | sample 1779821 | NCBI WGS metagenome assembly OUWB01 (sample SAMEA3914806, study PRJEB12502) | metagenome | biome: forest; material: soil | place: Canada | collected 2011-08-03 | depth 0.1 m
ACGTCGAACTGTTGCGCCAGTTCGGCCATCGTCTTGTCGCCCTTCATCGCCGCCAAGGCCACTTTGGCTTTGAACGCTGATGTGTGGTTCCTTCTTGTCCTTCTGGTCATGCTTGCTCCTTCAATTCGGCCTTTCGGCTTCGATTATGAAGCAAGGTTTACACTTATCCTACTGTCCGAATTTCCGGGGCCGGCTCTTTGGACTCCAAATTAGGCCCAAGGTATAATATCGAAGGTGGCAGCCAGTAAATTATTCTCAATTAGCTAACTGTATCGAGTCACTGCGTTCAACCTGCCTTCGGCTAAAATTACGAAACCAATCACCCACAATGAGAACACTGCGCATCGCCACCAGCCTCCTGCTGTCCACACTTCTCACGGCTTGCGGAGGTAAATCCACTCCCAGTGAACCCGCACCTCAGCAGCAAATGCAAGTGCGCGCCAGCCAGAAACAGGCTGGCACCGGCGTGACGGCTTCCGATTACGCCAATGTGGTGCAGGAGTTATACGTCGCCTATTTCGGCCGGCCTGCCGATCCCAATGGGTTGATCGGTTTTGAAAACGCGTTGTTGGCGGCGGGTGCGCCTGACGATCTGCCGGACTTGAATACTGCTTATAAAACCAACGCCGCCGTGCGGGCTCTGGTCGACAGTTTTCAGGCGAGCGCCGAATCCAAGGCTTTCTATGGCAGTGGCGATGCCACTGCGTTCGTCACATCCGTCTTTCAAAATGTACTTGGGCGTCAGCCCGCATCAAGCGGCCTGAATTTTTGGGTTGGCCAGATATCGAGCGGCTCGTTGACGCAAGGCGATGCGGCCCTTGCCATCATGGAAGGCGGCCTGACCAATACCACGGCACAAGGTAAGACGGACACTGCTTTGATCAACAACCGGTTGGCCGTGGCGACGTACTTCACCGCACAAGTGTCGAGTTCGGGCGCCACAAGTGGCTATGTCGGCGCAAGCGCTGCCGGCGCCGCACGCACCATGCTTGCCAATGTCAATCAGAATACCGATACGTCCGCTTACCGCGCGACGGCAAATGCGGTCATCGCCGGCTTCGGCGGTCCCGCTTCGGGAGGTGTGGCCACCGTAAGTGGTACACCGGCGGGTTCTGCGACCGGCATTTCTTTTGGCACGACCACATTTACGCTACCTACCAAGCCTGGCCTATCTGTCACGACTACTCTCACAGCCCAGCCCACCTCCGGATCGACGGAATTTGCCAATGTTTCGGCGGTATGCGCTACCGTTTCGGACAACACCGGCGTCTTCTCCAGCAATGTGCAAGTTGACTATAACCCCGATAACAACTTTGTTTTCGCCACCTTAACCGTGCCGTCAACCGTGCCGGCGGGGCGCCACCAAGGGAATATCGCACTCAACCTGTACGGAGACAGCCAGTGCAAAACGCCATTGCCTGGATCTCCCTGGGTCTTTGCCTACGACGTCGCTGCAACCACGACCTATTTTGCAAAAAGCGTTGGTCTTCCTGCAATCAGCAGCTCGGGCATGTTCTACATTGCCGATCAGGGAGACAGTGCCATCATCAGTGTCAACTCCTCGAACATGTCCAGCACGACACCGGTCACCTCCGGCCCCTATGGCATCGCTGTGAATGCTGCCGGGACGGTCTATTTCGACGACTACACCGCCATCTGGCAAATCTCGCCAAACGGCACGCCGAGCTTGCTGGCCGGTGGAACCACCCAGACTTCGGTCGATGGCACCGGAACGGCAGCCAGCTTCATCAGCCCGGAAGGAATGGCGGTCGATGCAGCGGGTAACATCATCATTGCCGAATTCGACAGCTGCACGATTCGTAAAGTCACCTCCTCAGGCGTGGCAAGCACCTTTGCCGGCTCCAGGATCGTGCCGGCCGGTAGCGTCGATGGGAATTGCGGTTATGTCGACGGCCCGGTTGCTTCCGCCAGGTTTGATACGCCGGGGGCAGTTGCCATTGATGCGGCGGGCACAGTCTACGTTGTCGACACCGGCAACAGTGCAATACGCAAGATATCGGGAGGAAACGTCACGACCCTGGCTGGCGGTGCGACCATGGGATCCGCCGACGGCACCGGCACTGCCGCGAGTTTCTATTACCCTCAGGGTATCGCGATCGATTCGGCCGGCAATCTATATGTCGCCGAGCCACGCAGCCACATCGTACGAAAAATCACGCAAGCCGGCGTAGTAAGTACTGTAGCCGGGTCGCCATGGAACAGCGGCTATGCCAATGGCAATGGAGCGGCTGCGCGCTTTAACGGTCCATCTGGCATTGCTGTCGATTCGCAGGACAATATCTATGTTGTCGACGCAGGCAATCACGTGGTTCGAGTCATTTCGTCGGCGGGCGAGGTTTCGACCCTGATTACGATCGCGCAGTGATTGGGGGCGTAATGCCCATCGTTGCATCCTTGAGACGTTTCCGGTGCGCCGCGACCTTTGCGCGATTGCCGCAGATCGCCATGCTGCACCACCTGCGCGCATGGCCTCGGGTATGGTCGGCAAACATCAGCGTGCATTGCGGCCCCTCGCATGCCTTCACATAAGTGAAATCCTCCCCGCAGATGAATTTCGCCATCACGTCGGCGATCGGCAGCAATAATGACTCAGGCGAACGCCAGCGCCGCCCCACACGCAACGCAAAAGCCATGTCGGCGGCAGCGCCGGCCGGCACGATCTCATTGAATGCCTCATCCCGTTCCAGTAACCGGTTCAAAGGCTCGAGCCCGCGGAGGTCTTCGGCAGCCAAAGGCCGCCCCATGCGATCTCGCACATAGCCCCTGAACCATTCGCGCAAGCTTCGGGCCTGCGCGGCAACCGCATCGAGTTCGCCCGGCATCGCCTGGGAACGCAACAACTTCAGCGTGCTTGAAGGCGCCAAGCCTGCCTGCTCCAGCCAGGCCAGCAGCCCATCGCCATTGGCGAGCCAATCGATTTCGCTATCCACCGGGGTCGCTATCGAATTGAGGAAATCCAGGCCGGACACGCCGGCGACGAATATGGCGGGAACATGGTCGTGATTCATTTCAGCTACCTCGCAAATGCAAATTATTGACATCAAGTGTAACCGCCTAAATGGCGCTTGACAAGTTATCTTGCGCATTGTAACCTGCGTGAATCAAATTTAAAGGTTACAATTAAATTGCCAAGCAGTAACTTGCCAACCTCAACTGAAATGGAAAAGGAGTCGGAAATGTCGATCGAAAACGTGAACGTCGTACTCGCACATGGCGCATGGGCGGACGGAACGAGCTGGAGCAAGGTGATTGCCGCGTTAAAAGCAAGCAAGATCAACGCAACTGCCGTGCCGTTGCCGTTGACTTCATTGGCAGACGACGTCGCCGCTCTAGATAGGACGCTGGAGCGCCTGGATGGCCCCGTGGTGCTGGCGGGCCACGCTTATGCCGGCGTCGTCATCGCGTCGACGCGCAGCGAAAAAGTGCGCGCCCTGGTCTATGTCGCTGGGTTGGCGCCGGATGAGGGCGAAACCGTCGGCGACGTGTTTTACCGTGGAGCAGCTCACCCGCAAGCCCCCAAGCTGGCGCCGGATCGTCGCGGCTTCATCTGGCTGCCCGAAGATGCGTTCGGCTCGGCGTTTGCGCAGAACGCCAAGCCGGAAGAACTGGATTTGCTGGCAGCCGTTCAAAAGCCGATCGCCGTGCCCTGCATCAGCGTGGCGGTCGAACGGCCGCTGTGGAAGGACCGCCCGAGCTGGTACCTGGTTGCGGAAGAAGATCGCATGATCAGCCCCGAGACGCAGCGCTTCATGGCGGAAAGGATGAAGGCGCGGGTGCGCTCGCATCGAGTGGACCACACACCGATCCTTACTGCGCCGCATGTCGTGGCCGACATTATCTTGGAAGCCGTGCGCAATCCATAGAAATCGCGAAAGAACACTTTTGCGCTAACCCATAGAAATTAACCAATGCCGTTACCAAACCAAATCATGGAGTGTCATATGAAAAACATCGCTTATCGTTCTGCCGAAGTCAACGGCTTGAAAGTCTTTTATCGTGAAGCCGGCGTTGTCGGCGCCCCCAAATTGCTGTTGCTGCACGGTTTTCCCAGTTCAGGCCACATGTTCCGCGATTTGATTCCGCTGTTGGCCGATCGTTTCCATATCGTCGCGCCCGACCTGCCCGGATTCGGCCGCTCGGATATGCGGCCGAGAAGCGCATTCACCTACACGTTCGACGGCATCGCGGAAGTCATCGACCGCTTCACGGATTCAATCGGATTCGATCGGTTCGCCGTCTACGTTTTCGATTACGGCGCGCCGACGGGATTTCGCCTGGCCATGAAACGTCCGGAACGCATCACCGCGATCATTTCGCAGAACGGCAACGCCTACGAAGAGGGCCTCAGCGATGGCTGGAATCCCATACGCGCGTATTGGCAAAATCCGTCGGACGGGAATCGGCAAGCGCTACGCGCATTCCTGGCGCCCGAGTCGGTCGTATGGCAATACACGCATGGCGTCGACGACCTCACGGCAGTGTCCCCGGACGGCTACTCGCTCGATAACTTCTATCTTGCCCGACCCGGCGCGGACGAAGTGCAACTGGACCTGTTCGGCGACTACCGGAGCAACGTTGCGCTCTATCCCGCGTTCCAGCAATATTTTCGGACACATCAGCCCAAATTCCTTGCAGTCTGGGGCAACAAGGACCCGTTCTTCCTCCCCGCCGGCGCCAAAGCGTTCAAGCGCGATCTCCCGGAGGCGGATATACGGTTTTTCGACACCGGGCATTTCGCCCTGGAGACGCACGCCAATGAAATTGCAGCGGCAATCCGCGAGTTCTTGACTTCTTGATTCTTGAACAGGCATTGAGCTTGCCATGGACAATCACGGGCTGCACGCCATCATTGTTGGTAGAATTTTGCAAGGCTGGCAGCCATTCTCACAAACAGGAGAAATGACATGCTGAAGAAAGTCGCTATCGTCACAGGCGCAAGTCAAGGCATCGGCCGTTCCACAGCCATCCGGCTCGCAAAAGATTTCGCTTCAATCGTTCTGGTCGCACGCAATCGCAGCAATCTGGAAGACACGGCCGCGGCAGTAAAGGCAGCCGGCGCCGAGACGCTGACCATCGATATCGATCTCGCCGAAGCATCGGCGGCGCAGGCTGTGGTCGGACAAACGCTTGCTGCGTTCGGCCGCATCGATGCCCTTCTCAATATCGCCGGCGCCGTGCCGCAAATCGACGTTCTCGAGATGACGGACGAGCAGTGGGAAGGCGGCCTCGCACTCAAGCTGCACGGTGCCCGGCGGCTGACGATTGCCGCATGGCCCGCCCTGATGGAAGCGCGAGGCTCGGTCGTGCTGATGTCCGGGAATTCGGCCCTCTTTCCCAAGGCGCCGTATGCGGCAGTGGGCGCCATCAACGCGGCCATCGTCGCGCTCGCGAAGGCATTTGCCGATCGCGGCATCGCCGACGGCGTGCAAGTCAACAGCGTCTTGCCGGGGCCGGTGATGACGGGGCGCCGCAAATCCTACCTGAAACACTGGGCGCAAATCCACGACATGACAGTCGAGGAGGCAACGGAAAAATTTCCCCAGGAAGCCGGCATTGCACGCTATGGCGAGCCCGAGGAAATCGCCGAGTTGATGGCGTTCATCGTTTCGCCGGGCGCGCGTTGGATGACCGGTTCGGCATTGCGGATGGATGGGGGCGAAGTCAAGTCGACTTGATTGGCCGTTAGCGCAAGGCGCCTTCGGTTGGCATCAAAAAAGCGCGGCGCCTTCGCCCTGCCTGGCCGTCCGGGCAATTCGAGTCGGCGTCGCGCTGGCGGCATCGACTTGACGGTCACGCTTTGGCTGGCGACGGCCGCCCTTTGTCGCACGGTTCCCGCCCATGTGCCGCTCAAATCGACGGCGCGTGCCAGGCGTTGTTGCCCCACCGCGCTTGTCGCTGCCGAGATTGGCAAGCCGTCCCGCCGGCGTGCTACCCGCCGATGCCAGCCTCAGCACCGCGGCTCCCCGCAACCCCTCTATAATGTCCCGCTATGCCGCACCCAATCCAGTTCCACCGGGTGCGGCATAAACCGACGCAACGCCTGCGCCGCTGCCGTTATGGACGGCAGCGCAGCATGGCGCCCCAACACGTCATCGATCACGAAATCGAGACACTTTCCGGAGAATGAGGATGAACAAAACCGCTTCCGCCGTCCTGCCGCGCCTGGCGGCCGGTGCGATGGCCCTGTCCACGCTGTCGGCCGCGCTCTTTGCGCTGCCGGCCATGGCTGCGCCCGACGATACCGCTGCCGCAGCTGCCGCCACGCCGGCCGCAAAATCGCCTGCCGCCGGCGCGACGAAATACGATCCGCTGCACGCCTGGGCCGGTGGCGGCGATCCGGCACGGCTGGAAGCCTGGGTTGACCAGCATCTTGCCTCGGCGCAAAAGCATATCGACCGCATCGTCAAGAACAAGGGCGCGCATACGGTGGCCAACACGCTGCGCCCGTACGACGATGCCTACAACGACCTCAACATCGCCGCCAACGAAGCCTACGTGATGTTTGCCGTAGGCGGCAACGCCGCGCTGCGCGACAAGGCCCAGGCGCTCAATGAAAAGATTTCCGGCATCACCGCCGAGCTGGGGCTGAACCATGAGGTGTATGCCGCGCTGGCCGACGTGCACGCCGGGCACGCCGATGCGGCCACGCGCCACTACCTCGAGCGCACGCTGCTCGAATACCGCCTGGGCGGCGTCGACAAGGATGCCGCCACGCGCGCCAAGATCAAGGCGCTGCAGGACCGCATCACCTCGCTTTCGCTGCAATTCGGCCGCAACGTGCAGGAAGACGTGCGCAAGGTGTCGGTGAAGAAGGAACAGCTCGACGGCCTGCCCGACGACTACATCGCGCGCCACAAGCCCGACGCCGACGGCAATTACCAGATCACCACCGACCAGCCCGACCTGGGCCCGATGATGAGCTTCGGGCGCGATGCCACGGTGCGGCGCCAATTGATGCTGGCCTATAACGACCGCGCTTATCCGGCCAACAGCAAAGTCCTGCTTGATCTGCTGCAGGCGCGTCAGGACTTGGCCACCATCCTCGGCTACCCGACCTATGCCGACCTGGCGACGGCGGACCAGATGATGGGCAGCGCCGCCAATGCGCGTGCCATGCTCGACGAAGTCGGCGCCGCCTCGCGCGACGCTGCACAACGCGAATTCAAGATGGTGCTCGATTTCGCCAAGGGCAAGCAGCCCGGCCTGACCGAGATCACCGATGCCGACATGCGCTACTGGACCGAGCAATACCGCCGCGCCAACTACAACTTCGACGCCCAGTCGGTGCGCCCCTACTTCCCCTACGACGCGGTGCAAAAAGGCATCCTGAACGTGGCCTCGCGCCTGTTCAAGGTCGAATTCAAGCCGGTGCAGGACGCCAATATCTGGGATGCCTCGGTCGACGTGTTCGACGTCTACGATGCGGGCAAGCGCGTCGGCCGCATCTATCTCGACATGCACCCGCGCGCAGGCAAGGACAAATGGTTCTCGTCGCAGGCGCTGACGCCCGGCATTCGCGGCAAGCAACTGCCGGAAGGCATGCTGATCTGCAATTTCTCGGGCGGCGTCAAGGGTGATCCGGGCTTGATGCAATACGGCGAAGTGGTCACCTTCTTCCATGAATTCGGCCATCTCATGCATCATCTGCTGGGCAGCCAGAACGAGTGGGCCGGCCAGGGCGGCTTCAGCGTCGAAGGCGATTTCGTCGAAGCGCCATCGCAGATGCTGGAAGAATTCTTCAATGATCCCAAGCTGCTCGCCACCTTCGCCAAGAACGTCGACAACGGCCAGCCGATCCCGGCCGAGCTGGTCGGACGCATGACAGCGGCAGCGGCCTTCGGGCGCGGCTCATGGGTGCAGGCGCAACTGTTCTATTCGACGCTTTCGCTCGAACTGCACGACCGCGACCCGCGCACGATCGACCTCGATGCCATTTTGCAGAAGGATTTCAAGCGCTTCATGCCAACGACCTTCGTCGACGGCGATCACATGTACGACAGCTTCACGCACCTGACCGAGTATTCGTCGAACTACTACACCTACGTGCTCGACAAGGTCATCGCCATCGACTTCTTCGACCAGTTCGACAAGAACAACCTGATCGAAGGTCCGACCGCGATGCGTTACCGCCATAGCGTGCTGGAACCGGGCGCAACCAAGCCGGCAGCGGAATTGGTGAAAGACTTCCTCGGCCGGCCGCAGAGCATCGAGCCGCTGAAGGCATGGATCGGGCGCGAGTTCGAAAGCGCGCCGAAGTAAGACGTAGATCGGCACGCGGTTGCCGTGCAAATCCGGCGAAGCGCACGATGCGTTTCGCCTGGTGCGCCGCCGAAGTCCGCTTGAACGCTAGTGCTTCATGTGTTCCATGTCGGCATAGGCGCGCTCCAGCTCCGCCACGCGGCTGGCGAAGATGCCGGCGGCGCGTTCCACCATCTGGCGCTGGCTGATCCTGGCGCCGAAGAAATGATCGAGCAGCGTTTGCGGGTCGGCGCCAAAGCCTTCGCGCAGCAAAGTGTTGTAGCGTTCCGCGAAGCCTTTGGGATCGTGTTGCAGGGCGTCGAGCATGTTGGCGGCGACGAGGCCGGAATAGAGGTAATTCACGAGGTAGAGCGGGTCTTGATACATCAAGCGCTTGCTGGCCCAGACGTGCTTCAGTTCGGGGTCGATGGCGGGCCAGATTTCATATTGTTGCCAGACGCCGAGCGCGGTCGCGTCGAGGTCGGCGGCGTTGTTGATTTTGCCGGCTGCAGTGCCGTCGTAGATGCTTTCTTCAAGCGCCGTTTCTTCCGCCGAACCGAATAGCTGGAAGGCCATGTTGTCGAGGCCGGCTTCGAGATAGTAGGCGCGGATGGCCGGATCTTTGGCTTGTTCGGCCAGGTAGTCGTACATGAGGAATTCGTTCAGCGTGGCATAGGCTTCGAACAGCCAGTGCGGGCCTTCCTGGTAGAGCGACGAGGTGCCGGCTTCATTCATGAGCTGGCCGTGCACGGCGTGGCCGCCTTCGTGGACGATGATGCGCGTGTCGGCGACGTAACCGTGGCCATAGCTCTGGATGAAGAGGCCGGAAGGCACGCCGGGCGCGTAGGCGGAATAGCCGTCGGCCACGCGCTTGCCCGGCAGGGCGGCGATGTCCATGCGGCCGTTGGCGGGATCGAGCAAGTCGCGGAAGTGATTGACGTAGTCCTGCCCCAAGGGCGCCAACGCGCGCAGCGTGACGTCGCGCGACTGGTCCAGCGTAAGCTGGGGAATCGTTTTGCCGGGCGGGGTGTAGGCGAGGTCCCAGGAATGCGGTTCCGTGCTACCGGCTTGCCTGGCGGCGTGGTCCGCGCGCAGCTGCTGGTAGCGCTTGTAGATGGCGGTGTGTTCCTTGAATTGCGCCAGCGCAGCGTCGACGCGTTCGCGGTCGAGCGCATCGTTGAAGTAGGCGGCGGCCACGGCATCGGGGAATTTGTGCAGCTTGGCTTGTTTGTCGTTCTGCCTGACCACGCCCAGCAGATTGGCCGCATACAGTTCGGCGCGTGCATCGATTTGCTGCCAGCGGTATTGCCAGGCGGTCTGGCGCACCTTGCGGTCGGGGTCGTGGGCCAGCAGATCGGCATCGGTTTTGCTGTCCCTGACGCCGGCGGCGGTGTCGATCTTGAGCGAAGGCGTGGTCCTGAGCGTCTGCTGGTAGATGTTCCACAGCGCATCGGCGGCCGGCTGCGTGACGGTATCGAGGGCATCCTGCTCGTCCGGCGGCAGCTCATGCGGCGCCGAGCGCACCACACTCTGATAGTAATAGCGGTAATGCTGCAGCTCCGGCGCTTGCGCCACGGCACGGTCGAAGGCTGCCTGGTCGAGCGCGTGCAGAGTGGCGTCGACCGAATCCATCAGCCGGTCGCCGATGGCGCCGACCTGATGGCGCGATTCGGCGGCGGCGTTGTTGTCGATGTCGCGGCTGGACTGCAGCTTGAAATAGCGCGCATGGCGCGTCAGTTTGCCCATGAGCTCGGCCGCGGCTTGCAGGTGTTCGTAAAGCGCCTTGCCGTCTTCGGGCTTGGCAGCAACCAGGCGGTCGGCTTCGCGCTTGCATGTGGCGAGGTCGCTTGCTTCGGCTTCGGGTGAGGGGAAGTAGCGCGTCAGGTCGATGGCATAGGCTTGCCCGGCGGCTGCAGCGCCATCGGGGCTGGACGCCCAGGCGTGGCCGGCCAGGGCGAGTGTGGTTGCCAGGGCGATGACGGATTTCGCCATACGGCGGGTGCGCGGCGCATGTTTGGTTGTCGGGGCGGTGGTGTGCATAGGGGTTTTCCGGTCGTCCTCGTTGGTTTGTGGATTGCAGTTCCAGGCTGTGAATATAGGCAAAAGGGCAGAGGAAATCTTTCCTGCGCTTAGCGGATTTGTCTTTTTCTAGCGCGCCGGTGATTGGCGTGCCGATGCGCCACACGCAAGGCATTGCCATGGTGCATGAAATCCGGTTGTGAAGAAAGAATGCCATATACTGGACACGTGGCGGGTGCCTGCCGACGATGCGAGGAGCCAATGGTGAGAGAAGCGCTGCATGTGAGGTCGACGCGATACAAGCCGGACCAGGTCTATGCGCCGCACGTCCATCAAGAGACGCTGTTCTGCGTGCTGCTTGGCGGGCGTTATACGGAACGCATCCACGGCCGCGAAACCGAGCACAGCGCCGGCGACGTATTGGTCTGCCCCATGAACACGCCGCACTCCCAGCGCATCGGCGGCACCGGGGCGCACAAGATGCTGTTCGGCCCTGCGGAATCGACGCTGGCCTATCTCGGCGAACTCGGCCTGGCGCTGGACCGTGCGCCGGCAATCCGCAACGAGGAGTGCGCGGCCTTGGGGCAGCGGCTGGCCAATGAGCTCGGCCATCACGACCCCTATAGCGCGCTCGCCCGCGAGGGCATTGCCATGGAATTGCTGGCGGCGTTCGCGCGCTGCGATGCGCACATCGTGGAGCGGCCCGGCGTGCCGGCCTGGATTCGGCTGGCGCGCGACTACCTGCACGCAACGCTCGACGCGCCCGGCAGCCTCGACGACATCGCGCATGAGGTGGGCCGCCATCCGGTCCATCTGGCGCGCGAATTCAAGCGGCACTATGGCGAAACCGTCGGCGCCTACCAACGTCAATTGCGCACCGCGCGTGCCGCCGAACTGTTGCGACGCGGCGCCCTGCCCCTGACGGAGGTCGCACTCGAATGCGGCTTTGCCAGCCATGCGAATCTCTGCCGCACTTTCAAGGCAGCTTATGGCATGACGCCGTCGGCTTATCGGGAGATGCGGCGCGCCATGTAGGGTCAGGCCATGAAATTAGAGGATGTGCTCTACTCGCCGCAGCAGCGCAACCTCCGATGGGCGGAGCGGCCACATTCACTGCAAGATGAGGCATTTTGCATGGAAAAACCATTGCGCAGTCAATCAAGTGTTGCTTTTGCGCATTTGCCAAAAAGCACGGTAGTTCGCTAGACTAGGGCTCCGATCCCATCAGCTCGGCCATGGGGTGTTTGCCCTGTGTCAAAATACTTAACACATAAAATATATTCAGGAGACGCACATGCGCATTCCCTATGCATTCGGTCTTGCTGCGCTTGCCGCAGGCGCCCTTTCGGCGTGCGGCGGCGGAGGCAGTTCAGGCGGCACCGTCAACCCCAGCACCACACCCGGCACCTTGATCGATTCCCCGCCGATCCGTGTTGCTTCGCTGGACCTGGCAGACCTGACGGCGCAGCTCGGCTCCTCGGCGCAAGGCCAGCAATTGCTGGCGCTGGCGGGCGCACCGACTTGCGGCGTCGATTTCCACTACTTCCAATACCAAACCACCGGCGCACAGGCGGAACAGACTACGGCATCGGGCGCGATCATGGCGCCGACGGGCGGCTCGGGCTGCACCGGCGCGCGGCCCATCCTGGTCTACACGCACGGCACCGCGTCGACCAAGGCCTATAACATCGCCAACATCACCGACCAGACCAATGAAGCCTGGCAGGAAAGCGCGATCGTCGCCGCCTTCTATGCCGCGCACGGCTACATCGTCGTGGCCTCGAACTATGCCGGCTACGATTCCTCGACGCTGCCTTACCATCCCTATCTGAACGCCGACCAGCAATCACAGGACGTGATCAACGCGCTCAAGGCGGCACGCACGGCCATCTCGGCCGGCCTGCCTTCGGGCGTGTCGGATAACGGCAAGCTCTTCGTCACGGGCTATTCGCAGGGCGGCCACGTGGCCATGGCCACGCATCGCGCCATGGAAGCAGCCGGCATGACGGTGACGGCAGCAGCGCCGATGTCCGGCCCCTATGCCATGGAAGCCTTTGGCGATGCGGCCATCGCCTACAGCAACCCGGGCCTGGGCGGCACGATCTACTACCCGATGATCATCAACAGCTACCAGCACGCCTACGGCAACATCTATCAGTCCCTGAGCGACATCTACAGCTCGACCTACGCCACCGGCATCGATACGCTGATCCCCGGCCAGTACACCTTCGATGAGCTGTACAGCTCGGGCAAGCTGCCCGAATTCGCCGTGTTCGACAGCACCACACCGGGCCAGGACGGCCAACCGGGTACCGGCATTGCGGCACTCGACGCCGCCATGGCGGTGCCCAATCCGGCCACCAACCCGATCGGCGCGCTCGGCTTCGGCAATCCCTACCTGTTCAACAACAGCCTGCGCGTGTCGTATGCGCTCGATGCGGCAGCCAACCCGGACGGCCTGATCCCGACCCCTTCCAACCTGATGCCGGCGGCCAACCCGGCTTCGCCGCTACGCCAGGCCTTGAAGAAGAACGACCTGCGCGGCTGGACACCCAAGGCGCCGATCCTGATGTGCGGCGGCATGAACGATCCGGAAGTGTTCTACCAGATCAACACGCTGACCATGAAGGCGCTGTGGGCGCAGCAAGTGGCTGACGGCCAGGTGACCGTGGTCGACGTCGACCCCACCACCAACGGCAACACCGCCAACGCAGGCCAGGTCACCACCATCATCGGCACGATTGCCGCCGGCGTGCTGGCGCAAGAGCCTTCCGCCTCGGCAACCAAGATCGCCGCCGACGTGCAAACGGCTGTGGCAGCCTACCCCGCCTTTGCCGGCTACTTCAGCGCACCGGGCGTGCCGAATTCGCCGCAGGGCGTCTCGGTGCTGCTCTATGCCGGCGTGGCGTCGCAAGCCGTCGCCACCTTCCTGGCACAGGGCGTGACGTCGCCGACGACGATGGCGTCCGACGTGGGCGAGGCCTTGGTCTCCTACTACCATTTCCCGCTCACGCAGAGCGCTTGTGAAGTCGCTGCACAAAGCTTCTTCGCCAACTTCTAATCGGGGACCAGACATGATTTCGCGTAACTACAAGAAGAGCACTCTCGCCCTCGCCGCCGCATTGGCCGGCTTTGCCGGTGCGGCCCACGCCGACGACAGCGTGCCCGCCAACTCGGTGCATGTCGGCGCCTACTTCGTGCACTTCGATTCCAGCGCCCAGGACGTCAGCGGCCCATTCACGCCGGCCGGCATCAACCTCTCGGTGGATAACGTGACGACGGCGTATTTCGCCTATGTGCGGCACCTCGACAGCCACTGGAGCATCGAGCTGGCCGGCGGCGTGCCGCCCACCACCAAGACCTATGGCAAGGGCCCGGCGACGGTCGGTTCCGTCCCGTTCAACGGCCAGGAAGTGGCGACGGCCAAGTGGCTCTCGCCTTCGGTGCTGGCCGAGTATTCGTTCGGCGACCCGAGCAGCGCCTTCCGTCCCTACGTCGGCCTGGGCTTCAACTACACGAAGTTCTACGACCGCGATTCCACGGCGGCCGGCAATGCGGCCAACGGCGGGCCGACGGCGATCAGCCTGTCGAATGCGATGGGCCCGGCTGCCACGGTGGGCCTGGAATACAAGATCAACCGCGACTGGAGCCTGTTCGCGTCCTACTCGGCGGCGTCGGTGGACAGCAATTACGTCTCAACCACCTCGGGCGTCCAGCGTTCGACGACGATCCACTTCGATCCGGAAGCGCTGGTCCTGGCCATAGGCTATTCGTTCTAAGCAGCTGCGTTTCACCATCCCCCGCCGGCCTTCGCGCGGGCAGGGGATGGCTTCACATCATTGCGGGCTGCCCGCCCCATCGTCCGGTGCGCCGAACAAGTCTTCCAGCTTCTGGCGCTGATTGGCGTCGCGCTTCACCGTGCTCTTGCGCCCGGTGAACTCTTCCTCGATATTGTCGCGGTAAAAACTCCACTGCACGCCTGAAGCGGAAAACCGGCGCCACAAGTCGCCGTTCACCCCGGCGTAATCGATGGCGCTGCCGTCCTCGAACTCGACGCGCAAGACGCGGTCGTGTGCATCGTAGCCGATGGCACGCAGCTTGCCGGCGTTGATCTTCTTCATTTCCATGTCATGCTCCATACTTGGCGGCGTTCGCGGATGGTTGGATACAAGTATGCCAGAAGGCGGGCCATGCATGGAGTTGCCCGGCGTCACTATTGGCCCGGGGAATTTCCCGGCGATGCGGCGGTCAAACGGTGACGTTGCGCGGCATTCGGCTGCGCGATCCAAACACCTACCGGGGAGACCTGCCATGAACCGCAGCACAGGTGTCTATCTGCTGATCGGATTGAACGTCGTCTGCTACCTGCTGGAGCAGGCGATGGGCGATCCTTTCATCGCGCAATTCGCGTTGATGCCGCTGGACCAGGGCTTCATGCCGTGGCAGGTGGTGACGTATGCCTTTCTCCACGGCAGTGCCGCCCACATCTTCTTCAACATGTTCGGCCTGTGGATGTTCGGACGCGACATCGAGTATTCGTTCGGCACCGTGCGCTTCCTGGCGATCTATTTCGCCAGCATTCTTGCCGCAGCAGGAACGCAATTGCTGGTCACCACGCTGATGAACAATCCCGAACCGACCATCGGCGCTTCGGGCGGCGTGTTCGGCATTCTGCTGGCATTCGCGGTGCTGTATCCCAAACGCACCATCGTGCTCTTGATCCCGCCGATTCCCATGCCGGCCTGGGCGTTCGTCACGCTGTACGGCGTTATCGAGCTGACGATGGGCGTCACCGGCGCGCAAGCCAGCGTTGCGCATTTTGCCCATTTGGGCGGGATGCTGGGTGCGGGGCTGATGCTGGCGATCATGTGGTCCAGGCGGCGGCTTTAGGCTGCGAATCCTGCATTTCCGTGATAGCGTATGCGGTGTGCGGCGCCGATGTTTGGCGTCGTCTGCCACAAGGGTCATGAGGATGAGGGATACGATGAGACGATTCACGCAAGCCGCTGCGGCAACGCTGTTGTTATCCACCATGCTGGCGGCGCAGGCCGACAATGGCGCGTCCGCAACGCTGCCGATTCCGCCGTCGGGCGTGATCGGCGTCGACCGTGCCGCGATGCTGACGCCGGAATACTGGATCGCCCGCGCAAACACGCCGGACAAGCTGCTGCTGACGCCGCAGCAGATCGAGGAAATGAATGCCAAAAGCAATAGCACAGACCCGGCCACGCGCGACCTGACCAGGGTTGCGCCCGTGCTGTCGCGCGAACAGGTGCTGGCGTGGCTCAAGGAAGCCGCCAATCCGCCGACCAAGCCGCTGGTCAATGCCAAGGGTGAAGAAATTCCCGCCGCCGAGATCGCCGCGGCCCAGGCCAACGCCGGCGTCGATAAAGTGGCCGCCAGCACACCCGCACGTTACGGCTTGAGCGTGCGCCGCGCGACCTTGCGCACCTATCCCACCACGCTGGCGGCCTATGCCACCAAGGATTCGACCGACTTCGAAGTATTCCAGGGCGGTGTGCTGTTCCCCGGCGAGCCGCTGGTCATTGCGCACGAAAGCGTGGACGGCCAGTGGTTCTTCGCCCTCACCACGCAAGGCCCGGTATGGATCAAGAAGATCGACGTCGCTGTCGGCGACGCCGCCGAGGTGTTCGGCTATACGCGGCAGCAGCCTTACCGCGTCGTCACCGGCGACAAGATACGCACGGTCTACACGCCGGAGGCGCCGGAAGTGTCGGAGTTGCAGCTCGACATGGGCACGCGCGTGCCGCTGGCCGCATTGCCTGAAGGCGAGCCGGTCAACGGCCAGGGGCCCTACGTATCGTGGACCGTGATGCTGCCGGTGCGCCATGACGACGGCACGCTGGGTTTCGAGCCGGCGCTGGTGCAAAAGATCAAAGACACCACGCCGGGCTATCTGCCGCTGACGCGCGAAAACATCATCCGCCAATCGTTCAAATTCCTCGGCGAACGCTACGGCTGGGGCCACCAGTACAATGCGCGCGATTGCAGCGGTTTCACCAGCGACGTCTACCGCAGCATGGGCGTACTCGTACAGCCGAACTCCGGCGCGCAGGGCGCCAGCCCCGCCTTCCGGCATCAATTGTTCACGGCGGCCGATTCGCATGTAGTGCGCCTCAAGGCAGTGATGCAGGCGCAAGTCGGCGACCTGATCGTAGTGCCCGGCCACGTGCTGATGCTGCTGGGCCAGGTCGACAGCCAGCCCTATGTGATCCAGGACGTGCCCTACGCCGTGTTCCACGATCCCGCAACGGGCAAGGTACGCATGACCAAGATCAACGAGGTGTCGGTGACGCCGTTGCTGCCCTTGATGGCGGACGACAAGAACACCTACGTCGATGCAATGACGAGCCTTGTGCATGTGACGGCGCGTTGAATGCGTTGCCGCAGGTGTTGTAGTTAAGTGCAAATAATTTGCTTGTAATGCAAATTATTTGTTGATCAAGCAAAATTAATCTGGCACACTGTCTTCATCGGTTCGGTGTCGAACCCTTTATTGACAGGCTCCAGATGAAAACCGCGCAAAACAATCCGATCTTGCCGTCGCGCCATACGCCGGGTGCGGGCTCTTGCATCGGTGTCCAGCCACTGCAGTCAATCCACGAGATGCCTCTCCTGCAGCGCGCTATTGTCCGTGCTGCGTCGGCGCTCGATTTCTTCGTTCGCGAAGCCTTGCCGCTCGCCTTGCCCAGCGATGGTTTCCAGCCCGAGAACGACACGCTGTGCAGCGCGCACTGGAACCGCATCTATCTCATCCGGGGAGCCAAGCTGTAGCCGGTAGGCTTTCCCGATTTGACGGCGAGCGCAAGCCCGGATGCTTCGCAAGAACGCCGGGCTTGTTCTTTTCCGTTCCTGGCATGCTCGGTTCAGTTGATCCAGAACAAATAGCGCAACTGGCGCAAGCCGGTGCCGTCTTTCTGGCTTTGTTCCATCAATGCCGGCAGACTCGACAAAGGGTGGCGCGCGTCGATCTTGTGGCAGTACGGTGTGGCGAAGACGCTTCTTTGGGTGAAGAAGCCCTCGCCGAAGCTGGCCGGCGGATGGAGCGAGAACTCATGGATGTCCAGCGCGAAACCCGCCGGGCAGAATCGCATCGTGGGGGGAAGCTGGTCCTCATGCGGCAAGCCCAGCAGCTTCGTGCCCTGCATCAGCGCTTTCAATTCCGCAATGGTCTTGCCCCAGGTGACGAAGTCCCTGGCGTCGAGTGCGATCGGGAAGGCGCTGTCGGTCTGCTTCGGGTTGGCGATCCACTCCTCGCTGTTGCTCTTTTCGGCAAGCACCCACTGGCGGGTTTTCTCCGAGTTGTCGAAGCCTTGCGAATACATGTCCACGGCGTGCCGGTACAGCGCCGGCTGCGTCAGGGTGAAATTGAAGTGCTCATCGACGTGGTAGGCGCGCAGGGCGCTCAAGAGCCCTTCGATGAAGTCGTGATACGACAAGGCCCACAGCACGTCGCTCTGGTCGACGCGGATGGCGGCGTCGAGCCGGTATTCGCGCTCGTAATAGGCTTCTTCATTGTTCGGCATGGCGATAAGCGCAGGCTGATCGCTGCGCCTTGGAATGGCGAAGAAGTATTTTTCCCAGGTCTCGGTCTTGCCGTCGCCGTTCAAATCAAGCTGCCATTGGCTAGGCACGAGGCGCAAGGACTTGCGCTTGCCGAGATGGATTTTCTCCAGCACTTCGCGCGAGGCGGCAAGCCGCTCCAGCGCGTAGTCGATCTCCTTGCCCACTTCCCCGATGATTTGCTGCTGCGAGGGTTTTTCCGTGCCGAGCCGCTTCATCCCTTGATCGGCCCAGGCGACGATTTGCTTCGTCAGCGATGTGTCGCTGCAGAGGACGAAGGCCACGCGTTCGTCATCGTTGGTCAGCGCAGCGGCGTCGGTAGCGGCCATGGCGCTGCAGGTGGCGTTATAGCCGTCGGTTGTCGTGAAGTCCGCTGCCTGCGCGGATGCGGCGAAGCAAAGGGCGCAATAGGTGACGCAATATGCAGCGCCGAGCAAAGTGAGTTTCATCGTGCCTTCCTGGAGGTCGTTGGAGCGACGCCAGAATAACGGCACAGGCCGCGCCACACCAAGTGAAAACACCTGGTGTGGCGCGGCTATTGGAACAGTAGCCTGAGGCGATACCTAAAGCAGCGCATGCCGACGCCGGCATGCGCTCGCATCAAGTGCTCGCGTCAAGTGCACACATCGCGCGCCTACATCACCCGCGTGAGGCGCTCTCTGGCATTGTCGGGCTCATGATGCGGCGCTTCTTCGCTGCGGCGATACGAGCCGGCGTCGAAGTCCTGCGCGAAGTCGTCCACGTGCACGGCGCGCGTGGCCAGGCGGGCGAAGTCGAAAAGGACGCCTTGTTCCTGCGGCGTGATCATGTTCTTTGCGGCGGCGGTCCTGGCCCAGTTTTCCATCAAGGGCAGGCTTTGCGGCAGCGGTTCGAGGCCATGGTCGTGTATCGTCGCCTTCAGGCGTTTCTCTATCGCTTCGACTTCCGGCCACAGGTTGAAGGCCTGCTCGATGCAGGCGATGGAATCGGCCGCATCGCGGTGGACGTAGGAACCGGCCAAGAGTCGGGTGCGGGTATCGCCTGCTGTTTGCAATGCATGCGCCACCTCGCTGCCGAGCGCGTCGGACGGCGCATAGTAAGGCAAGCCGAGCGGGAACATCACGATGCGCGCGAACACCGACAAGCCGACATTGGGGAAATTTTCCAGCACGCCGACCATGGCCAGTTGCGCCTTCTGCAAGGCATCGAGGATGGCCCAATGCGCCAGCGGCAAGTCGTTGCGCGGGCGGCCGTCGTCTTCGAAACGCTTCAGCACGGCCGAGACCAGGTAAAGCTGCGACAGCACGTCGCCCAGGCGCGCCGAGATGCGTTCGCGGCGCTTCAATTCGCCACCCAGCGTGAACATGGCAAGGTCGGTCATGAAGGCGAACGCGGCGGACATGCGGCTCACCGCGCGGTAGTACGGCGCCAATTCTTCCGGCGCCGCATCGGGCGCCGCCGCCAACAGGCCGGCCGAAAGGCCGTAGACCAGCGAGCGTGCGAAGTTGCGCAGCGCAAAGCCGACATGGCCGAAGAAGGCGTCGTCGAAATCGGCCTCGCCCTTGCGCTGATCCGGTTCATGCACCGCGTGCATTTCCTTGAGCACGTAAGGATGTGAGCGGATCGCACCCTGGCCGAAGATGATCAGGCAGCGCGTCAAAATGTTGGCGCCTTCGACCGTGATGCCGATCGGCAGTTGCTGATAGGCGCGCGCGAGGAAGTTGCCCGGCCCCATGCAGATGCCCTTGCCGCCCAGGATATCCATGCCGTCGTTGACGACCATGCGGCCGCGTTCGGTGACGTGGTATTTGGCGATGGCCGAAATCACGGCCGGCTTCTCGCCCATGTCCACCGCACCGGCCGAGAGACGGCGCGCGGCATCCATCAGGTAGAGATTGCCGCCCATGCGCGCCAGCGCTTCCTGTACGCCTTCGAACTTGCCGATCGGCGTCTTGAACTGGTGGCGGATCGCGCAATAGGCGCCCACGCCGCGCACGGCCATCTTGGCCATGCCCACATTGGTCGACGGCAGCGAAATGGCGCGTCCTGCGGCCAGGCATTCCATCAGCATGCGCCAGCCGCGGCCGATCTGGGCTTGGCCGCCGATGACCCAGTCCATCGGAATGAATACGTTCTCGCCCGAGGTCGGGCCGTTCTGGAACACGGCGTTCAGCGGCCAGTGGCGGCGGCCCGTGACTACGCCGGGGTGCTTGGTCGGGATCAGCGCGCAGGTGATGCCGAGATCTTCCCCGCCGCCGAGCAAGCCATCGGGGTCGCTGACGCGGAAGGCCAGCCCCAACAGCGTGGCAATCGGCCCCAGCGTGATGTAGCGCTTGGACCACGTGACGCGCAAGCCCAGCGTTTCACTGCCTTCGAACATGTCGCTGCACACCACGCCGATATCGGGGATCGCGGCGGCGTCCGAGCCGGCATAGGGGCTGGTCAGCGCGAAGCAGGGCAGCTCCTTGCCCGCAGCCAGGCGCGGCAGGTAATGATCCTTCTGTTCCTCGGTGCCATAGTGCAGCAGCAGCTCGGCCGGGCCGAGCGAATTCGGCACCATCACCGAGACGGCCAGTGCGGACGAGCGCGTCGACAGCTTCATCACCACCTGTGAGTGCATGTAGGCGGAAAATCCTTTGCCGCCGTACTGCTTCGGGATGATCATGCCGAGGAATCCCTTGTCCTTGACGAATTGCCAGGCATGCGGCGGCAAGTCCTGCCAGGTTTGCGTGCTGTGCCAATCGTCGACCATGGCGCACAATTGCTCCACCTCGTTGTCGAGGAAGGTTTGTTCCTCTTCAGTCAGGCGCGGCGCCGGTGCCTGCAGCAGCTTCTTCCACTGCGGCATGCCCGAGAACAGATCGGCATCCCACCACGTGGTGCCGGCTTCGAGCGCATCGCGTTCGGTGGGCGACATGGCGGGCAGAATCTTTTTGAACTTGGCGAAAATCTTCGGCGTCACGAGCGAACGGCGCAGCGACTTGCGCGCCAGGATGACGCCGGGTATGCCGAACAGCAAGGCCAGCACGATCAAGGCCACGCCGCCGATGGCGCCGGCACTGAAGCCGACCAGCAGCCAGACCGCGATACCGCAGAGCCAGACGATGCCCGACACTTCAAAAAACATGCCGACCAAGGCGGCAATCAATCCAAGCAGAATCCAGAGTGCCATGTTGTTCTCCTTTATATGCGCTCACTGTACAGCTCGAAGGCGGTAACGGTATGTTGCGTAACGTACATAAGATGCGGTACATAAGATGCGGCACGCAAGATGCGCGCGTCCTCCGAATGGAAGATTCCGCTACTGCTGTTGGATGCGAATTCGGTGTGCGGGTTCAATGACCCCGCGCCAAGGGTGGCGTTTTGGGAGAGAAAGGAGAGAAAAAACAGGCAGGCGCCATCCGGACAGCATTGTGCCTGGATTACGCCTGCAAACTAGCTACAGCTTTGCGCTACGAAGGACTATGGCTGATTGCGCTTGGTCGAATCCTTGACCGCTTCCTTCAGGTCACCGAAGTTTTTCTGCACCGTGCCTTCCACCTGCTTGCCCAGACCCTTCATTTGCTGGTCCTTGCTGTCGATAGCGCGGCCAACACCTTCTTGAACCTTGCCTGCCAGATCCTTGGCACTACCCTTGACTTGATCCTTGTTCATGTCGAACTCCTGTAAAGTGAATCGATGGTCATACCCCATCCCGATATCGTTGCGTTGTCGAGACGAAAGCAAGAGGGGCTGCTTATGGGACAGCGCTTCTTCACAATGAGTTCAACTAAACGTAAAGCAACCAAATGGCAACATCTGTGGCGCAAGCTGTGATCGGCGCCGCGCCGCATGCCGGGCCGATCGACTCGACCTGCCGCTAAAGCGGCAGAAAGGGCACAAGCAGGATCAGGCTTATCAGGGCTGCGAAAAAACCGAAGACGCAGAGCCATAGATTGCGCCGCCGGTATTTGCGGTTGCGCGCCGCATACGAGGCGTCGGCGGCAATGACGGCGAAATCGCACACGGTCAGCTCATTCATGTGGCCTCCACATCGAAGATCAAGCCGGCTTCTCAAGCCGCATTCTCAAGCCGAACCCGGCCGGCTCCGCCGGCGCACCGGGCGACCGCCTGGCGCGGCCCGGCACAAGGCCAGGGCCGAACGGGCGGCGTGCGGCGCGCATGGCACGGTCGTGCTTACCATTTACCGGCGTGCGAGCCGCCGTCGACGTGCATCACTTCGCCGGTGACGCTCTTGGCTTCGCTCAGGTAGAGCACGGCGTCGGCGATCTCGCTGGCGTCGGCGATGCGGCCCATGGGCGACAGCGTGCGCAGGAAGTCCTTGGGATTGTCCTTGTGCAGCGGCGTGTCGACGATGCCGGGTGCGACGTTGTTGAAGCGGATGCCGTTGCCGGCATATTCGATGGCCAGGCTGCGCATTGCCGTGTCGAGCCCACCCTTGGTGATCATTGCCACCGATGCCGGCAGGCCTGCAATCGGATGGCTCACCAGCGAAGTCGTGATGCCGATCACGCTGCCGCCGTCGCCTTGCTTGAGCATCTGTTTGACGGCGAGCTGGGTCAGGTGCAGGAAGCCGGAGAGGTTGGTCGAAACCAGCGCTGCGAAGTCTTCGGCAGTGTAGTCGGTGAAAGGCTTGGCCATGAAAATGCCGGCATTGTTGACCAGCACGTCGACGCGGCCGAATTTTTCGAGAGCGGCACTGGCAACGCGTTGTGCCGTGGCGGCCTGGCCGATATCGCCCTGCACGATGGCGAGCTGCGCCGAGGATGCGAACGGATTGGTTTCCGCGATGCGGCGCGACGTGGCCACCACGTTGTGGCCGCGGGCCAGGAATTGCTTGACGATGGCTTCGCCGATGCCTTGCGAGGCGCCGGTGACGATAACGGTTTTGGCTTGGTTCATGATTCTCTCCTTGAGTTGATCGTTGGCCTTGCGGCATGGAGAGGAGAATAGGGGCGCGTGACGTTTTTGATTAGATGGGAAAGTATGGATTTACTTTTCCAAATATGGAAATATAAGGAAAAGGGAATCGAACCTTGCCGCAAATACTGCGCCCGTCGCAATGACGGCGCCAACGCAAAATCTGCTGGAACGGAGCAGGAAAATCTGGACGAACCAATAAGAAATGTGTCGCCAAAGGTTAAGGATTGTTAAATAAAAGCATAGGCCCGCAAAAATAATTGCCGCAGGCCAATCTTGGTGTAACAATGGCCCTTATGTTGCTGCGTGGCAATTTAGACCAGAACGGTCTCGCCCCGGCAGATGGTTAAACCGCTCTTGCTGTGCCGTTGCAGACGAGGTACCCGCGAGAGCCCCGGATGAAGAACATTTCGGGTTTTTTCGAACCCTTTTTTCGAACCCCTTTTATTTCGAGAATATCATGGCCACCCTGATCTCCCGCACCGCCCTCCTCGCCGCGCTCCCCCTCGTTTTCGCCGCCAACGCAGCCATGGCCGATTCGCTCGCGACGATCGACACCAAGTTCCCCTGCGACAAGCCGGAATATCCGCGCGCTTCGCTGGTCAATGAAGAACAGGGCACGGTTGTCCTGGCATTGCAAATCGGCACCGACGGCAAGGTGATGGATACCAAGGTCGAAAAGAGCAGCGGCTTCAAGAACCTCGACAAGGCGACGATGAAGCTGTCCAACTGCAAGTTCAAGCCCATGGTCAAGGACGGCAAGGCTGAAGAAGGCTGGGCCAAGTTCGAATACGCCTGGACCCTGAGCTGATCCAAGCCAACCCAGGCAAATAATCCGAAGCTGCCGCGCAAGCGGCGACTTTTTGCGGCGCAACCCACGTAGCAGGGTGCGCCGCTTGTTTTTGTGGCGCGCCCTTTCCCTGTTTGACTTACCCGTCGGCATTGCACGGTGCCGCCTTGCGGATTGCCCCATCGTCCTGTGTTAGGCTAAGCGTCACGGCGCGCCTATTGCCTCATGCTGCCGTCACCGGCACCTTGCGTTGTGCCTCTTCCTAACGATTCGTTTCGTTCGCAGCCATGCCAGGACACACCACTAGCTTGGGCGGTTCGACCTACCAGTTCCGCGATCTCAAGGACCTGCTGGCCAAGGCCGGCCCGGCGCGTTCCGGCGACTTCCTGGCCGGTGTTGCCGCGCACGACGACAGCGAACGCGTGGCGGCGCAATACTGTCTGGCCGACCTGCCGCTGAAGCATTTCCTGCAGGAGGCGGTGATCCCCTATGAAGACGACGAAGTCACGCGGCTGATCATCGACAGCAACGATGCCGCTGCATTTGCCCCGGTGGCGCACCTGACCGTGGGTGGCCTGCGCGAGTGGTTGCTGGGCGATGCGGCCGACGAAGCGGCGCTGGCCGCGCTGGCGCCCGGCTTGACGCCGGAGATGGCTGCGGCGGTCTCCAAGCTGATGCGGGTGCAGGATCTGGTGCTGGTGGCGCAAAAGATCCGTGTGGCCTCGCGCTTTCGCAACACGCTGGGCTTGCGCGGCCGGCTCGCCACGCGCTTGCAGCCGAATCATCCGACCGACGACGCAGCGGGCATCGCGGCCAGCCTGCTCGATGGCCTGTGCTATGGCAGCGGCGATGCGGTGATCGGCATCAACCCCGCCACCGACAGTGCCGCTGCGATCCGCCGGCTGCTCGACATGCTCGACGAAGCGATACGCCGCTTCGACATCCCGACGCAATCCTGCGTCTTGACCCACGTGACCACGACACTGGAATTGATGGCGCGCGGCGCGCCGGTCGATCTGGTATTCCAGTCGATTGCCGGCACCGAGCGCACCAACCGCAGTTTCGGCATTTCGCTGGCCCTGCTCGACCAAGCGCACCAGGCGGCGCTGTCGCTTGCGCGCGGCACGGTGGGCAACAACGTGATGTATTTCGAAACCGGCCAGGGCAGCGCGCTGTCGGCCAACGCGCATCACGGCGTGGACCAGCAAACCTGCGAAGCGCGTGCCTATGCGGTGGCGCGGCGTTACCGTCCGCTCCTGGTCAATACGGTGGTCGGCTTCATCGGGCCGGAATATCTCTACAACGGCAAGCAGATCGTGCGCGCCGGGCTGGAAGATCACTTCTGCGGCAAGCTGCTGGGCCTGCCCATGGGCTGCGACATCTGCTATACCAACCATGCCGAAGCCGACCAGGACGACATGGATGTGCTGCTCACCTTGCTCGGCACGGCCGGCGTCAATTTCATCATGGGCGTGCCGGGCGCGGACGACATCATGCTCAACTACCAGTCGACCTCGTTTCACGACGCGCTCTATGCGCGCAAGGTGCTCGGCCTGCGTCCCGCGCCGGAATTCGAGGCCTGGCTGCTGCGCATGGGCCTGTTCGCGGAACGCGGCGGCGCGTTGCACATGCAGGATGGCTTGCCGCCGGCCCTGCGGCTGGCGGCGGCGCAGTTGTCATGAGGCGATGAGGCAGCCATGAGCGACGAATTGAAGCAGCAAGGCGATGGCGAACTGTGGCAGAGATTGCGCGGCTTGACCGGCGCACGCATCGGGCTGGGCCGCGCCGGCATCAGCGTGCCGACCGCGGCCCAACTGGCGTTTCAGGCGGCGCACGCGCGTGCGCGCGACGCGGTGCACCTGCCCTTCGAACGGTCCGCCCTCGCCGCGCAACTGCACGAGCGTAAATTGGATAGCGTGATGCTGTCGAGCCGGGCGGCGTCGCGTGCGCAATACCTGCAGCGCCCCGATCTGGGCCGACAGTTGGCGGATGCCTCGGTCGAGGCACTGCGCCCCTACCGCGACAGCAGGCCCGATCTCGCGATCGTCGTGGCCGACGGCTTGTCGGCGCTGGCGGTGCAGCGCCAGGTCTTGCCCTTGCTGGAGAAACTGTTGCCGCGGGTGGACGCGGCCGGCTGGTCGCTCGCGCCGATCTGCCTGCTCGAGCAGGGGCGCGTGGCGGCGGGCGACGAGATCGGCGGCATGCTCGGCGCCGCCATGCTGGCCATGCTGATCGGCGAGCGACCAGGGCTCAGCTCGCCCGACAGCCTGGGCATCTATTTCACCTACGCGCCACGGCCCGGCTTGAGCGATGCCGATCGCAACTGCATTTCCAACGTGCGTGCCGAAGGACTCGGCTATGCCGAGGCGGCTCATCGCCTGATGTTTTTGATGCGCGAGGCACGCCGGCGCGGCGTCTCCGGTGTATTGCTCAAGGATGAGTCAGGCACTGCCGCGCTGGACGGTTCCGGCACGGCTTGAGCTGGCTCCGGCTGCCGTACCTTTCTTGCTGTATTTTCCGTCTAAGACCACATCGACAATCTCAAAAAGTGGTACGGCAGTCATTTCCTCTGGCGGCAACTCTGCAGCGAACTTCTTTGGATAAATCAAGAACGAAACGCGCCCAAATTAATCGGGTGCAAATCTTCAGTGGTCTGCAATTGGTCAGATAAATTGCAAACCACTTGACGCTCCAAATCTGCAACTGCATCCTCGCGTCAGCTGCAATCACGTGATGAAAAAAACAGCAGCAGCCAATTTGCGCAAAGGCAAATCGCAGCGACCGGGGAGCGCCTCGCGGTTGAACTCTTCCCGATCGCACCAGACAATTCGAGGAGAGAGCAATGAAGAACCAAGTATGCAGTACCCTGGTGCTGGGCATGATAAGTGGCTTGCTGGCAGGATGCGGCGGCAGCAGTGGTGGCGATTCGCAGGATTCGCTGAACACGTCGACCAAGCATCTCGTGCAGCGGATCAAGGCGACGACGAGCTGCTATGCGACATGGTCGTCGACGGCGGTATACAACGGCGGTGCCGACGTCAGCTATGCCGGCGCAAATTACACGGCCGCCTATTGGACGCAAGGGAATAATCCCTCGACGTCGAGCGGCAAGGCCGGCAGCGGCCAGCCATGGATTTCCGATGGCGCGTGCAGCTCGGGTACACCGACGCCGACACCTACTCCAACACCGACGCCCACACCGACACCGACACCGACACCGACACCGACACCGACACCGACACCGACACCGACAC
>OUWB010111325.1_pt1 | contig 26498 bp, 23 predicted proteins | sample 1779821 | NCBI WGS metagenome assembly OUWB01 (sample SAMEA3914806, study PRJEB12502) | metagenome | biome: forest; material: soil | place: Canada | collected 2011-08-03 | depth 0.1 m
GGGCTGATGCGTGCTGACATGGGGTCTCCTGTGTCGTGCTGCCGCAGGGGGCGCGGCGCGTTGAGGCGAAGAATATCGCGAATCATGCATTCAGGCAAAGACGCGCAATGGCATCGGGTCCGGCATGCGCGGCAGATCGGCCCAAGGTCGTGCTTTTTTGCTGCCAACGCACATTTTCAGGCCGTGCTACTCTTTCGCCTTGATGACTTTCACGCCGGCCGCATTTTGCATGCGCCGGCGGAATGCAAAGATGAACCGAAATTTACCTTCGCTCGATTTGATCCGCGGCTTTGAGGCTTCTGCAAGAGGCCTCAGCTTTACCAAGGCTGCGGAAGAACTGGAAATCACACAGTCGGCCATCAGCCGCCAGGTCAAGCTGCTGGAAGAGCAGCTTGGGATGGATTTGTTTCATCGGCGCCACCGCACGCTGCTGTTGACCGAGGCCGGGCAGGAATTCTACCGCGCCGCAACATCGGCCTTGAAGCTGTTGGAAGATTCGGCGGCGAAGATCCGCGAACGCGGCACCGGCCGTGTGTTGACGGTATCGGCCACCATCGGCTTCACGTCGCTGTGGCTGATTCCACGCCTGGCGGAATTCCGCAGCCTGCATCCCGATGTCGACATCCGCATCGACGCCAACAACAAGATGCTCGACCTGAAACAGGAAAACATCGAAGTCGCGATCCGCTACTGCCCGGCCGAGATGGCGCCCGAAGGTGCGATCAAGCTGTTCGGCGAAGAAGTACTGCCGGTGTGCAGCCCGAAGCTGATCACGCGCAGCCGGCCCTTGGGCATCGCCGACGATTTGCAGCATCACGTGCTGCTGCACCTTGAATGGTCCGACGGTACGCGTGCGCCTTGGCTTTCCTGGACCGTGTGGTTTGAAGTGATGCAGGCGCTCGGCGTGAAGCCGCGCGGGTCGCTGCGCTTCAACCAATACGATCAGGTGATCCAGGCTGCCATCGATGGACAGGGTGTGGCGCTGGGGTCGAGTGCATTGGTGCGGCATCTGCTGCGCGACGGACGCTTGGTTGCGCCGCTGCCCAAGGCCAGCAAGTCTTCCCGGGCTTACTTTGTCGTGACTTCACCCTACTATGCGGAACGGCCTGACGTGGCGGCGTTTGTTGAGTGGCTGGCGCAGCAGGCCAAGGGCGATACGGGGTTGTTGACGCATATTTCCTAGCGCATCCCAGCCGGCAAACTCCCCTCGCCCGCGGGCGGGAGAGGGGTGGGCGGTGGGGGGTGAGGGAAGTTATGTTCTGACTACTCAAATCAAGTGCGAATCAGCTGCGCACACCTATCGATAGAAAAATCGAGTCGGCTCGCAACGTCCCTCATCGGATCGCCGCCCGCCCCGCCCCTCTCCCGCCTGCGGGCGAGGGGTGATCGTCAAGCCAGGCATTGGTGCTATGCGCCCGGATTGGTCAACACCGACAGCTTCGACACGCCCGACCGCTGGATATGTGCGATCACTTTCGCTACAGAACGGTAAGGCACGCCTTCATCGGCCTGCAAGCTTAACGCCAGATCTGGCGTTTGTTCGACCAGTTTCTTCAATTCGGGCTCAAGCGAATTGAATTCCACCTCGCGCTTGTCGATGTAGACCTTGTTGTTGCCGTCGATGCTGACCGTCACCGCCTTGATATCGGTCGGCGGGGCTGTGGCGGCGGTCTTGGGCAGATTGATGTGCACGGCGTTGTTCAACAACGGCGCGGTGATGATGAAGGTCACGAGCAAGACCAGCATCACGTCGACCAGGGGCGTGATGTTGATTTCGCTCAGGACGTCGGCGCGATCGCCTCCGGTTGCGAATGCCATTATGCGGGTACTCCTTCCAGATGGCCGACGCCGCGATCTTGCTGCGGCGCCTCACGCAAGGCGGCGCGATGGACGCGGAAGCCGTTCTTCTGCGCCAGGTTGACGAAGTCGGTGGCGTAGTTGTCGAGATCGGCCGCCGTCACCTTCAGGCGACGCACGTAGAAGTTATAAGCCAGCACAGCCGGCACGGCGACGGCAATACCGATGCCTGTCGCGATCAAGGCTTCGCCGATGGGGCCGGCCACGACGTCGATGCTGGCCGAGGCGCTCTTGCCGATCGCGGCCAGCGCGTGGATGATGCCGAACACCGTGCCGAACAGCCCGACGAATGGCGCCGTGCTGCCGATCGATGCGAGCACGGCCAAGCCGCTTTCGAGTGCCTGATATTCCTTCTGGATCTGCTGGCGCAAGTGGCGTTCGAGCAATTCCTTGCGGTCCCAGCTATGTTCGAGATCGCTTGTTGCGCCGTCCGCGCCCAACGCATCGAAACCCGAAGCGGCCAAACGGGCCTTGGGGCTATCGGCATCGCTCAAGCCGGCCGCCGCATCGAGGCTCTTGGCGGCCCAGAATCGCGCCGAAAACGCGCGATCACGCCGGCCCACGCGCCAGTGCTGAAAGCCTTTGGCGAAGATCAGAATCCAGGTGGTGATGGAAAACAGAACCAGGGCATACAAGGCGCCTTGGACGATGAGGTTCAAAGTAGTGTCATTCATAAAAAGACCTTTAATAAAGAAAATAGAAAAACAGAATTCAAGTAGCCACAGCCCTAACAACAGCAATGGCGAAGCCGAGCCGAATGACTCGACGTATCGAGGGGTTCAGAAATCGTAGCGAGCGGCCCAAGGTCAAGCCGAGAAGCGCAGCCGTACGAGATGTACGGCGAGCATCGCAGGCTTGAGATTGGGCCGCGCAGTGGATTTATGAATCCCCTCATGAGAGTTTGAAGTTGATGGGCACATTCACCCAGCCGTCGATGGGCTTCGTCCCGCGCTTGGCCGGATCAAACACCCATCCGGTCACGGCCTTGACCGCAGCCTGATCGAGAACGTCGTACCCGCTCGACTGCGCCACATCGACGCTATCGGGCTGACCGCTGGCCAGCACGTGTACCTTGAGCACCACCCTGCCCTGCAGGCGGTGCAATTGCGCCACCGAGGGATAGCTTGGCGCAGGGTTGTTCAGATAGCCGGCAAAGCCTTTCGGCTCGGTTATGGGTTCCGGTGCGGGAGGCGGAGGTGGCGCGGGCGGGGCCGGTGGCGTGGCTTGGGCGACTTGCACAGCGTCGGGCGACGGATCGCTATTCGGCACCGGGTTCTGCACCACCGGCAAGTTGGCAGGCAGAGGCCGTGGCGCCGCTTTCGGCTGCACGGCCTGCGGTACCGGCTTGGGCGGCTCCACTTGCGGCGGCGGAGGCGGCGGTGCAATCTCCAGCGCCATCTCCGGCACCTTGCGCGGCAGGGGTTTGATTTCCATCGGGCGATTTACCAGCGCCACGATGGTGATGTGCAAACCGATTGCAGCCACGGCCGCAATGGCGAGTGCGAGCTTCTTGCGCTCGGGCATCGCCTTGCTTACCGCATATCGATCTTCGTTTTTCGCCAGTAACTCGATTGGCGCAACGGCGCGTACGCCGGCGCGATGCCGGGCTTGCACCACCGGCCGCCTCGGCGCCGCGGACAAGCTTTCAAAAGTCAATGCTGTCATGGTTTCTCCTTGTTGCCTTGCCGAGTCGATTCGGCTGTCACGACGGAACAATGCAGAAAGCGTGCCAAGATTTTGGGCCGTCATTTCGGAGAAAAACCGTTGCAGGCGCTCACGGCCTGCATGGCCCGCCGCAACCCCTGTTGCGATTGCAACAGGGCAGGCTTGCTTCATGCATCTTCCATACGCATCGCCTGAGTCACCATAGGGTCATATTTTGCATTTGCTTATTCGACTTATATCGATTGAGCAAGGCCCTCAAGGGAACATGCGCGAGATTAGCCAGCCGGCCCGCGGCGGCAGTTGAAAACCCAGCAAATTCGCACCGGCACATATCGGGTTTCAACAAAACGACAGATATAGAAATCAAACAGTTGGGGGTTAGTACTGGGTGGTATGCAATTTGCAAACACGACAGCTTTCTTACAACACCACACCAGAGGGAGCATCACCAATGTCGTCTCATAGCAAAAAACCGAATAATCATATTCGAAGCGTCAACGCAATACGTACGGACGCGCATAAGAAAAGCTACCGCCTGAAGCCCGTCGCCGCAACGATTGCCGGCATGGCCTTGTTGCTCTCCAACGCATCTTATGCCGCGGACCCGTCGGTGGCGGATCTGCAAGCGCAGATCGAGCAATTGAAGCAAATCATCGCCGCGCAACAGGCCGAATTGCAAAAGCAAGGCAAGAGCGCGCCGCAAGAACCGGCAGCAGTCGCACCGGCGCCGGCAACACCGACGCAGGACGATTCCAAGACATTGGGGGAAATCACGGTATCGGGCGCACCGCCGCTGGCCGCCTTGCACGACGTGCCGCTTTCGCAATCCATCGTATCGGGCGCGGAATTGGCGCAAACCGGCGCTTCGGGCATAGCGGCAATCACGCAGCGCCTGGCTAACGTGACCTGGAACGTGGGCAACCAGCGTACCGACAGCCTGTCGATACGCGGAATCGGCAAAATCGCGCAGACCGAGGCGCAAGATCCCAGCATCGGCATTACCGTCGATGGCGTCAGCTATGCCTACAACCCGTTGGTGTCTGCGTTCGACTTCGTCGACGTCGATAGTGCCAGCGTGATCCGCGGGCCGCAAGGCACGGCGGGCGGGAAAAATACCAGCGCGGGCGTGGTCAACGTGACGACTACCCGACCCTCCTTCACGCCGAGCGCGGACTACTCGCTCACGTTCGGACAGGAAAATACGTTCATCGGCAAGCTCGCTGCTGGCGGCACGGTCGTCGATGACGTGCTCGCCTGGCGCGGTTCGTTCGTCGTCGATCGCGGCGACGGCAATATGTCGAACCTCTATAACGACAACACGACTTACACCAATACCGACCGCCTGTCAGGCCGGGTGCAATTCCTGCTGACGCCGAGCTCGACCTTCAATGCGCGCATTTCCGTCGACTCGCAACCGTCCACCGGCGAGACGTGGAACGACGCCACGATTTACACGCCAACGCCCGGGTTCTACTCGAACGGCAGCGTCAACACACTCTCAAGCGATGCCTCCACCCGCTTGGCACGCAGTTGGTTCACCAATGAAAAGGGTTACAGCTATACCGGCGACTATCTCTATGGGGCAGGTCAGTTCGCGGTGGACAACAACGCGCAACAGCCGCTTTACACCAGCAGCCATGGCGCGTCGGCAGAGTTGAATTGGGACCTTGGCAAGCACACGCTGACGTCCGTGACGGCGTACAAGGACTACTATTTCGACGCGGTCAACGACGAAGGAACGCCATTCGATATCGAAACGAATTCGGGCGGGTTCCAGAACTACTACCGCCAAATCAGCGAGGAATTGAAATTTGCCTCGAAGCCAGGCACAAGCTTCGACTATCAAACGGGCATTTACCTGCTCAAGGATAGCAACAACGACTATTACAACAAGTCTTTCGGCAGCGATGCCGGCGCCTGGTTTGCCACACCCGCGCAATACAGTGCGCTGGACGCAACCGCGGCTGGTCAGCTCTTGATGGAAAACTCGCTCGACCGCCTCGCGATGTTATATAACTCCCCGGCCGGGTATCAGGACATCGAAAACCGCAGCGAAGCCGTCTATGGACAAGCGGATTGGCACGTCACCGATAAATTCACCCTGACTTCGGGCCTGCGTTTCACCTATGAGGACCGGGAAAATACCGGCAGCAGCTCGGTGATCGACAACGGCTACGGCGCCTCGTTGAATCCGGTCTCGGTGAACGGCGTGCAATTGGGCGGATTCGCCACGACCAAGACCGGCGCACTTGCGAAGGGCAACTCGGCGGCGCAATTGAATCTTGCCGACAGCGTCGCTTCGCAATATTTCGGCGTCAAACCAACGTCGGTGCCGGGCGCGGCCTATAGCAGCCTGTCGGCTGCCGAACAGGAGCAAGTCTACTATGCGCAACAAGTCCGCCTGACGCAAATCGGCGTGCTGTTCCCGCAAGAGACGGTCAAGCTCAATGAAGCGCATCTGCCAACCATTCTGTTTAGCCCGACCTACAAATTCAACGACAATTACACGACTTACGTGTCGTTCGAATACAACCAGAAGGCCGGCATCGCGCAATTCATCAATGGTGTCCAGAACACGGTGCAGCCCGAACGCACCGAGGCTTTTGAGCTGGGCCTGAAGGTTTCGCTTCCCGATCAGAAGCTGACCCTCAATGCCGACATTTACCGGATGGACCTGCACAATTATCAGCAAGCTGTCGAGGTGCTCAACGAATATCAAACGGTCCTCAACGCCAACGGCCAGCTCGCCTACACCAGCGCGACGGGCAACGTGCCTTTGGTACGGGCTGAGGGATTGGAAATCGATGCGTTTTATCAAGGCATCAAAAATACCACCCTGCGTTTTGCCGGGGCATACAACAACGCTTACTACGTGAACTTCCCCGACTCGGGCCAGCCGGTGGAAAATGCGTACACGGGTGCCTCGCCTTACCAAAACGTCGATGGGCGCCAATTGCCCGGCAATTCCAAGATCACCTTCAACGTCGGTGCCGACTACCGGGTTCCTGTTTGGAGCGGCAAGCTGTTCCATACCAGCTTCAACACCAATTATGAGAGCCGCTACAACTCCGACGTCTCGCTCTCGAATTACGCCTGGATTCCGGCGCATAGCATTACGGACTACTCGATCGGCCTGTCCAATGCCAAGCAAACCTTCGATGCCAGTGTGATTGTGAAAAACCTGTTCAACAACGGCACGCCGCAAACGCAAACATGGGATAGCTATACGCCTGCCGTCCAGCGCTGGATCGGCTTGCAATTCACCGGCAGGCTTTACTAATTTGCGGGATTGGCTTGTCGATGAATTGAAAATGGGGGCGGGAGCGGTCGTAGCAAAGGGCCGCCCCCGCACGCCGGCACGTTCGTCCGCGCCAGGTATTCAAGAAGTTGAGGTTCGGGACGCCGGAAAATCCCGACGTGGTGCGATTAGACAAACGCAATTCGCCAATCGGATTGCAAGGCCTCCGCTCTCCATTTAGCATGTGCTGGAGCCTGCCATGAGCTCAAACAGCTCTGGGTTAACGCTTATCCGATCGGAAGATATTCCCGACATGCCACCATTAGTCCAAGCAGCAGAACGACCGAAATCGGCAGATGCCGGCGAAGCGCCGGTCGATATCCTTTTCGACCGCGATTTCATCGTCGCCTATCAAGCGATGGACCAGGCCTTATGCCAGTCGGTGATCGACCGTTTCGATCAAGATGTGCAAAAGTCGCACGGGAATATTTTTACGCCGGAGGCAAGCGGCGTCTACGATCAGAACATCAAGAGCTCATGGGACCTCGAGATTCCCAGAGATGGCGCGTGGGCGGGCATTTTCCAAAGAATCCACTCCGGGATTCAGCGCTGCATGCAGGACTACCTATCCCGAAGCCCGATCTTGCAGTCGGTCGAACTACAGGTGACCGGATACAAGATACAGATGTACCCGAAGAATCAGGGTTATTTCCGTTGGCACGCCGACGCGGTGGGCAAGAATTCTCAGGGGCGTGCGGTTGCGATGATTCTATATCTGAATGATGTTGAGAAAGGCGGCGAAACCGAGTTCTTCCATCAGCGCATGAAAGTCGTGCCGAAGGCCGGTCAATTGATCTTTTTTCCGGCCTCATGGAACTACATGCACTGCGGGCACACGCCGGAATCAGGCGACAAGTACATCATTCAGACTTTCATACGGATCAAGAACTGATCGCACCCGCCGGCAGCCTACTGCATTAGGCTTCACGGCGCGCAAAGCACACTCCGTGATCGACATTTACGCAGTGTGGTCAGTAGACTGCGGAAACGGCGTCGCCTCGGATATCGGGCGACGCATCGACTGCATCGGCCATCGGCTCAGCAGTCAACTCTCCGCCGATCAAACCGAAGCGCTTCAAATGCGTACGCAAGATATTGCGGCTGATGCCGAGCGCGCGCGCGGTCTGTACCTGGTTGTTGCCGCAGCGCGCGTAGGCGCTGCGCACCAGGGTTTCTTCGATCGAATCGAACAGCGCTGCTTCGCCTGCGGCGATCATTTCGCCGAACAGGTCGATCAGGCGTGCGGAAAAACTGCGCGGCTCGATTGGCGCGACGGGCGGCGCGACGGCGGGTGCAACAACCGGTTGGACACGTTGCGCCGATCCGGCTCCACGATGCAAGGCGCCGACCAGCTTCAGGTCGTCGGCTTCGATCGTATTGTTGCGGCAGACGATCAGGGCGTAATGGATGACGTTTTCCAGTTCGCGGATGTTGCCCGGCCACTCGTAGGCCAGCAATGCCGCCTGCGTCGCGGGAGCGAGCCGCACCGGTTCGAGGCGCAACTTGCTGCGATAGACGTTGATGAAGTGATGCGCCAGCGGCAGGATGTCGCCGGGGCGCTCGCATAGCGCCGGCAGCTCGAGCGTGGCGACACTCAAGCGATAGTACAGGTCGGAGCGGAAACGCTCGGCGGCGATGGCTTTTTGCAGGTCGACGTTGGTCGCGGCCACCAGGCGCACGTCGAGCGAGACCGGGCGACGCGAGCCGAGCCGCGTCACTTGACGCTCCTGCAGCACGCGCAACAGCTTGACCTGCAAGGCCGGCGACAGGTCGCCGATTTCATCGAGGAACAAGGTGCCGCCATTGGCCGCCTCGAACCAACCGATGCGGGCCTGGGTTGCGCCGGTGAAGGCGCCGGTTTCGTGGCCGAACAGTTCGGCGTCGATCAGCGATTCGGAAAACGCGCCGCAGTTGACGGCGATGAATGGCCCCTTGCGTTCGCTATGATTGTGGATGTGGCGCGCGATGAGTTCCTTGCCGGTGCCGGTCTCGCCGATGACGAGCGCAGTGGCTTCGCTGCGCGCGATGCGCTCGACCTGCTGCAGCAGCGCCACCGAGCGCGGATCGTGAAACAGCAAGGCCTTGGCGCGAATGGAAAGCGCCATGCCTGCGGAATCGGGGAAGGTCAGAAGTTTGTCCACGTGCTTGCGATATGAGTCTGGTCAGGCTGTAGACTACCTGCCTTCCCTCATGGAGAGAACGAATGTTTTCGGTGTAGTTTATGCAAGGGGTGGATATGGTGAAGACTATCTTGCCGACTGGTGCCGACAAAACTGTCGTCCCCGTGAAAACAGGGACCCAGAAGTGTCACGGATAGGAGGGTTATCCCTGAATCCCCGCGTTCACGGGGACGACAAGTGTAATGACCTCCGCCGATCTGCTCTTAATCCTTCGCCTTGAAATCGTCGTGGCACGCCTTGCAGGTTTTCGTCAACTTGCCGAACTCCGCTTTCACCGTAGCCTGGTCGCCGCTGGCGGCAACCGTAGCGAAGTTGCCTGCCTCGGTACTAAAGTTTTGTGCCAGCTCAACGAAGTGCTTGTTGTTGCTGAAGACTTCGGCACGGGCACTGGTGTCGTGCCAACCCTTGCCCTGCTCCGTGCCGGCCACGAACAAGCCTTCGAAGCCTGACTTCGACAGCGCGGCAAGCGTATTGGCGGCCTTGACGACCTCGTCCTTGTTGTACGTGCCCTCGACGTTGGCCTTGATGCGCCCGGTGTTCCAGCCGATCACCTGGAACACCGATTGGCGCCACTTGATCAGGTTTTCCGGCTTGGGCGCCTGTTGTGCGATGGCATAGCCCGAGACGGCCACTACCGTGGCTGCCAAGGCAAGTTTGGTCGCTGTCTTCAACTGCAGTTTCATGGTTCTCCTATGCTCGTAAAGTTTGGTTGAACAAAGTCAGGGTGCGTTGCCACGCTTGCTTCGCTGCGGCTTCGTCGTAGCGTGGCGTGGTGTCGTTGTTGAAGCCGTGCTCGACGCCGGGGTAGATGTAGGCTTGATAGTCGACCTTGGCGGCTTTCAAGGCGGCCTCATACTGCGGCCAGCCGGCGAGCAGGCGTTCGTCCTTGCCGGCGTGCTGCACCAGCAGCTTGGCCTTGATCTTCGGCACATCTTCCAGTGGCGGCGGCGCGCCGTAGAACGGCGCAGCGGCGGCGACGTCGGGCAGACGCGAGGCGAGCAGGTTGGCAATGCCGCCGCCGTAGCAGAAGCCGACCACACCGAGCTTGCCGTTGCTTTGCGGCAGAGATTTCGCGATGCCGGCGGCGGTAATAAAATCTTCGTGCGTCTTGTTTTGATCGAGCTTGGTGAACAGGTCGCGCGCCTTGTCTTCGTCGCCGGGATAGCCGCCCAAGGGGAACAGCGCGTCGGGCGCGAAGGCGATGAAGTTGTCCAATGCGAGGCGCCGGGCGATGTCTTCGATATGCGGGTTCAGGCCGCGGTTTTCGTGCACCACCAAGACAACCGGCAACTTGCCCTCCACCTTGGCCGGATAGACGAGATAGCCGCGCAGCTTGCCGTAGCCGTTGGGCGAAGGATATTCGACGTAGCTGGCCTTGATGCGCGCATCGGTCGGCGGCACCTGCTGAGCGTCGGCGAAGTTCGGGGAGAGTGCCGCCAGGACGCCCTCCGCCGCCACGGCGCTGACGGTGAAGCGGGCAGCCGATTGCAGGAAGCCGCGCCGGCTCAATTGGCCATGCACGTATTGGTCGAACAGTTTCATGACTTCCGGGTGGAAATCCTTGCTGGTCTTGCGGGTCATGGTCCGTCCTCCCTTATCGTTTCGCGAGCTGCTGCACTTTTTCCAGCGCAGCGGCCACATTGGCTTCGGGTGCGACGCCGCCGATCACGGACGACACCTTGCCGTCGGGCGTGACGATGAAGGTGGTGCGTTCGGCGAAGTCGTGATCGATCTCGACACCGCGCGTATCCTTCTTGCCGGCGCTGCCTGCGCGGATGTTCAGCGCGTAGGACTTGGCGATCTTGCCGCCGGGGTCGGAGGCGACCGGGATCTTGCCGCCGCAGTATTCTGGGTCGGCCGAGAAGTCGTTCAGGCGCGCGATGCTGTCGAGCGATACGCCGATGATGGTGGCGCCGGCCGCGGTGAATTTATCCTGGTTCACGGCAAACGTATGCGCCTGCAGATTGCAGCCGCCGGTGAATGCCGAGGGATAAAAATAGACCACGACGGGGCCTTTCTTCAGGGCATCGGGCAAGGAATAATGGAAGGCTTTGCCGGCCAGCGAAGCCTGGGCGTCGAAGGCCGGTGCGGCGTCGCCTTCGTTCAGCGCAGCGTGGGCGGCGGGAGCCAAAACCAATGCTGCCAGCAAGGGCAGCAACAATCGTTTCATCATGAAATTTCCCTCAAGAGTTGAAGACAGGTTGAAGCCACGGGCAGTATCTCACTCTTTTTTATAGAACGTGTGGCAGGTACGGCAGGTGCGTGAAAGCGTGGTTGCCGACTCGGTGGCCGTGTCGAAATCGTTGTGGCCGACCGACGCGACTATCGATTCCGCGAGCGTGCGGCTCTTCTTCGCCAGGTCCACCGCATCGTCGGCGCCGCCCTTTTGCTCGAAGTAGGTTTGCACCTTGGCGAACATCTCGTTCAACTCCTTGCTATCGGACACGGCGGCCTTGCCGTCCTTCAGGGCGATGTTGGACGAGAGGCTTTTGTTGGTGTCCTCGATCGATTGCATGAGGTCGGTGTCCAGATCCGTTTCGTTGGCGGTGACGGATGTGCTGAGCAATGCCAGAGCAGCGAATGTAATTAGTAATTTTCTATGCATGGTAAATCGGAGTGGCTACTAGACTCCCCTCGCCCGCGGGCGGGAGAGGGGTGGGGGTGAGGGAGTATGCGATCTGACTGCGTCGTAAAGGCTATCGATTTTCCAATTTCATTGCGCTTGACAAGCAAAGTCATTTCGCAACCTCCCTCCCACCCCTCTCCCGCCCACGGGCGAGAGGTTCTTATCACGGCTTCAACTGCCCTCGAATCTCGCCGCCCTTGTTGTCGGCGCTGTGTACATTGACATACAGATTGCCCGCAAGATAGCTGGCGTACTGCTCGTCGCTCAAAGTCGAACCGGCGGGCACGTTCCACACGCCGTTGTCGCCCTTGGCCAGCGTGATGGCCGGCGGGCCTTTCTGGCCGGGCGCGCCGACGTGGATGTGTGCGGCGGTGCCGTTGATGCCTTGCGTGGTGACCGAACCCGACACGCTCTTGTCGGCGTTGACGACAATGGAACCCTTGCCCGAGGCCTGGGTCGTCACGGCCGGGGTTTCTTCGGCGCCCGTCAACGTGACCTTGCTTTCGTTCGCCTGGGCCAGGCCGGCCGCCAGAGCGATGGATAGTGCGATGATGGTTTTTGCAAACATGGTTTTTCCCTTTGCGATGAAATCAATTAAGCCAGAATGTCCTTGACCACCTTGCCGTACACGACCGTCGGACGTTCCGAGCGGCCGTTGTTCAAGAAGGTGGTTTTCAAATGGTCGAGGCCGAGCAATTGCAGCACCGTGGCATGCATGTCGTAGGTATCGACCGCCTTGTCCTTGTCGGCGGTTTGCAAACCCACCGCATCGGTTTCGCCGTAGGTGTAACCGGCCTTCAAACCGCCGCCGGCCATCCATTGCGTGTAGCCCCACGGATTGTGGTCGCGCCCGTTGCCGCTTTGGCCGTATGAGGTGCGGCCGAATTCCGAAGTCCAGACCACGAGCGTGGAATCGAGCAGGCCGCGCGACTTCAAGTCGGCCAGCAAACCGGCGATGGGCTTGTCGACCATGCGCGACATGGTCCCATGGTTCCTTTCCAGTTCGCTATGCGCGTCCCAGCTGTTTTCGGTCAGCGTTTCCGGGCCGCCGGAGACGACCTGGATGAAGCGCACGCCGCGCTCGACCAGACGGCGCGCACGCAGCAGCACGGTACCGTAGCTTTCCGAGACCGAATCGTTCAGGCCGTACAGTTCCTTGGTCGCATCGCTTTCCTTGGACAGATCGACTGCCGCAGGCGCAGAGCCTTGCATGCGTTCGGCCAGGTCGTAGGAGCGCAGACGAGCGGCCAGTTCGGTGTCGTCCGGGTTACGCGCGGCGCTTTGCTTATCGAGCTTGCGCAACAGGTCGAGCGAACTCTTCTGCTGGCTGGCGCTTTGCAGTTCGGGGCGGTCCAGATAGAGGATCGGCGAAGCGCCGGGGCGGAACAGCGTGCCCTGGTACACCGCCGGCAGGAAGCCCGAGCTCCAGTTGACCGAACCGGCGCGCGGCAGCGACTTGCCGTTGTACATGACGACGTAAGGCGGCAGATCGGGGTTGGCCGAACCGAGCGCGTAGCTGATCCAGGCGCCCAGCGAGGGGCGGCCCGGATTCAAGTCGCCGGTATTCAACTTCAGGATCGAGATATCGTGCGTCGCGCCGATGGTCACACTCGACTTGATGAAGGTCATCTTGTCGGCATGCTGGGCGATGTTGGGCACGAGGTCGGAGAACCACGAGCCGCTCTCGCCGTATTGCTTCCAGGTGCGGTTCGAGGCATACAGCTTGCCCACGCCGCCTTGGGTGCTGGTCTTGATGCCCTTGAGGAACGATGCCGGAATATCCTGACCTGCGAGCTTGATCAGGTCGGGCTTGTAGTCGTACAGGTCGAGCGTGGAAGGCGCGCCATCCATGTGCAGCCAGATGACCGACTTCACCTTGGCCGGAAAATGCGGCTGGCGCGGCGCCAGCGGATCGGCCAGGTCGGCGGCATAGGCCGCACCGAACAGGCCGCCGCCGGGCAGGAAGCCCGACAATGCGGCGCCGCCCAGGGCCAGGCCCGACTTGGTGAGGAAGTCCCGACGTGAATGAGATGCCATGATGTTTTCCTTGTAGAGTAATTCGATTCAGAAGCGATAGGCGAAATCGTTGGTGTTGACCACGGTATGTACCAGGTCGACAAAGGCGGCCAGATGCACCGGATCGGATGCAGCACCGCTCTTCAAACCGGTCGGCAAAGCCAGTTCGTACTTGCCGTCCTTGGCATCAGCGGTTTTGGCCGTGATCTGCTTTTCCTGTTCCTTCAGGAAGTCTTTCAGCGCGGTACGCTCTTCCCTGGTCGGTTGGCGCGAGAACAGGATTTCATAGAGGTCGTTCAATTGCGCCGTTTCATCCTTGCCTGACTCGCTGATCACGCGGCCGGCCAGGGCTTGCGACCAGCCGAACACGATGTCGCTGTTGTAGAGAGTCAGCGCTTGCAGCGGTGTCGTCGTCACGTCGCGTTTCTGATGTGCCTTGGACGGATCGGCTGGGTCGAAATTGGCCGTCAGCGGATAGGGCACGCTGCGCCGCACGAAGGTATAGATGCTGCGGCGGTTCCATTCCTTGGGGTCCGTCGAGACGGTCCAGAGATTGCCTGCATTCAGATTGCCCGGCACCGGCGGGAACACCGATGGACCGCCCACGGTTTCATCAAGCTTGCCCGAAGCGTACAAGAGCGAATCGCGGATCTCTTCGGCTTCGAGGCGCTTGCGCGGGAAGACCGCCAGCAGCTTGTTGTCGGGATCGACCTTTGCCAGCTCCGGCCGTTCCACCGACGATTGGCGGTAGGTGGAAGACAGCAGAATCTCGCGTTGCAGCTTCTTCACGCTCCAGCCTTTTTTGACGAATTCGGCGGCGAGGTAATCAAGCAGTTCAGGATTGGTCGGCTTTTGCCCGGCGCGGCCGAAGTCGGACACGGTGGGCACGATGCCGGTGGAAAAGTATTGCGCCCAAACGCGGTTGACGTAGACACGCGGCGTAGTCGGGTTGTTGGCGCTGGCGAGCCAGTTTGCCAGCGCGGTGCGGCGGCCCGAGGACGTGGCCGTTGCCGTAATCTTGACGTCGCGGTCGCCACCCCACAATGCCGGGATGCCGGGCTGCACTTCGTCGAGCGGGCGCTCATGCACGCCGCCGAAGCGGATGTTGGTCGGCGGCGCATCGGGATGGCCCAATTCGGTGGCAACCGTCATGCGGTCCGAACCATGTCCGGGCTTCTGCTTGTCGAACTTCTTGAGTTCTTCGGTCAGCTTTTCATATTCCTTCCACTTGGGAACATTGTCCGCGTTGTATTCGGCGGTATCCTTGTCGGTCGCGGTCAGCTTGAGATAACCAATGATCTCGCCCTGCGACGCCACGCTCTGATAGCGGTAATTGACCCAGCGGTCGAGCGGCGTCCATTCCTTCTCGGGCTTGAAGAGCGACTCGCGGCTGTCGGTCAGATAACGTTCCTTTTCATACTTCACAGCCGCTTCGCGCACGGTGTCGAGAATCGCCTTTTGCTTGGCGCGGATTTCTTTGGTCGCTTCCTGGTAAGCGGCCTGCTGCTTGGTATATTCCTTGTCCCAGTCGGTTTCGGTGCCCTTAGCCAGCTTGGCCTTTTCGTCGAAGCTGGTGTTGGCGAAGAAGGCTTGCAGCTCGAAGTATTCCTTCTGGCTGACCTTGTCGCTCTTGTGGTTGTGGCAGCGCGCGCAGCCGACGGTGGCAGAGAGGAAGGAGTCGCCGACCAAGTCGGTCATGTCGGTGGCGATCTGGTATTTACGCTGCACCAGGTCGCGCGAATTGCTGTTGTCGGGATAGCCGCCCAAAAAGCCGGTGGCGATCTTCGCTTCCTGGCTGTCGGGGTAAAGCTCGTCGCCGGCCACCTGTTCGCGGATGAAACGGTCGTAAGGTTTGTCGTTATTGAACGCGGCGATCACGTAGTCGCGGTAGCGCCAGTTGTTGGGACGCGTATTGTCGTTCTGGAAGCCGGCGCTGTCGGCATAGCGCGCCAGGTCGAGCCAGCGGCGCGCCTGGCGTTCGCCGAAGTGCGTCGATGCCAATAGACGATCGACCAGCTTTTCATAGGCCTGCGGCGACTTGTCCTGCTCGAAGGCTTTCACCTCTTGCGGCGAGGGCAGGATGCCCCAGGCGTCGAGCGTGGCGCGACGGATGAATGTGCCGCGGTCGGCGTCGGCCGAAGGCTTGATGCCCTTCTCTTCGAGCTTGTTGAGCACGAAGGCATCGATCGGTTCGCGCACCCAGGTCTTTTGCTTGACCGTCGGTACGCTCGGCTCCACGATGGGCTGATAGGCCCAGCCCTTGCTTGCTGCCGTGTTGGTCGATGGCGTTGACGTTGGCGTTGACGTCGTCGCACTTGGCTTGCTGTCGTCGGCCAGCGCGGCAACCGTTGCCGTCAAGCTCAACAGCACGGCCAGTGTGATGGTATTCCGGTTCATCTTCACAAGTTGCTCCCATGATTGGATTTCGTTCACGGCTTGCATCGTGCGGATGCGCAACCGTCTCGCTGCTATCAATGGCAACCTTCGTGCCAGGTCTCGCCGGGTTGCTGGAAATGTTTGCAAATGCTTGATTTGATTGTGGAATGTTGGATTTTGAAGAAAATGGGAAGGCGAGGAACTGCGTGCGATTGCACATATGGAATTGCTGCTGCTGTTGCAGGTAAAGCATGGTCTGTGCGTGCCGCAACATCGCGCTGTGGTGTTGCGTGAACAGCGTTGGGGTGTTGGGTTTGCAGCAGATGCATAGCCCCTCTCCCGCAGGCGTGAGAGGGGTCGGGCGGGCGGCGGGCCGATGAGGGAAGTTGTGCCTTGGCTGCGCTGAACACGCATCGCCTGCTCGCGAACGCCCTCACCCCCTCCCCTCTCCCGCCCACGGGAGAGGGGAGTTACGTCGGCTAAACGCAAACAGGGATAACGATGGCAATCAAGTCTGGCACGCCGCTTGCAAACCCTTCTTTCGAATGATGAATTCCATTCACTTTTTCTTGCTCAAATTTTCCCACTCAAATTTCGGATATATCTATATGAAGATTTTTACCGCCGCGGCTCTGGCTCTCTCTCTCATCGCCTCCATCGCATCGGCGCAGGAAAACGCTGCGGCACCCGCACCCGCAGCCGCTCCGGCCGCGCCGCAGCCCTGGACTCACAAGACCAAGCAGCTCGACCGCCATGCCGTCGATGCGCTGTTGGCCAATCCGAAGAAGGTCTTGTTCATCGACGTGCGCCGCCCCGATGAAGTGGTCGCCAAGGGCAGCTTCCCGGTGTTCCTGAATGTGCAGGTCGCGGACTTGAAGGATGAACTCGATTTCATTCCGCGCGACCGCGCCATCGTAACCATATCGAATCGCGCCCATCGCGCCGGTGACGTAGGCGATCTGCTCATCAGCAAGGGCTTCAAGGTGGCCGGCGCCATCGGCACGCAAGATTACGAAGAGCAAGGCGGTACGATCAAGCGCATCGTGGCGCCGGTCAGGAAGACGCAATAAGGAAGCGCCATGCCGCGCGACGACATTGCCGAACATTTGCCGACCGGGCCGTTTGCCAACTTGCAGGCACAGCGGCGCGTGATACGTTTGTGGGATTTGCCGCTGCGACTGTTCCACTGGCTGCTGGTGGGTGCCGTGACGTTTGCCATCGTCACGGCCAAGATCGGCGGCGAGTGGATGGAGTGGCATGGCCGCGCCGGCATTTTCATCGCGGGCTTGCTGGGCTTTCGCCTGGCGTGGGGCGTCGTCGGCTCCGCGTCGGCGCGCTTCGTCAATTTCGCGCCGCGCCCAGCAAGTCTCCTGGCCTACCTGCGGGGGCGCTGGCGCGGCCTTGGGCATAATCCGCTCGGCGCCTGCTCGGTGCTGCTGCTGCTCGGCTTGCTGACGGCGCAAGTCGTGACCGGCCTCCTTGCCAACGACGACATCGATTTCGAAGGGCCGTGGTTCAATAGCATCGACAAGGATTTGTCGGACCGGATCACTGCCTGGCATCACCATCTGTCGAACTATCTGCTCATCTTCATCGGCTTGCACGTGGCTGCATTGGTGTTTTACCTGATCGTGCGCAAGACCAATCTGGTGCTGCCCATGTTGACCGGGAAAAAGAACGTCGATCCGGCAGCACATGATTTGCCTGCCATCGAACCCGCGCGCATGTCTTGGGCCGGACTTGTTGCCGCGGTTGCCATAGCCGGGCTGGCAAGCTACCTCGCCGGCAAGCCGGGCTGGCTGTAACAACGCGGCATTTCCTGTCAGGAGATGTTGCGCAATCCCGCCAAGTTGTTAGGCGTGTAATCCTTTGTAACCCCTGTCCGCCATTAGCGTTCTCCGACGTTTTAAGGTCATACCAACCTTGAATGAAGGGAACCATCATGAAGCTCGCGAAACTTGCCTTGACCTTCGCCGCCCTCGCCGTTGCCGCCGGCAGCTTGACCGGTTGCGTCGTGGCGCCGGCACGCGGCTATGTGGTCGCGCCGGCACCGGTTGTGGTGGTGCATAGCTACTATCGTTACTGATTGCAAGATTCAATCCGGCAAGTTTGCCGGCCCGTAAGCTTGTAATCGTTTGTAACGATGGTCAGCACTTTTCCATTCCACGCGTTCTAAGCTTATAGACACACACGAAGTTAGGAGGGAATCATGAAAGCGAAATTGATTTTGACTATTGCCGCTGTGGCGATCCTGGCAGGCAGTTTGGGCGGTTGTGTCGTCGTACCGGCACATGGCGGGTATTATGGCCCGGGTTACTATCATGGCGGCTACTACGACCATCGCTGGTAATATTGCCGCGACATGAAAAAAGGGCTCGCGTTGCGGGCCCTTTTATTTGGTGACTACCGAAACAGATTATGGCTGCTTGTCGAAATCGACCAAATTGCCCAGCGTCTTGTCTTCGGGAATATCGAACTGCGGACGCAACTGGCTTGGCATGCTGGTGTTTTTCTTGATTGCCAGGATCAGCGCCTGTTGCAACGCTGCGGTGTTTTCGATGCCCATGGTGCGACCGATGCCGAACGCGGTCTTGCTGTAGGCATAGACGTCGACTTCGCGGTAAGGCGGCTTGGCGCCGATGCAGTACTGCAGGAAATCCGACAGCAGCTTGATGCCCTTGTGCTTGATCGATTTGCCGATCAGCGTGTCGGCAATCGATAGCGCAGCGATATAGGCGGTGCAGAAGGCGTCGCCCTCGCAGCGGAATTCGCTCAAGTGGCGCAGCGCGGCGATGCCGGCGCAGGTGTCGATCACGTCGATGGCGTTATCGAACGATTCGCGCTCCATATCGCGTGCTTCGATGCGCTTCTTGTTGGTGTCGGCGGCCACAGCGGTGACGCGCATGAAGTTTTCCCACAACGCTTCGTCGGCGGCCTTGAGGTCGTCGGCGTCCCAATCGTCGGCCAGGCCGAAGGCGCGCATGACGCCGGCGGCCTTGTTGCGCACTTCGCGGCAGGTATCGTCTGCCTTGGCGTATTGGTCGCGCAGGAAATTGGCGGCGTCGCTCTGGGAAAAATAGGGGGAGACGGCCGAGGTGACGGACTTGCCGAGCACGGCATCGTTGATGACTTCGTTGGCGACGATGGCGGCGTTTTTTTCCGTCGTCGCCAACAGGCTGCGCCAGGGGTCGTTTAATGTATCGTCGGTCGGCATGTCGCTATCGTTTCACTGTGAGCGCGGACCACCAAAAACAAAAAGACCGATCAACGGTCTTTTGAAGACGCCGCACAAATTGACGAGCGGCGCAAAACGAAATATTGGCGGAAAGGGTCGGATTCGAACCGACGGTACGCCAAAGACGTACACTGGATTTCGAGTCCAGCGCATTCGACCACTCTGCCACCTTTCCTGCTACGGTCGTTTCTTTTGCAAACACTGCTGCTGCTGCAAAGCACGAAATTATATCAGAAGCTTTTTCGTTATGGAAGCCTGTTTGCATACCCATTTGCTCGGTCATGACGTCTGGCAGTTACTTATAGGCAGTTTGAGCCAAAGAAACGGTATTTGTTCAAAAAAGTTTCCCTGCATCATCATTCTGTCATATTTCATCGATACCATTCCTGGCTTGAGGTTGTTTTCCCAAGAAGGCTTTTGTGCGCTCTTTATCCAGTATCAGCACGCCCCAGGCAAGGCCGTCGTTTCCCGATGCGCTGCTGAATTTACCGACGACACCTGCGCAGCCCGACGACAGGAATGCCATGTTGCATAACAAGCTACATGAGAGACTACAGGAGATTATGGAAAGGCGCCAGTTAAGCGCCCTGTTCCAGCCTATCGTCAGTATGCAAGGCGGCGAGATCATCGGCTTTGAAGGCTTGATCCGCGGCCCTTCCGACAGTCCTTTGCACTCCCCGCTCAATCTGTTCAAGGTGGCGACGTCGGCCGGCATGCTCGCTGAAGTCGAGCACCTGTGCCGCCGCGTCGTGCTTGAGCGTTTCACCGAACTCGGCCTGCCGGGCAAGCTGTTTTTGAACGTCAGCCCGGAATGCCTGCTGCATCCTTCAGCCAAGCATGGCGAGACGCTGGGCTTCATCCACGAGATCGGCATCAATCCCGAGCGCGTGATCATCGAACTGACCGAGAGCCAGCCGACCTACGATTACGAACTGCTGTTGGAAGCCGTGTCGCATTACCGCGAGATGGGTTTTCAAATCGCCATCGACGATCTCGGCGAAGGATTTTCCAGCCTGCGCCTCTGGTCGGAGCTGCGCCCGGAATATGTCAAGATCGACATGCACTTCATCCAGGGCATCAACAACGATCCGGTGAAGCTGCAATTCGTGCGCTCGATCCAGGAAATCGCCAAGAAATCGGGCACGACGGTGATTGCCGAAGGGATCGAGACCAAGTCCGAGCTGCTGCTGATCCGCGATCTCGGCGTGGCGCTGGGCCAGGGTTATCACCTGGGGCGACCGCATGCCACGCCGGCCGTGGCGCTGACGCCGGTGGTGGCGGCGCAACTGCAGAAAAACAGCGTGGCGCTCTATCCGCAGGAAGCCGGCGCGCCGCAACAGGGCCAGAGTGCGGGGCGCCTGCTGCGCCAGGTGCCGGTGGTCACGCCTGCGATGAACAACAACCAGGTCTATGAATTATTCGTGGCCAAGCCCGACCTGCAGATCGTGCCGGTGGTGGACAATGAGACGCCGATTGGCGTGATCACGCGCGCGGCGCTGCTCGACCGCTTCGCCCGCCCCTATCTGCGCGAGCTCTACGGCAAGAAGCCCTGCACGCTGTTCATGGACGACAAGCCCATGATCACCGACAGGAACACCAGCCTGCAGGACTTGAGCAAGACCATCGTCGACGCCGACCGCCATCACCTGTTCAACGGCTTCATCATCACCGACGCCGGGCGCTATCTCGGCATGGGCACGGGCCACGATTTGATGCGCGAAATCACCGAGATGCAGATCAACGCTGCGCGCTATGCCAATCCCTTGACGCTCTTGCCCGGCAACGTGCCCTTGAACGAACACATCGAGCGTTTGCTGCAAGGCGAGGTCGGCTTCGTCGCCTGCTATGCCGACATCGATCATTTCAAGCCCTACAACGACGTGTATGGCTACCGCAAGGGCGACGACGTGCTGCAGATGACGGGACGCCTGTTGGTGGCGCATGCCGATCCGGAGCAGGACTTCGTCGGCCACATCGGGGGCGACGATTTCATCATCCTGTTCCAGAGCGAAGATTGGGAAGCGCGCTGCCAGACCATCCTCGCCGCGTTCTCGGAATGCGTGGCGCAGCATTTGAATGATGCCGACATGACGGCGGGCGGTTACGTCAGCGAAGACCGGCGCGGCAAACAGGTGTTTCATCCATTGCTGAGCCTGTCGCTCGGTGTGGTGCGCGTGGAGGCGGGGCAGTACGAGACGCACCACCGCATCGCCGCGGCCGCCGCCGATGCGAAAAAGCAGGCCAAGAAATTGAGTGGCAACAGCCTCTTCGTCGAACGGCGCAATGCGCCGTCCGCGAAGGACGAGGCGCAGCTTAAGCTGTCAGCTTTGTGAGGCCGCCCATGTAGGGGTGCAGCACAGCGGGAATCTCGACGCTGCCGTCGGCCTGCTGGTAGTTTTCCAGGATCGCCACCAGCGTGCGGCCCACGGCCAGGCCGGAACCGTTCAAGGTATGCAGCAATTCCGGCTTGCCGGCGGCATTGCGGAAGCGTGCCTGCATGCGGCGCGCCTGGAAGGCTTCGATGTTCGACAGCGACGAAATCTCACGATACGTGTTCTGCGCCGGCAGCCATACTTCGAGGTCGTAGGTCTTGGCTGCGGCAAAGCCCATGTCGCCGGTGCACAGCGCCATCACGCGGTACGGCAGGCCGAGCTGTTGCAGGATCGCTTCGGCGTGGCCGACCATTTCTTCGAGCGCCTCGTAGGACTTTTCCGGGTGCACGATCTGCACCATCTCGACCTTGTCGAACTGGTGCTGGCGGATCATGCCGCGCGTATCGCGCCCGGCGCTGCCGGCTTCCGAGCGGAAGCACGGCGTGTGCGCGGTGAGCTTCAGCGGCAGGCTCTCAGCCGGCACGATTTCGTCGCGCACGAAGTTGGTCAGCGAGACTTCCGAGGTCGGGATCAGATACAGCGCTTCGCCCGTGCCTTCCTGGCCGCCCTTCTTCACCGCAAACAGATCGGCTTCGAACTTGGGCAACTGGCTGGTGCCGCGCAGCGAATCGGCGTTCACAATATAGGGTGTGTAGCACTCGGTGTAGCCGTGCGCCGTGGTGTGCGTATCGAGCATGAATTGCGCCAGTGCGCGATGCAGCCGCGCGATGCCTCCCTTCATGACCGAGAAGCGCGAACCCGACAGCTTGGCGGCGGTTTCGAAATCGAGGCCGAGCGCGCTGCCTACGTCGGTATGGTCCTTGACCGGAAAATCGAACTGGCGCGGCGTGCCGATCTTGCGTATTTCGACGTTGCCGCTTTCATCCTCGCCGACGGGAACCGAGTCGTGCGGCAATGCCGGCACGGCCATCATGAAGTCGGACAATTGCGCCTGCACTTCACCGAGGCGCGTGGCCGATGCGGCGAGTTCGTCGGCGATGCCGTTGACTTCAGCCATCTGCGCCGAGGCGTCCTCGCCCTTGCCTTTCAACATGCCGATCTGCTTGGACAGCGTATTGCGCTTGCCTTGCAGTTCCTCGGTGCGGGTCTGGATTTGCTTGCGAAGGGCTTCGAGCGCGTTGAAGGCGGCGACGTCGAGCGCATAGCCACGCTTGGCCAGGCGGGCGGCGACGCCGTCGATGTCTTTGCGGAGGAGTTGGATGTCGTTCATGGCAATGCGGCGAAAGGGTTGGATGCGATAAACGCCCATTGTAGCAAGGCGAGGCGGAGAAACCCCAAAAACGCCGTGTTTTTGCCTCGATTCGCCCTGAAACGGAGAAATACTGCTGACGGCACAGTTTATGCGAGGAATTCCTCGATCAGTTTCGCCAACGCCTCAGGCTGATCATGATGCAGCATATGCCCCGCATTCGGCACACTCTTCGCCGTGAGTTTGGGAATGTGCTGCATGCGCTTGTCGATCTCGGCGCGCGCTTGCTCCTTGCTGCCGAGGAAGCGCCAGACTTCGGTTTCCGCCGCCTCCACCCACAGCACGGGCGCCGCGATGGCCTGCCAGCAGGCCAGCACTTCTTCGATGCGGTAGAGGGTCGGGCTGACGCCTTTATGCGCCGGATCGCCGCGGATTTCCCATACGCCGTCTGCTGTCTCGCGGCCCCAGTGCGGCGCGAGGAAGGCGGCGCGTTCTTCGCTCAAGCGCGGGTTGTTCTTTTGCAGCCGCGCGGCGACTTCGCCTTCGCTGGCGTAGCGCATCAGGCGCGGCGGGTCGCGCAATTCGGAGAGCCATTTGGCGTAGCGTTGCGGCGCCTGTTCGGGCCTCGTTGCGCCCATGCCGAAGCCTTCGAGGTTGATCAGTTTGGCCACGCGTTCGGGGCGGATGCCGGCGTAGAGGCAGGCGATGTTGGCGCCCATGCTGTGGCCCAGCAGGTCGACCGGCGCGCCGGGCGAGCAATAGGTGAGGACGGCGTCGAGGTCGCCGACGTAATCGGCGAAGTAGTAGGTGTCGGTGCCGCTGTTCTGCGACAGGCCGAAGCCGCGCCAGTCGGGGGCGATCACGTGCCAGTCTGCTTTGAGGTGGTCGACCACGAACTGGAACGAGGCCGAGACGTCCATCCAGCCGTGCAGCATGATCAAGAGCGGTGCGCCCTCCTCGCCCCAGTGGCGCAGGTGACATCGCAATCCGCGAACCGTGATAAATTCGGAATGAGAAGGTTTCATGACAAAGAGACTAACACGGAGACATTCATGCTGCACGCGCTGACCGACTGTTACGCTTCCCTGCACCGGCAATTCCGCTGGCACGTGCCGGAGCAATTCAATATCGCCGACGTGTGCTGCCGCCGCTGGGCTGCCGACGCCACGCGCGTTGCGCTGTTGTGCGAGGATGAGGATGGGCGCGAACAGCGGCTCACGTACGCGCAATTGCAGGCGCAGGCCAACCGGCTGTCGAACCTGTTTGCCAAACTCGGCATCGCGCGCGGCGAGCGCATTGCGATCGTGTTGCCGCAGCGCGTGGAAACTGCCGTCGCACATATCGCCTGCCAGCAGTCGGCCATGGTGGCGATGCCGATGTCGATCCTGTTTGGGCCCGATGCGCTCGAATACCGCTTGCACGATAGCGCCGCCGTCGCCGTCATCGTCGATGCGGCGGCGCTGCCGGCGCTGGAAGATATCCGCGCGCACTGCCCGGCCTTGCGTCATGTAATTGCGGTGGCGTGCGCAGCGGAACATGTGCTGGATTGGGATGCCTCGCTTGCCGACATGGGCGAGGATTTCACGCCTTGCATCACGCATGCCGACGACGCGGCCATCCTGATCTATACCAGCGGCACCACCGGCTCGCCCAAGGGCGCGTTACTGCCGCAGCGCGCGCTGATCGGCAACCTGAGCGGCTTCGTCGCGTCGCAAAACTGGTTTCCCAAGACGAACGATGTGTTCTGGTCGCCGGCCGATTGGGCCTGGACCGGGGGCTTGATGGATGCGCTATTGCCCACGCTGTATTTCGGCCATCCGATCGTCGGCTATCGCGGACGCTTCTCTGCCGAGACGGCGTTTCGCCTGCTGGAAAAATACGGCGTGACCAACACCTTCCTTTTTCCCACAGCCTTGAAGATGATGATGAAGGCGGCGCCGCATGCCACGCACAGGCTCAAGCTGCGCGCCATCATGAGCGCGGGCGAAGCGGTGGGCGACGCGGTGTTCCACTGGTGCCGCGAGGCGCTGGGCGTGACGATCAACGAGATGTTCGGCCAGACCGAGATGAATTACATCGTCGGCAACAGCGCCGAGCTATGGCCCGCGCGGCCGGGCAGCATGGGGCGGCCCTACCCCGGCCATCGCGTGGCGGTGATCGACGACGAGGGGCGCGAACTGGCGCCGGGCGAGACCGGCGAGGTGGCGCTGCACCGCACCGACCGGCACGGCGTGCCCGACCCGATTTTCTTCCTCGGCTATTGGCACAAGCCGCAGGCAACGCACGACAAGTACACCGGCCACTGGTGCCGCACCGGCGATCTGGCGAGCATGGATGAAGATGGCTATCTCTGGTATCAGGGCCGCGCCGACGATATGTTCAAGGCAGCGGGCTACCGCATCGGACCGGCGGAGATCGAGAATTGCCTGTTGAAGCATCCCGCCGTGGCCAACGTCGCGGTGGTGCCCAAGCCCGATGCCGAACGCGGCAATCTGGTAAAGGCGTTCGTGCTGTTGACGGCGGGGCATGGCGCCGATGGCGGCGCGCGCGTGGAGCTGGTGAAGCAGTTGCAATCGCATGTGCGGGGGAAGCTGGCGCCTTATGAGTATCCTAAGGAGATTGAGTTTGTGGAGAGTTTGCCGATGACGACTACCGGCAAACTGCAGCGGCGGGTGTTGCGGGTGTTGGAGGAGGAGCGGGCGAAGGGAACTTAGGAGTTTCTTTCGTTGCATATTACGCGGTTGCTTCCGCGTTTGGAATTTTGAAATCGTAGCGGGCAGAACTCCCCTCTCCCGCAGGCGGGAGAGGGGCGGGGGTGAGGGGCGTTGCGATCTGGCTTGACTTAAAACCGCACACAAAAAATCGTGCTGCCTTTTGCTTCCTTCTTAATGCAGCCAAATCGCGATCCCCCTCACCCCCTCCCCTCTCCCGCCTGCGGGCGAGGGGTGATCGGGAGTCACACGGCGCAAAGTTAGGATATCTAGCGACGAGGGGTGATCGGGAGTCGCGTGGCTCTGAGGTCAGTGCTCCTCTTCAGAACTCTTCCCAATCATCCGTCGCGCCGCCGCCTGCGCTTGCACCCGCACTCGTAACCAACGCCGGTTTTTTCATCGCATTCAATTTCGGCCTCGCCGGAGCCGCCACGGTGCGCGTGGCGGAAACCGGCTTGCGCTTGACAATCGCCTCAGCCGATTCGGCATAACGCGCCGCTTCCTCATTGATCTTGAACACGCTGACGGTATCGGCCAGCACGTCGCCCTGCTGTTGCATGGCGTCGGCTGCGGCGGCGGCTTCTTCGACCAAGGCAGCGTTGCGCTGGGTCACCTGGTCCATCTGCATGATGGCGATGTTGATCTGTTCGATGCCGGTGGTCTGTTCGGCGCTGGCGACCGATATCTCGGCGATGATGTCGGAGACGCGCTTGACGCTGGCGACGATGTCGTCCATCGTCGCGCCGGCCTGGTCGACCAGCTTGGCGCCGGCATCGACCTTTTCCACCGAGTCGCCGATCAGGGCCTTGATTTCCTTGGCCGCTGCAGCCGAGCGCTGCGCCAGGTTGCGCACTTCGGCGGCCACGACCGCGAAGCCGCGCCCCTGCTCGCCGGCGCGCGCCGCTTCCACGGCGGCGTTCAGGGCCAGAAGGTTGGTCTGGAAGGCGATCTC
>OUWB010000188.1_pt1 | contig 26491 bp, 12 predicted proteins | sample 1779821 | NCBI WGS metagenome assembly OUWB01 (sample SAMEA3914806, study PRJEB12502) | metagenome | biome: forest; material: soil | place: Canada | collected 2011-08-03 | depth 0.1 m
CAGCAGGCCCAGCGCCATGCCGGCCTTCAGGCCGGTCTTGCGCAGGATGAAGGCCGACGGAAGCGCCAGGAAGAAATAGGACAGATAGAAGACCGACGGCACCAGGAAGGCTTCGACGTCCGTCAGGGAAAAGGCCAGCTTGGAGAAGGTGATCAGCGGGCCGTTCAGCCAGGTCACGAAACCGAAGATCGCGAAAAGCATGCAGAACAACAGCACTGCACCCCAAGGCGTTTGGATTTCTTTGGATTCAGAGGGCATGGAGCGAGGTGCCTTTGGTAATTACCAATGTGTGAGCAGGTATCTTCGCGGAGAAGTGTCACACCAATAAAATCACGTCAAGGGATTTAATAGTCCTTCCTTTAATCGCCGGCTGAAGAGGGGTTTTCCTAAAACCACGGATCGGACTTTTGCAGTGGATTTATCCCGGCCGGACGACTATATTCCGCCTCGGAGTTTAGGCCCGGCCAATTGGGTTGAGCTTCAGGTCTGCAGGGGCGGTTTTCAAAAATAATGATCTCAGACGATTCAGCGCCAGTCGGCAGCAAGCTTAACGGCGCCGTGCCTTGGCATGCCGGCCAGATCAAGGTCGTGCGGACCCTTCACCTTGCCGGCAAGGCGACCCGTGCCGAACTTGCGGGCACCACGGGGCTATCGCCGCAGTCCTTGACAAGGATCACCCAGGAACTGATCGCCAGCGGGTATATCCAGGAATTGAAGCGCCGCCACACCGGCGGAATGGGCCAACCGGCAATCGAATTGAGCCTGGCATCAGGCCGGTTTCTGTCCCTCGGTCTGGTGCTGGAGCATGACCGCATCACCTGTGTCATCAGCGACCTGGCTTCGGGTGTAGTCGACCGGTTGGTGCGTGAAGGAGACTTCCTCAGCGCGAAAACAAGTACCGAGGTCAGCGAGGAATTGGTCGCCATCGCCATGGCGCGCATTCCGGAGGAGGCGACCCTGCTGGGCCTCGGCATTTCCCAATCCGGTTTCTTCTTCGATTTACCGACGGAGCGAATGGTCAGCAAAAGCGACATCGAAGGCTGGATGAAGATCGATCTCGCCGAGCACATGCGCCGCCGGTTCGACATGGATGTCGTGATCGAGAACGATGGCTGCGCGGCGGCCGCGGGCCATTTGGTGCATGGCGTCGGAACCCGATTCAAGAGCTTTTTCCTCGTCCTGATGACGCGCGGATTGGGCGGCGGCGCGGTCAATGACCGGCAACTCGTGCGTGGACGAGCCGGCAACGCCGGAGAAATCGCCACCCTGCTGCCGAGTTCGACGCTTGGCGTGACGCGTCCTAATCTGGACAGCATGATGAACTATCTCGGCAAGGCATGGGATGTTCCGGTCACGCCTGAGGCGATAGAGGCGGCTCTAAGCCGGCAAGATCCCGCGTTGGAATACTGGTTGAACGAGACCGCGCGAGTGCTCAGCGACGCCTTGATCTACATCAGCGCGATCCTGGATCCGGAAGCCATCATCCTGGCCGGCCGGATGCCTCTGAGCATCCGAACCGCGCTGGCGGAGCGCCTTCAACTCCGAGGCGTCACCTTTACAGGCATATCGGCGCCTCCGCCACTTGTCGTGGTCGACCCCGATACGGATTGCCTCGAACTCGGGGCGGCGGCCCTGCCGGTTACGCGTTTTTTTACGCGGCATTCCGATCGGGTCACGTCATTGTAGAGGTCTGCGAGGCTTTTCGCCCGCGTAACAAGACCAGGCCCGTAGCGACGGCCATGACCGTCAGGGCGGCCGCTATCGCAAAGCGCCCGGCGATAAGGTTCACGATCAGAAAGATCGTGGAGAAGAGCGCTATGTTCGATAGCGCCCACTTCCAGGCCATTCGCCCAAGGCCGGCGGATTCCCCGTCGTGATATCCATTCCAGCCGGGGCCCTGAGGCCGGACGTTGCGATAGAACGCCTCGGGGGCGTCAAGGTTGCTCTGCGGCCACAGCTTCGCCACGCCGACTGTTACCGCACCGCCGATAAGAAAATTGACGCCGGACATGATCGCGAAATCGGGCAGCTTCTGGATGTTGGTGAAGGCGAGCGTAAGACCTGCGACGATGACGGCCGCAGCATAGGATGCCATCTCGCTCTTGATCGTAGTCCCTGACCAGTACCAGCGGGCTATCGAGACGAATCCCGTGCCAGCCATCATCATGATCAGGAATTGGTAGAGACCGCGAATGCTGGACAGCAGGTGGCCTGACGCGATCGCGAACACCAGCAGGGCCAGGGCAAGGGTGGCAACGATCTCGACGATGCGTGCCCCTTTCGCCGAGAGCGAAGGCGAGATCACCTTGGCCACGTCGTTGACGAGGTAGGCCGCGCCGAGGTTCAGCCGGCTATTGACGCATCCGAGGAAGCTCAACGCGACCGATGCCGCGATCAATCCAAACAGACTGCTGGGTAACAGCGCCCTGGCCGCGGTCGGCAGCGCCTGTTCGGCTTGTCCCAGGTGTGGCCAGTAGTACAGGGCTGAGGCACCGACGAGGTACCAGCCCCAGGGGCGGAGCAGGTAGTGGAAGATGGAGAAACTCATCACCGTCAATCCGGCTTCGCGTTCATCGCGGGAAGCCACCATCCGCTGGACCAACATCGTGTGACCGGGCGCACTATGCCACCAGCCGAGGCCAAGGAGGATCAATACGCTGAGCGGCCCTTCGGTCGGCAAGACGTTTAGAGGCGACGCGTGTCCATGGGATGTCGTCAGCCCCTTCAGGCTCTCCAGGCCATGCGGCAGCCCCGATACGGCAAAGGCGGCCAGCACCCCCGCAGATAAAATGGCCAGGATAAATTCGAGCGCATTGGCCCGGACAAGCCCTCGAAATCCCGCCAAGCCCACGAAGAGGCCGGCCACGGCCAGAAATGCGGTGCTGACAAGCGTGGCCAAGTCAATTCCCCAAAAGCCGGGCTGCTGCTTGAACACGGCCTGCAGGAGCAGCGTGAAGGCATAGAGGTTCGAGGCCAGAACGAAGGCGTTGACGGCGAAACCGTCAGCGATGGCTTTGAAAATTCGGAATGCGCGCGCGAGCCCGGTGTCGCCATAGCGCAGCTTGATGATCTCCACGTCCGTCAGGACACAGCTGCGGCGCCACAATGGGGCGAAGAAGAAAAGGGTCGCCAGCACTCCTGGCGCGCTGATCCACCAGAACCAGTTTCCAGCGAGGCCGTCCGCATATACCGCGCCCGCCACCAGCAAAGGCGTGTCCGCCGAGATTTGCGCGGCGGCCATCGAGGCGCCGAGCGTCAGCCAGGACAATTGCCGTTTGGCAACGAATCGCTCGGCGATCGTGCCACCGCGAAGCCGCCCAGCCAGGCCGGCGGCTAGAACAGCGACAAGCAAGAAGCCAAAGACAATAGCGTCCTGAACCATTCAATCGACCTGAATAGACCTCGCCGTACCATAGTTCGAACCGCAAGTCGGCAGCGAATGTCCGAGCGGACGCAACAGAAGGCGACCTTCACTGATAAGCGTAATCTCGGCCCTTGCGAGCAATCGACCAGCAAAATTGCGGTAAATTACTGCTTTTTATGTATAATTTTCAAACTGCGCGGAGTGATCCAACGCCATACGCCTCGGGGGACGTGTGCCAAACATGACACACCTAACCTCTATGCCATGCTCTCACGCCATATCCAACCACTTAAGTACCTTGACGGGATTTAATGAAAATGTCACATGACCAATAGTAAATCCTGTGGTGGGATTTAATTGGTCGGGCGGGGAGCCGTGGCCAGATTCCGCGAGGTATCGACTTCGTTTCAAAAGAAGATGGCCGGCATTGGTCCGCTCCCGACCAGACCAATGCCGGATCATCGATAGCCTGCCGACTGGCACAGCCCACAATGGACTGCCAGCCATTCGCTTCAATCCGAGGCGCGCTTTTCACCAGGCGCAATTATTGACCTCTCCAAGGGTCCGTTGTCGTGGTCCATTCCACCCGGACACAAAGGAAAAAGGGTCATGTCACCGAGGAAACGTCAGATAAAGCCTGCCAATAAACCAGTCATGCTGGTGGGGCATTGGGGTTTTATCAAGCTAAGAACTTCAATATAACGGGAAGGTGCATGCTAATGACTAAGAAGAAATACTCACTCGCTCAAGGATGTGCGATTGTCGCCTTGTGTGCGATCGCCGGGCCGACGTTTGCCCAGACGGCGCAGCCCCAAGCGGCGGCGCAATCGAATCCCCCAAGCTCGAAAGACGATGTGACAGAAGTCATCATCACCGCGACGCCGACCGTCGGCGGCGTGAAGAAAATGGACGCCGCCTTCTCCGAAGTCTCCCTGTCGCAAAATCAGCTCAAGGAATCAGGACTCACCTCGTCGTCCGACGTGCTGAAGTCCTCGCCTGGCGCATATATCGAGTCGTCGGGCGGCCCGGGCGGCGGCGCAAACGTTGAAGTCACCGGCTTCCCCTCAAACAGCGGCGCGCCTTACGCCACCTTCGAACTCAATGGCGCTTCGATGTTCCCGATGGCCGGCCAGGTCTATTTGGACGGGGACGTGCTGCTGCGCACCGACGATACCCTTCAGCGTGTCGAACTCGTCCAGGGCGGCCCGGCCGTTCTGTACGGCGATGGCCAGCCGGGCCTGACGGCCAACTATATCCTCAAGCGCGGCACGCAAATGCCGACGGGCGACATCGGCGTCACCTACGGTTCGGAGGGCTACGAGCGCGTCGATGCCTTCTACAGCGGCCCGGTCAGCAAGTCTGGCGATCTGACCGGCAGCATCGGCGGCTACTGGAACACAGGCAGAGGTATTCGCAACCCGCAATACACGGCCGACCAGGGCGGTCAGCTCACGGGGACCCTGACCAAAAAATGGGGTTCGGGCTCCTTGATGGTCTACGGCCGTTACTTCAATTTCGACGACGAATTCGTCACCGACACACCTATCCTTCTGACCAATACCGACGGCAAGTGGCAAACCTACCCCGGCTTCAGCCCGCTGACCGGCACGATGAGCAGCAAGGCCGACCAGTATTTGAGCCTTCCTATCGGGCCGTGCACGGGCACCGGTTGCAGCCCCGTGACCAAAGGGCTGAATCAGCAGGATGGTCGTGGTGTGCTTGGCGGTTCCTTCGGCGGCGAGTACCACTATGATTTCGGCAACGGCGTGCAAATCCTCGATGACTTCAATGTCACCCGTGGCGTAGCGCACATGAGCGCGCTTTACAGCTCGCCGGTGAACCCCGAGTCGCTGCAAACCTTCGTCACAGCGAAGGAATCGGCGGACCATTTGACCGGTATCACCGGCGTGACCGCCTACTATACCAATAACGGCACGGCGGCCCCATTGACGCAAAACATCATGGAAGCGGAAGTCCGGTCTCTGCGGGAAACGTTCCACTCCGAGAGCAATGAAGTCCACCTGAGCTGGGAAGCGTTCGACGGCAATACCCTGACCGTCGGAAACCGCACGTCGCTATACGGCATCAATGAGCTTTACTACACCGGCGCCGATATCCTGCTTCAAGCCCAAGACAATCCGACTCCGATCGGGGTCAACCTGACGGACGGCACCAATACCTGGCAGCTCACGAATTCGCAGGGGTTCGCCAACGGCGCCACCGGCATCCAGGCCGACTATGGGCATGGCGTGAACGTCGCCTTCTTCCTGAGCGACAGCTGGAAATGGAACGGTTTCCTGCTTGATGCCGGCGTCCGTGACGAACGCCAGATCTTTGACGAGTTTGCGCAGAACAGCGCCTCGACGAACCTGACGGGCAATGCCTACGACCTTTGGGGCACTGGCAAGTACCTGGTGCCGGGGACCACCCTCTATCACTATGACAGGACGGCGGCGTCGTGGACCGTAGGTCTGAACTACGAGTTTACCTCCGACTTCAGCGCCTATGCCCGCGCCAACAAGGGCGTGCACTTCCTGGCCTTCTCCGACGTGACGGGCCTTCCCGTCAACAATGACGGTCCGATGCAAACCGCGTATAACTATCAGGGTGGCGTCAAATACAAGAACAGCTTCATCTACGCCGACGTCAGCGCATTCTATCGGACTTTCCGCAACGTCCCCGTTCAGATTACGGGCATTCCGATCCCCGGAACGACGACCACGGGCACGGGCACTATCGTTTACGGCTCCAACACCCCGGGCCTCGAATATAGCCTGGTCCTTAACCCCTTTAGAGGCAGGGGGCTTTGGGATGGTTTCACCCTGTCGATGATGGGCGACTTCATGCAGGGCAAATACACGCAATCCAACGGGTGCATCTACTACACCGGCGGCGCCACGCCTGTGACCTACTGCGTCGCGGCGGATAATTTCACCGGCTACCTGCTGGCGCGTCAGCCTACCTTCCAAACCCGCATCACGCCCGCCTACAAGACGGATACGAGCTGGGGGACCCTCAACTTCTGGGCCAATTACGAATATGTCGGCAAGCACTACAGCGACATGCTCGAGGATGACAATCTCGGCACCTACTATGACCTGAGCGCAGGCGTGTCGGGAACGGCCGGCGAACGCTGGGAATGGACCCTGTCGGGAACCAATCTGACCAATCAGATCGGCATCACCGAGGAGAATCCCCGTGTCACCTTCGGCAGCGTTCCTTCGGCCGGCCCTCAGCTGGCGCGGTCGATCGATGGCCGCGAGATCAACCTGCAGATCAAGTACAAGTACTGATCGAGGTCTTTCCTCTAACTCGTCTCGCGACGACCGCTTCCTGTCGGTCGGCCCCTTTTGGCCGGCTGACGGGAGGCGGCGTCCAGGACGCTCTGCTGGCGCCGCGTAGCCGCTGAAACGCGCGCAGCAAGACCCCCGAACCCATCGCGGCATCGCGATCACCCTAAACGCAACTCGTATTGAGTCAGTCATGGTCAAAGCTATATCTACAGCCTTCGTACTCGCCTTGGCACTCACGCTCGCCCGGCCCGCACAGGCAGTCCAGGTCCACGACCAGCATTGGTCGCTGCTCGCCGGCCGGATCTTTCCTACGCTTGTCGAATTGGGCAGCCTGGGGGCGTCGGCCCTCAAGGACGAGCGCCTGGAAGACATGCTGAGGGCCAGACATGCGCGCCTGGCGGCGTGCCAACATCAAGCCGCATGCCTCTTCAACGCTGGCATGTGGAGCGATCCGGAAATCGCAGCCGTAGCGGACTATGCCGATCGGGCATTGGCGAAACCCGCGGCCAAGTCCGCTGACCCCGACGATGGCGTGAAGGCCCGCGTCGCTCGTGAGCTTCGTGCGCTTAACGACATCGTCAAGGTCTACGGCCTGGGCGGTGTTCCGATAAATCCGCAAATCGACGGGCCGATCGACCAACCGCTTACGGCGCAGTTCGCTGTCACGGCCGCGGATGGCGCGCTTCTCGGCGAAGGGGGGGCGGCCGATCCCGTTGCCGCCTTCGACCCGAGTATCGCGACAGCCCTGGCATTGCTGGACGTGAATGACCGAGATGACGCCATCGCCTTTGAACCCCTCGATGAGGCCTGTAATGGCGCGGCCGCGGCGCGTGCCGCGACACTCGATTGGAAGCAATTTCGCTACACGGCGATCCTCGTGCCGGGTAAGGGGCCCGACGACTCCGCAGTCCCATTGAGCGCACGCGGAAAGCTGCGCATACGGTTGGCGGCGGAACGCTTTGCCGACGGTGTCGCGCCGTTTATCATCGTGTCGGGCGGCGCCGTGCATCCTCGGGGCACCCGGTTCGTTGAGGCCGTCGAGATGCGCAAGGCGCTGATCGAGCGCTATGGCATTCCCGCCGACCGTGTCGTGCTCGAACCCTACGCGCGATACACGATCACCAACCTGCGCAATGCAACGCGGCGCCTGATAGCCCTCGGCGCGCCCCTCGACAAGGATGTCCTGGTCGTCTCCGATGCGGACCAGATCAAGTCGATCGACACGCCCGACTTCAAGGCCCGCAATCAGGATCGCCTCGGTTACCAGCCGGAAGTGAGCGAAACGCGGATATCACCTTACGAGCTGACCTACAGGCCGTCAGCGCTTTCTCAACGTTTGAATCCGGCGGATCCGCTCGATCCTTAAAGATGGGCGGACCAACAGGGAGGTCATCAACCCCATCAATTACCGGTGGGGCCAGTGCCTGCGTACCAGTAGCCTTTTTGCGTACTCTTCTTCCTCTTGTTTTCCCTTTTCTCCCAGGTCAACTGCCACTTAAGGCCCTCACGAAGCGAGTTAGCCGGCCGGTATCTTTCCTCCCTGCGGCCAGGTTTACGAGGGCTTTCAGTGCTTGAGCGCAGCCGCGGTATCCCCTGCGGTCTGCGCTCTCTTTTCTTGCGGCGCCAGCCCGTTAAGTCATGGTCCAGTTGGTGTCGCGGATTTCCGTCTTCGCGCCTGGGCTCAGCTGTCGGTCCGATTCCATATCGGACCGACCTTTCGGGATCGCATCCGAATGGCTGTTTCCGGGTGGTCCAATTCTCAATTGGAGCGACGCGGGAAGCCGAGTTTGTCAGCGCGGATTAGTCATCGTTAGCCATTAGAGCGCAATCCGATAAAGTGGACACCACTTTTCGGATAAATTGCGCGACAAAACAAAGGCCTAGAGCGGTGTTTTGATTCCATCAAAACACATCCCGCTCTAGTGGCTATATTCACGGCGAAGCGGGCTTCGGATACCTCCGCCGTGTGCGCTAAGAACGTGAAGGCGTCGCGTCGCGCACGGTGTCGTAGCGCAGACCAGACCAACCTTGGCCGCCGCCGACGGCCGACTTGCGCGCCAGCCAAAGGAAATTGCGCCCGTCCGAGCCACGGGTGTAGCGGAAGTAGCGGTCGACGCGCACGCCGGATCTGGGCACCGAACGATCGGTGACGAAGAAGGGCTGGCCGGGCTCGAGAACCAAAGCGCGTGCGTGCAGATCTACAGCGGGAGAGCCGCTCGACATCAGGCCGCGGCGCAGATAAAGCCCTCCCCCGGGCGTCTGCACCGGGACCATCGGAATCCAGTTGTCCGGCGGCGGCTGTTCGAGGGTGTAGTAGATCGGCGGAGCGCCTGGAGTCGCGGTGGGCGGCGGCGGTGGCGGGTTGGCGGCAAGGCGCTGCAGATACATTTGATAGGCGTCAACCGGAGCGTCTAAATCACCCTGCAAGGCGTTTTCCACCGCCCACGCCATCGCGGCCATGTCGTCGCGCAGGAAAGCGACCTCCTCGATAGCTGGCGCGTCGGCGGTGACGCCGAGCGTGGGGGCCATGAGGATGAAGTCGGAGCGCACGCCGTCGCCGGAGACCTTGTACATCGACCACGGGGCTTCCCCAGGATTGACCACGGTCTGCTCCGAGGGGCGGATCAAGGTGCGTACGCCGAAGGTATCGGTGACCACCAAGGTGGTGACGCGGCTCAGCGTGCCGCGGGGCGTGGTGTCGGAGGTCCCCAGGGTCACCGGCACGGGAACGCTGAACCAGTCGTTGCCGTAAACAAGGGCGAACTCCATGACCAGAAGTTTGGCCAAGTCGACGATCTCGGCGTCCAGTGCACCGAAGTCGGTGACCGCGTCCTCGAAATTCCACCACCTGGGGTCGGGCATGCCGCGAAAGGTGACATGGTTGGGCAGGAAATCGAACGAGAGCGGGGTAACCGTCGCCGGGTTGGCCGCGGAGACCGGGTTCGGCTGATCATCAGCGAGCGAGAAGGAATACCAGTCCAGATGGCCGCCCGGAAAAGCCGGCGCGTTGAGCAGAGTATTGGCGGCCGCAGTGGGCGAGCCGAGGGCGAAGGCGTAGTCGAGGTTTTGCGGCTGCCAGGCCGAATCCGCAACGGGCTCGCTGAACAGGGCCGCACGCCAGGCAATGAAGGCGGCGACCACGGCGGGCATGCCGAGTGCCTGGGCCTCGATCGGTAGAGGCGTGGCGGGTGTCAAGCCGGCAGCCACGGCGCTGGCCGAGGCGTATAGGGCCTCGCCATCGGTGACCCGGCCAGCGACGAGGGCGCGGAATCGGGCGGCGTCGGGATTTGCGTACTCCGGATCGGGGACCGTGGCGGAAATCGGGAAGGCGGCGCGAAAAGCGGCGATTATCGCTTCCGGCGCCGCAACGCCACTTTGGCGCACCAGGGTCTCGAAATAAACCCCATGTTGCATGCTGCCGCGCAGGCGCAACGCAACGCTCTCGCGTTCGACGTGGACCTCAATCGGCAGGGTGGGATCGATGGCCACGGTTGCCGTGTCGTCTAGGCCCGGCCGATAGGTGGTGACGGACTGCATCTGCGCCCCCACGGTGGCATGGACGGGCGAGCCGGTATCCTCGCCCAGGAACTCACCGACCTGCCATTGCCGCGCCAGAAGCCAAAGCGGATCGCGCACCCGCGCCTGCAGGCTGTTTTGCAGTGAGGCGTCGCGGGGCGAGGGCTCCAGCCGGGTCCAACTGGTGATCGACGGATGAAGCGTCGATTTAGCGGGATCTGGATGGGCCGTCATGGGATACCTCCTTCGCGAAATTCGCCGACACGGTCGCTTCCTGGAGATTTAACGGGAAATAGAGGGCCGGCAGAATCTGGCCCATCTGCTGCAGACTGGAAAGGTCGACGGTGCGAATCTTGGCCAGTTCAAGTGTCTCGGTAAGGATGCCTGTGACGAGGTCGGCGTCCCAGGCGGGCCGCTGATCGGGGCAGACCGCCAGAAGGCAGGCTTGCGGTGCGCGCGCCATGGGCTCTTCGTAGTGGAAGGCGAGCGAGGCGGTTTCGGCCGTGCTGGGGATGCGTTCGGGCCATTCGTCAACCAGCAGACCCGAGTATTCCGCGGCAGCCAGGTCTCCCTGGACGTAACACGCCATAGCGACGCGGCCCTTCGCCGGTGGATTGGCGGGATCGATCGGCAGGCCCAGCCAGCGGTCACCCGTGGTGTAGGGGAACTGGCCAAGGGTTGGGGCGGCGGGTGAGAGCTCCGGGCCGGCCAGCGCCTGGGCGAGGCAGAGCGCGGCGTCCAGACGCGAAATTGCCGGGCGGACGTGGGTGAGTTGAGTGATCCAGCGGGTCGGCGCGGTCGGATCCGAGGCGACCAGGGACGCCGATTGGCCGAAGGCGTTGACAAGATCGCTCTGATCGGGCGGCGTGAAGCGTGGCAGAACGACGAAGTCCTTGCCGAAGATGGCGGTGAGCACGTCGGCCGGAGCGGCGCCGGGGGCGGTCGCCTGGGCGATGCGGCCGCCGAGGACGGAGGTCACGGACGTCACCTGGGCGGCCAGATTGGCGTCGGTGATCGTCGAGGGCGTCGCACCGGTGACGCCGTAATAGGCGCAGGCCATGAGCGCGGCGCGCTGAGACGCAGGGGTTGTCGCCGCGGCCAATGTCGCTACGTCGGCCTGCAGGCGGGTCAGGGCCGCGGTCGCGCGCGCCTGCAGATCGGCGCCATCGACGAGGGGCGGCTGAGATACATTGTTCTCGGGCACGGTCAGATCTTGCGGGGCGAGGGCGCGGGCCGAAGCGACCAGAGCCCGCAAGGCCTTGGCGAGGAAGAAGAAGTCTGAGAACGAGATCCACCCGGCGGGCGGTGTGGTGATCTGGTAGTCGATCCGAACCGATGTCGCTCCGGCGGGAATGGCCGCGGCGTAGAGAATGCGCGCCTCCAGTTCGCCCTGTTGCGGCGTCGCGGCGGCATCCGCCATCGCCAGGCAATCGAGCGCGCCGACATCCAGTTGAAGCAGGCTGACGGTGACGGTCTGGGCCGCGGCGCCATCGGTATATTGAACCGTGCAGGTCACCATCGAGGGATCGGGCAGCAGGCCGGTCAGCCAGGCTTCCAGAGCCGGTTCGGCGCGTGCGCGCGGGTGTGTGGTTACCGCGCTCCAAGGCGGGCTGGGGGGCTGCGTGCCGGCGAGGAGGATAGCGACCCGCTGCGTGAGGTCCAGCCCGCCGCGGGGCGTGGCGATAACATCGGGATCGGGCGGACGGTCACCCTTGGAGATGGCGTCCATCAAGCTGCCGGCACGGCCGAAATTGCCGCGGATAATCTGGAAGACCGCCTCGGCCATCGAAACATCACCCAATGCGTCGGCGTAGCTGTCCAGTGTAGTTAGGAGGCCGATGACCGCGGTCTGGTCCGGTCCAGGCGCCGGCAGCCCGGAGCCCCACGTGCCGCCGGCCGCCAGCTTGCCATCGTCCCAGGCGGTACGCAGCGCCAGGCCATCGACGACGTTCGAGGCCGCGATCGCCTCGCTGGGATCGCTGGAGGGGGTAAGCTTGTCGCCGACCACGGGGAATGTGTTGCGGAACGGTTGGGTGTATTGTTCGAGGCCCAGATCAGCGAGGCCGGCTTCGAAGAGATAGCCTAAAAGGGCATTGAGGCTCTGCCCCTGCTGGACGCCCTGCAGCAGCGACAGGGCGTAGCGCACGCGCTCCGACGACAGGTCGATGCTGAGCAGAGGCTCTTCGGGCGTTGCCTTGTGGGTCATGTAGCCGTTGCGCAGCACCGCGGCGACGGCGGCCTGCTCGGAAGAGGGCGCGTAGATATAGCCGCCGTTGTCGACCAGGGGCTGAACGGGCGTGCGGAGGGTAGGACCACCGGGCGCACGCTTGGCGCGCAAGGCGTCGAGGCTTTGTACCTGGGCGAGTTCGGGGCCTTCGACCAAGGCGCGCTGGGGCGAGGGGCGGATGTCTTCCAGCCAGCCGAAGCCGCCCAAATGCAGGCCGGGGGGGCTGGCGGCGCGCGTGCGGTTGAGGATGGCATTGGCGACGGTGGAGGCCCACACGTCCAGACGATGGCTGCAGGCGTCAAGCGTTTCGGTGAGCAGGCGATCGAGCTCGGCGGTTGGCAGGACGGCCAGCCGGCCGAGGCTGGCGCGCAGGTCGGTAAGCTGAGCGTAGGGCGAGCTGGGCGGCGGATTGAGCTTGACCAGATACTCGCCCCAGGAGAGCGCCGCGTCGGGAACCGAGGGCCGCTCAAGCAGGTCCCAGACGCCGATGGCCGGATGGGCGGGAGGCGTGGGCGTTGGAATGCCGATGAGCTCCGCTTCGCGGAACTGGGCGGCGACCAGCCGTCCGGCGCCAATCTCGGCGGTAGCCGCAAGCTTGGCATAGTCGAGGATCAGCGACTGACGCAGGATCATATAGAGCAGCGCGCTCGGCGTCGTCGCCGCGGGGTAGGTCTGGGCCTGGATTTCGGCGACCGAGGCCTGGGCGAGCCACTGGATGTAGTTGACCTTGGTGCCGCCGAGGGCGGCGTCGGCGGTGAGCGGGTCTGTTTCCGACAGCGGGCCGGACTGGACGGTGGGGTTAGGGACGGGAAAACTGCTCCCCGAAAGGCCCAAGTGGATGACTCGGGGATCCCAGCTCGGCTCGCCGAAGACATCGAGCAGCAGCCGGCCTGGAGACAGGGCGTCGGCCAGCCAAGCCTCCATGTCCGCCAGGTCGAAGTTCAGGAAGCTCATATAGTTCCACAGGAAATCCGCGCCCAGAACCTGGCGGCCACGGAAAGTCGCCGAGCTGGCGTCCATACCCAGCAAGCCGATGAGTTGCGAATCGGGATCGCCGCTGTTCTGCATGTGCGGCGCACCGGCGGAACTGGCCAGCCAGACCGGCCACAGCCGTGAGACGAAGGCGACGAGGCTGATTTCGGCCGCCTCCGATCGCAGTTCGCTTCTCGCAGGCTTGTAACGGCTCAGTGAGGTGACGGGCAGGACGCCGTAGGGGGTTGTCCCGACACGAAAGGCCGGCGCGGCGCCCCTTGGCGCGGTGTTCGCCAATACATATTCCCGCGCGGCCTCGATCTGATCTGCCTGGAAGACAGGGTCCATCATTTGCGAGAAGAAATAGCCCAAGGTTGCCGGCCAAAGCACGGTGAGCATGTCCTGGCCGCTCTGCACATTGACGCCGTCAGCATGTTGGGTATGGGCCAGATGAGCCGGATCGACGCCGAGCAGATCGGCGAAAACATCGCCATCGCAGCCGCTTTGCTGGGTGAGGGGGCTTCCACACTCGTAAGCGAAGCTGGCCGCGAAAGCCGGGTCCTTGCGGGCGTAGGCCGATGGGTTGTCGGACGTGTTCTTGGTCGGGGCGCCTTGGGGCACGAGGGCGAAGCCGTCGGTGTAGTGGTGGGCGTCAAGCAGTGTGCCCAGGTCGTCGGCGCCGGTTCCAGATGTGCGCAGGCCGTAGACAAGGATCCGGTCGAAGCCTGCGTTGCGCTGCGCCGGGGTCAGGGGAATCTTCAGGGCCATGCCGGCGGCCATGGCGGCGTCGAAATCGACCAGCCACTGCAAGCCGGCATCAACCGGGGAACCGGCAGGGAACGGACTGGTCCCCGGCGGCAGGGGGCCGCTGAGCGGCGTGAGGCCCATGGCCAGAGGCACGGCGATCGGTCCGCCTTGCTGGGATTGGCTTTGCGAGCCGCTGATCAGTACGACGGTCCACGCGTCCGGCAGCGCGTCGGCCAGGGCCGGTTGCTCCCATGAACTGGCGCGTACGGGGGGCGAGGGGAAGACGGGCGCGGGGTTAAGCGCGGCGCCGGAAGCGGTGGGGGCGGCCGGCTGCAGAGAGGCATTGGTCGGGGTCAGCTGCAGAGCAATCCATGCCGCTCGCGGGGCGCCGTAGATTGTGGCCAAGGCCCGCCAAGGCGCCTGCGCGGCATCTGAGCCGGGTGGCGGATTGCCGCCGGTCCATACTTGCGTCCAATAGGACTGGCCATCGGAAATTTCCTGAAGGGTCAGCTCAGGTTCATGGGCATTGATGGCGATCTGGTCAGGATATATCCGCACCCAGAGCTCGGCTTCGCGCGCGTCGACATCGATGAAACGGGTCTCGATATTTACCGGCAGGAGCAGCAGGGGAGTCTGGGCGTCGAGAGTCCGAGCCGTCGGGGGAACAGCCCCTCCCGCCTTGGGAAAGGGGTCTGCCGCGCCTGGATGGGTCGTGACGGGATCTTGGCTCATTGTGTCACGCGCCGGGTGGGGGTGGATGGGGCAGCATCATGTCGGCGTGAATCAGGATGCGGAACGGCATGCGCAGCAGTACGTAGGCCGTTTGCGCACTGTTCACGCCCCATTTGTTGTCGGCGTCCTCGGGATCGGACGTGTCCGAGACAATGGCGGTACGCTGAGGTTGGGCGCCCGGTGAGAGGAAATCGGGCAGGGAATAGCTATCCAGAACGAAGCCGAACACTTGGGAGGCCAAGCGGCGCGGCGTGTTCTTCAAGAGGTTGCCGCGCGCGGTATTGCCAACGTCGGGGAGCTTGAACACCGGTCCGGTGCCAGCCGTGCGGACGCCGAAATTGGTCCAGGCGAGATCGGCCCAGTGGGCTGTGACGGAGGCGGTCTCCGCCGGTTCAAGTCCGAAACGCGGCTCCGAGGGTTGTTGCTGGAAAACAAAGAAGAAGCCCTCGGGCGAGGCTGCGGTGCCGCCGTAGGCGTCGGCGACACTCAGATTGAACCCCAGGAAAGTCATGTCGTCGTTAAGCGTTCCCCGGAAAATCGGGTAGCGCTCGTCGCCGGTGTCCAGGATGCGGCCGTTGGGGTCGGCCGCGGTGGACGTGACTTTCTTGGCCTTGCCGGCATAGATGATGGCGTTGGGGTAACGTTTGAGCAGTTCGCCGCGGATGAGCAGCACGACGTTGTTGGCCACCACATCGGTGCGGTTAGGATGGCTCCCCAAGGCCGTGGCGGTCGGCCAGGTGTTGATCGGCGGAATGTCCTTGAGCAGCTCGGCCAGGGCCGCCGGATCGGTCGGATCGCCCGGCTGAGGGACATAGGCCGAAACGTCCCAGAACTGACGAAAGCAGCTGCCGCGTTGATCGGTGGGGTAGCCATACCATAGGAGCTGGCGGCCCATCTCGTGGTTGAGGCCGGTCATGTAGGCTTCGATAAAGGCGTGATTGGCCGAGAGCAGACCCAGGGAATTGGCCGGGACCTGTTCGGCGCCCGGGAGGACATATTGTTCGGAATAGTCGCGCAGCGGGATGTACATCGGCTGAGGGAAGACCGGCGCGGCCATGATCGGCTCAAGAGGGTCGGCTGCCGTCCACTTGAAACTCGCCGAAAAGGAAATGCGCGATCCGACCCGGCGCGGGAGGGTCGAAGCGGGATCGAGCCTGGTCATCAGGGTCGTCTGCAGCGCCCCCAGATCCAGGGCTGGAGCCTGAGGCGGGTCGAGCGGCTGCTGATCGATGTAGCCGAAGAGGTCTGAAGTCGCGCTGCGGAAGGCCGCGGCCGCCGGCGTATCCGCACCTGATCCTGGCGCCAGGCCCGCCATGGGTGCGACACCCGCCGCGCTGACCTGGAAGCCCGGAAGCTGCGGCTCCGTAGCCACTGCGGCGGGAGTCATCGCGCCCACTGTCATACCCGCCGACAGGGCTGGCGGAAGCGGCGTGGGGGAGGCTTTCGGGAAGGTCGACCAGACCCATGCGGCGATGGCCACACCTGCGGCGACAAGCCCGAGGGCCACCAGCCAAAAACCAAGCAGCCCAGCGCTGACAGCCAGGGTTACGATGACGACGATCAGGATGATCAGGAACCAGATCCACCAGGCCGGAGGGGTGGTGGCGGGCGCTGGGGTTGGCGTTGCGGCGGCGAGTGTTGCGGTGACCTGATCGATCGAGGTCAGGCCGTTGGGCGCGACGGGCACGGGGGCGAAAAGGAGCTCACCGGAATTCACCCGAGTGAGCAGCGGTGTGCGGGTGGTGGGCGAGACGCCCAGGCGCCGCCTCGGGCGGGTCAGCCGGCGGAAGGTCGGCGAGAGCATGCGTTCGGGAACCCGGCTGGCGCGGACCGTGGCGAGGATGGTCGTCGGACTGGCCAGCAGCCTGGCGTGCAGCGGTGCGGTCAGGGTAACCAGAGTCGGCGCCTGGGCCTGGACATAGCGGACCCGGTGAATCTGCTGGGACGCGGCGCGGGCCAGTTGGGCCTGATAGAGCGTCTGGTTGGCCTTAAGGATGCCCTCGACCTGCTGCCACGCCGAGGCCATCAATTGGGTGCTGCGGGTCTGGACGACCTCGGTCCCCATGCCCGCCGCCGACCGGTTGCGCGGATCCAGGTTCAGAGCGTTAACCCAGCCCGGAGTTGTGCGATCGACCGATTGCACAGCCGCGAGCCAGCGCCCATAGATCGGCGCGGCGATGACCGGATCATCGGGCGCCGGATGCGCCGGATCGTCGCTCATCGTTGCCGGCTGGTTGATGAAAGTCTGTACCGCCGTCTGAAAGGCGCTCTTTGGCGGATCCACCCACGGAGTCGGGACCACGCTGACCGCCGCGAGGGCGCCTTCGAGGCCAAGCGGAGGTCCAGCCGAAGGCACGCCCATGCCCGGCTGGGTGACGTCCATCGGTCGTTGCCCCACGGTCTCAGGCAAAACGATGGGCGTAAGCGCGCGCACCAGCGACTCGAAATCGCCCGCATCGCTCGTGTGGAATTGGAACTTGTAATAGTATGGCAAGCTCAACGGCATTTGGACGTGGATATCCCAGGCCGGATTGGCCTTGGCCCCGGCCGCGATCGCCTTGCCCATGCCCGCCTGGACGCCAACGTCGAAAGCCGGCACCAAAAAGACCGTATAGCCGGTTTCGGGATCAAGCCGCCGCGGGCAGATCAGCCGCGAGGTCGCTGAACCCGGATCGTTGACGATGGCGGTGGCAAGGGGCGTGTCGCCGCTCACCTGCGTATGCGCCCAGTTCCATGACTCGGCGAGATTGGGAAGCGCCGAGACGGACAGCACCTGGATCACCGGCAACGGATTGGGCGCCTGCGTCGGGGGCGTGAATTCACCGTCCTTCAGCGCGATCAGGGCCAGCCAGGGGCGCAGCTTGTCGCCATTGGGCGCGGCCGGGGTGAACAGCCAAGGGAAGTCCGGCGCATCGAAGTCGATGGCGCAGAGATAGTTCGGTTCAAAATTGGCCGTCTTGTTGCGCGGCTCGGTGCGAACGATGTGGCGCGGATCTATGCCGATGACGTCGCCCGGTCCGTACAGTTGCACCTTCGTCAGGCTGGGCTGGGCGCTCGCGGTCGCTCCGTTGGCCGACAGGGAGAGTTGGACACCCAAGGTGGCGCGTGCATCCAGCTGCCCGCCGGTATCCTTGGCGTCCAGACTTGCCTCGATGCCGCGGCGTGTCCAGGCAAGGAAGTGGTAGCGGCCCAAGGTCGTGGTCATGCCGCTACCTCATAGAGCGTGACGATCTGCAGATTGTCGGTGTCCGCCGGGTTAGCCGAAAGGTGAGCGCCCAGCGCCGCGCGGGCCTGGAAGTAGGTGGCCCCGGAGGCCGAGGAGATGTCGGCGCGAACTGTCAGGTCGTTGGTGTTGGCGACCACGAAAGCCTGCTCGGCGGTATGGATCGCCGCGGTTTGCGCTGCCGTCGGCACGGCGGCGAACTTGCCAAGGCCGGTATTGGCGACGGGTGCGACGAACCCGGCGCCCTGACGCATCAGGGCGTCGTTGAGATTGGCGGCCATAAGATAGGGGCCGGTGGCGCGCGAATAGCTCATCGGTGAGTCGATATAGCTCTCCTCGTAGACGACGGAGCGGGGCGAATCTTGGCCGGAGTCGATCGCGTTCGAGCCGATTGTGACGCCGGCGTCGTAGGGTTCGAAACTGGGCAGGCTGAGTTTGTCGGCATCGCTGAGGTCGCTGAACTGGCCGGGTGCGAAGAACTCCTTGAAGGTCTGACGTGTGGTTTGGACGCCGTTTATGGTGACGTCACTGATCGCGAAGATGTCGCCGTCGGACGGTGTGGCGTTGCCGTAGCGGGTGATCTGGAAGTCCAGCGGAACGACATTTTCGCGTACGCTGAGCGTTCCCATTGGGTAGACAAGCAAGGTGGGCTCAGATGGAGTCGGGGCGGTCAGGGAGACCGCCGGGGTCATACCGGCCGGCAGGGCGGCGCTCCAGTTGCCCGTGGCTTCGAATGCCTTCACCAGATCGGGCAATACCGGCTTTTGTGGCAGCGTCACCGGCGTGGAATCACCCCAGGTGAGATTTACCGAGGCGCTGACGGTCCAGAATAGGATGCTGATCGAGGCCGTGCCGTTGAGGTTCCAGGGCCTTGGTCCGGAGAACGAGCCACTGACGCTGAGGCCCAGCAGGTTGATCCCCTCGAACGACACCGAGAAGCTGACGGTGAAGTCGAATTCGAAGGAGAACGGCGAGAAAATGATCAGGACGTCGAAGCCCAGATAGCCCTGGATCGCGAAGCCGGCCGCCGAGGCGTAGGCTTGGACATTGGCCCCGAATTGCAGCGAATTGGATGTGACGGCGAAGTAGTTGTTGGCGCTGATCCGAGGATTGTCGCCATAGCCGATGCTGACCGAGCAGCGTTGCAGCGTCGGGACGTCCAGCCCGGCGGTGTTGAAGTTGGGATTGAAGCCGCCGACCGAGTAGATGAAATTGGGATCGTCGCCCCAGCAAATTCTGAAGAACAGGCTGCCGGCCATCGAATAGATGAGCACGGAGGAATCATACATGTCGCCCTCGATTTCGAGGGTCTTGGTACCAAAATCGAGCTCGCCCAGCACGTCGATGTGGATCTGAATAAGCGCGGCGTCGGCGTCCGGCAGGGCCACATCGACCAGGCCCAGCAGGACGATAACCACTGGATTTGGCAGTTCAAGGATCACCCCGATCTCGAGGGTGATCAAGGTGGGCGTGCCCCAGCCGATTTCGACCATCGGACCGAAAATGTAACTGTCCTGCGCTACCGGGAAGAAGCTTCGGATGTTGCTGATGATCGCCGGGGCGTTGGCGATGGGGTCCGGAGGGAACAGGATCGAGTTAAGCGAGTGGGCGACGAAGCCGGCCTGCAGGGCCGTGGTGTCGATGGTCCGGTTGACCCCGCCCAACCCACCCACGCCGTTGAGGGTGAAGCCGAAGCCCAGTTCGATCGGAGGCAGGTCGAAGGTAATGATCAAGACGAAAGAAAAGCCCGACGAGCCATCGGGCATGATCGTGTCGATGACGCCGATGACCTTGACCTGCACGACATCCATCAGCGAGACGTCGAGCGCGCCGGCATACTGGCCCTGGCTCGGGTCGAACGTGATATAGCCGCCGCCGGAGGCCGGCCCGGCGTCGATTTCGAGGCCGAGACCGTCGGGTGGCTTGAAATCCAGTTTGAGGTCGGCGGGTCCGAGGTTGCCGCCTTGCGACGGAAACGCCAGGGTTCCCAGCAAGCCCACCCGATCGACCGAGGCCTCGATGGGGCCCAAGGTGACGCCCAACGCCCCCGAGAGCTCGAGGGTCATGCCGTCGGCCGCCGCCCCCGCGACGATGTAGACTTCGTCGATCGTCACCGGCCCGAGATCGATGTGCAGCGGCAGGTCGATTTCGAGCTGCGCGCCCCCGGTGATGTGGATGCCGGTCGCCGGCGACCAACTGAGAGAAAAAGCGAACGCCGCCTGGATCGGAGTACCCGACGTGACCGAGGACAGAAATCCGTCGGCTTCGGACATGTCGATGATGAGTTGGCCGCCAGTGATCGCCATCTGTATCGACGGATCCACGGTCGCCGATTCGGTCGCCGTATCCCAGCTTGCGGTCAAGCCGGCGCCGATACTGATCTGATCCGCCTGCAAGCGGCTGCTGCCCGTTTGACCGATGAGAATGACCGGCTGCCCGCCAGCGGCGGGGGCCGCGATCGAGAATGAGAGCTCCAATGTCGGCGCGGCGCCTGCCGGCGGCACCAGTGCCAGGTATCCCTTCGGAGAGAGCAGAATCTGCGTCGAATAAGGAAAATTGCCGTTCGCGGTCAGCGTCATCGAGAATGGACCGCCCAGCGGCTCATTTAGGCTGAACTGCCAACTCGGCGGCATCGAAATCGTCGATACCAGTCCTGGAGGCGAAACCGACTTGTCGACCGCCAATTGGAGCCACGGCAGGCCCAACGTCGCCCCGTTCGGATCGTCATTGAATTCGGCAAGTTTCGATGGCCGGTTGAACCAGGTCTGTATGCGCTGCATGATATCCAGCCCGTCGAAGCTGGCCGCGCCGAATTCAAAAGTGTCGACTAAATAGGTTGCCGGGTCCTTGAACAACAAACCAAGACGGTCGAACCGGATCGAGGTCGGCACATAGGGGGCTGCGACGGAGTTGGTGGTATCCGTTGTCACGGGAATGAAGTCTCGAATCCCGATCAGACCAGCGATAAGTGGCACCAGCGGCGCGCTCGTGTTCAGCCACTCCACCAGCAAATACTCTGTCAATCGCAGCGGCAGGGCGTCGACGAGTGTGTTGATGAAATTCACCTCGGCGGGCGTCAGCCCGGGATGACTTGTCGTGAGATTCCCAAGTTCCGTTGCTATCTTGGGAAGCGTTTCCAGCAACTTTGCGATCAGCTCGAGCAGGGTCAGCCCAGACGAAACGATGCTGGCGGAGTCTCCGGCGGAAATCGCATCGTCGAGGCTTTGGATGGCAGCGGCGAGCCCGCTCGCCGCGCTAGTCGTATCCGTGAACGCCGAAGCCAGACCGGCGTCATTGGCCATTCCGGGCGGCAGCTGGACCCCAAGATTTTCGAACAGGCCCTGGATCGAGTCGCCGGACATTTGCGACTCAAGACCTTGCAATGCCTGGGCGACACAGCGGGCGAGCAGCTCAAGCGTGCCGGGTTGGTCCGTCACGGCGTCACCTTGTTGACTGCCGCGAGGGCGTCGATATTTCCCGCGCCCCAGGAACTATTCGGCAAAACGATGCCGGTAGGCACATGATCCCGCCGTGCGGTCGATTGAATAATGTCGCGAATCTGCTGGAATCCCAATTGCGGATTGCGCTGTAACATGAGCGCGACGACACCCGTCACCAACGGCGCCGAAAAGCTGGTTCCCCATAGTCGCGAAACGGGATCGCTACCCCAGACCACAGGCTTATTGTTCACCTTAACGCCATAGCCTTCAGCCGTCAGTTGACCAACCGCGGGCGCCGACACAATCCCCGGGGCCGTGATCGTCGGCTTGATCTGGGAGGCTTGCAGACCCGTTACGTCATTGACGCCCCAACTGGAGGAAGACAGCATTCGCCAGGTCTGTCCCCCGTCCGTCGTTCCGTAGGCCCCGACCGAAATCGCGGATGCCGCCGTTGCGGGACTGGTCACGGTGTTTTCACGGCTTGTGTTCCACCCCGCCGTTTGTGCGTAAACCTCATCCTCTTTCCGGTTGATCCACAGGTCGAAAATGCCGGCCTGTCCGGCGGTCTCCTGCAAGCTGATCTTCCAGGCGCCGCGTTGGACCGCGGTCGCCGTATTGCCCTTCTTGAGCGCGATCTGGATGTTACATTTTCCGTTCGACTGGGGTCCGAGAGATAAAATGGTTATGAACTCACCGACGCTGGAGTTTCCGGGCGAAATCGGTCCCGAGGTCTTTGCGGGGTCAGGTCCGGTAACTGTAATGTTTAGGGAGGCGGTTCCGGTGTACCATAGATCCAAATTGTCTCCGCGCGTGTCGTCCTGCTGGGTACCGATCGACTCGATCATAACCGTTACGGAGTTGAGTCCATTCGCGGTGAAGACTTGTTGCGAGTGACGCCGTGCATTTCCTTCGTTACCGGCCGAGACGACGATTGCCCGGCCGGGAAGGGGGTTGCCCATGCTGTCGGTCAGCGCGGCGTCAATGATTTTGTCCAGCGGGCCGGTCCCATCCGACGGCGTTAGATTCTCCCCGAAGCTCATATTGATAACCGCGGGCTTGTTGGCGTTTTGAGCGACCGTAAATATGTAGCTTATCGCGTCACCCAATGCTTTCGGCGTGTAGCTCGTTCTCCCGGTCGGGCTTGGCTTCAGGACAACGAAAACAATGTCCGCCTCCGGGGCGACGCCGATATATTTCGAGGGCTGTGAATTGAGGCCCGAGTTGCCATTTCCGGCGGCGCATTGCGTAACGAAACTGCCATGGCCGATGAAGTCGCCGATCCGAACGGACTGGCGCAAGCCCGGGTTGGCCAATGCTTGATTGATGGCGGCCGCCGTGTACTCGATGCCGTAATTGAGGGGCGCTGCCGGCACGGTCTCCAGGGAACTGGCCGGCTGCATCGTCGGGTCGGGATCCCAATACGACAGAATGCGAGTCTGGTTGGCTTTGTTAAAACCGGGCTGATAAATATATAATCCGGTATCGATGATGCCGACGATGACGCCGCTGCCGGTGTAGGGAGGAGAGCCTTGCCTGACCTGGTCGGCGTGAATCTCTGGAACGGCAATGTCCAGGTGAAGCTGTATCTCGCCCGCCATTTCGATGTCGACGACGTTTTCCAACGACGCGATAGTCGCGAGATCGGACAGCAGAACGCTTCCGGCCGCCAACTTGTGACGCTCCGATTGAACGCGGAAGCCGCGCGCGGCGAGTGGTTCGAATTCGCCTGCATAGGTAACAAAAACGTCGATCAACCGGTCTTGTTCCGCCGCGATTGCGATGGAAACCGATTTCTCGAGCGACAGGGTAGCTTCCCCGTTTGCCTGAACGAGTTCAAAAAGTAATTTGCGGCCTAGCTTTTGAGAGGACAGGTTCATGTCAACTCGCGCGGTCCCGGACAACGCCCGCCACACAAGCACGCGAACGCAACAGCTCATGAGCTGCTATTTTCCAGTCGGCCCTTTGATGGCCCGATAGTGTCATTTGGCATCCTGTCGAATAATCATTACAGGCGAAGACGCACGCAAAGCAGACGCTTACGAAACCGAATTCGAAGTCCGGCGCTTTGTGAAACGCCGATGTAAAAATAATCGATCAATGCAACGGGCGACTTACATGGCTGCCGCTATTTCTGAAGCCATGCACTCTTTCACTGACTATCTGTTAGCCTTGTACGGATAATCTAAGTCTCTTAAGCAGAAAACTGGCGTTCACGTGCCCAATAAGGGGGCGGTCAAAACCTGGAGGCGCAACGAAAGAACCCTCCCAAGGCGTTGGCGTAGGCCTGGCGCCGACCTGCTCTATTTGCCGAAGCTAACGACTTGCCGAAGCTAACGACAATCGGCGCGGTTGAGGCTTTTGCAAACCAGTATCCAAGCCGATGGACCTGGGGAACAATAATCATGCTTTTGGGAATTACGCAACTGTATGGAGAGGTGAATTCCGGGAACTCCACTCGGAGTTTTCAACCGGAGCTCTTGAAAAACGTCCGACCTCATAAACTCGATACCGAAGAACGCCTTCGTCCCGGATCGATCTGTAGTTGCAGGCATTTTAGCACATTGGCGTTCGGTCGCAAAGCACGGATGCCGGCCTTCCAAAACCTGCCGCAAGTGTGGCTACGGCTTCGGCGTACGCGTCCGACGTTCGAATTCTGTGCGCCCGGCTTTTTTTGGGTGCCGCCCAGGCTCGGGTCACGATTTGCGTTATAGCGGCACACACACGCCGTCGGCCATCCTTTGAAGGCAGGCGACGTCGCCGAAAAGCCGCCCGGGCTCTTCGGGATTTGGTCGCCGCGCGCCTCGTGCGGCGACCCATCGCCAACGCGTTTCAGGCGTTGATACGGTCCTTAAGCGCCTTGGCCGGTTGAAATGAGACCTTTTTGGATGCCGCGATCTGCACGGTTGCACCCGTCGACGGGTTACGGCCTTCGCGCGCGGGGCTCTCTTTCACCTTAAACTTGCCGAAACCCGGAAAGTTGACTTCTTCGCCGGCAACCGCCGCGTCGGCGATCGCCTTCAGTACGCCGTCAACAACGGTCTTGGCGGCCGCCTTGGTCAGGCTGTTGTCGGCGGCGATCTTTTCGATCAGTTCGGAGGTGTTCATTGGAAAAACCCTTATATGGCTCGGAATCAATGCCGCGTCGCGCGGCGGCCGGGCATATTGCGGGAATCGTCTCAAAAGCAAATGCTATTTGCAGGCGCTAACAAAGCTGTGAGCAGTCTTTTGCCCTGGTGACCAAATAGATATTGGATTTCGTATGCAAATTTTGTGCGCCTAGAAATCGTTAGGGGTCGTATTTTTTCGTATTTCGTGTGCGCGCGTGCCTGTTCCGAGTGGCATTATAACGCCGCGGTGCGCAGACTCGATTTCATGAATATCTCGATCTTGAGCGAAGTGATGGTGCCGTTTGCCCGATCGACCCGAGCCGAGCCGAGGCGGGGCGGGGCGGGGCAGTTTGGGGTCGTTATTTCAGATCATGGCGGTCGGTGAAGTCGACGATGAGCTTTCCGACCGCATCGGGTGACTCAAGCGTGGCGAAATGCACCGCGTCGAGAATGTGGACCTCGGCTTGCGGGGCGTCGCGCAGATAGGCGACGGCCCCCGGCACGGTAAAGAAGTCGTCGCGGCTCCCCCAGATGACCAGCACCGGGACCTTCAGTGTCCTCAGAAGCGCTTGCCATTGCGGGTAGTGCGCGACGTTCGAGCCGTAATCGGCCCAGAGATCGTTGCGGGCCTCGATCACACCCGGGCGCTGCGCGGATTCGACCATGAGCAGAATCGCGTCCGGGCTCATAGTGTCGCTTTCGTCCCAGGTCTGCGGGGCCGGGAAGGCGAGGCTATGAGTATAGGCCGTTCGCCGCTGGTCGACGGCTGGATTGCGGTGCAGCCAGTGCTGGCGCAGTTCGCCGTTTGAATCTTGAGCCGCCGGGAAGCCATCGAGGTGGATGACGCCGTTCTGCGCGATGATGGCCGTCACCGCGGACGGGTCCGCACTGATCAGGCGAAACCCGACCGGCACCCCGTAATCCTGCATGTAAAGCGCATAACGCTTGATTCCCCTGACCTGAAGGAAGTGCCGCACGGTCGTGGCTATATTGTCGAACGAATACGTATAGGCCTTGTGATCCGGGGCATCGGAATATCCGAAGGACGGATAGTCCATTGCGATGACGTGAAGCCCGCGGGCTTCGACAAGGCGCTCCATCACCTTCTCGTACATGATCGACGACGACGGATAGCCGTGCAGGAAGACAAGGGTCGGCGCATTAACCGGACCGCCCTCGCGGTAGAAGATGTTCAGGCCATCGACCTTCTGCCAGCCGTAGTGCAATTGTGCGGCATGGGCTTGGCCGTAAAAGCACATGAGCGCGATGGCGACACATACCGGCCACGTCTTTTGAACAAGACGCTTCATGACGGCAACCGTCCCGGCTGGAGATTGAAGCCGAGCAACCGCACACCCGTGTCGGTTCGTGGCTGGTGCCGGCTATGCGGGCCGAAAACCAGGTAAGTGCCGGCAGCCAGCCGTTGTTCGCCTTCGATCAGCTCGCCATCGAGTACAAAGACGACTTCGCCGGTTTCGTCATGAACATCCACCTTGGGCCATTGCGCGCCCGGTAGCATGTCAACGATCCAGACTCGAACGCCTGAGGGCGCCGCCAGATCTCGGCGGGTGCAGCCCGGCCCGATAACGATGGGAGAAACGTCGTCGGGATCGATGGCGGTTAAGGCGGCAAGCATCACAAAAAGCTCCAGTCGGATGTTACCACGGCAGGATAGTTTCTTTGCTATTTCGCGATAATAACTGTAATTTGCATTTTATAATTGCGTATATCGGAATAATTATGGATCGGTTTCGCGCGCTGGAGGCTTTTGTCGCTGTTGCCGACAGCGGCGGTTTTGCGCCTGCGGCGGAAAAACTTCGCATGTCGCCGACGGCGGTTACCCGGATCATCGCCGCGCTCGAAGCGCAGG
>OUWB010003783.1_pt3 | contig 26491 bp, 23 predicted proteins | sample 1779821 | NCBI WGS metagenome assembly OUWB01 (sample SAMEA3914806, study PRJEB12502) | metagenome | biome: forest; material: soil | place: Canada | collected 2011-08-03 | depth 0.1 m
GCCATCATGAACCAGGCGCGCACCGTGCGTCTGCCGGTACACGTGATCCGCGAGCTGAACCAGGTGCTGCGTGCCAAGCGCCATCTTGAGAAAAGCTCGGCCAACGCCCCCCAGCAGGGCGAACGGCGCGACGCGACCATAGACGATATCGCCCACCTGACCAACAAATCGCCCGAGGAGGTCGCCGATATCCTCGCGCTCAACGAACATACCGCCTCGCTCGACGCGCCGCTCGACCTGGACCCCACCAGCAGTCTGCTCGATTTGCTGTCGGACGACCATAGCGAATCGCCCGACGACGAGGTCCAGCATCGCGAACTCGAGATACTCACGCGCGCCTGGCTGTCGCGCTTGTCCGACAAGCATCGGCACGTGATAGAACGCCGCTTCGGCCTGAACAACATCGAACCCGCCACGCTCGAGCAGCTCGCCGACGAGATGGGTCTGACACGCGAACGCGTGCGGCAGATCCAGCAAGAAGCGCTGGTGCGGCTAAAGCGCTATTTCGCCTCGAATGGGGTGCGCAAGGACGCAGTACTGTGACGCCTGTGTTGGTATTTGATATTGAAACGATTCCCGACGTCGACGGTATTCGCAAGCTGGACGATCTGCCGGCCGACATGAGCGATGAGGACGTGGCCGAGTACGCGTTCGCCGCGCGCCGCGAGAAGACCGGCAGCGATTTTCTGCAGCACCACCTGCAACGGGTGGCGGCGATCTCCTGCGTGTTTCGCGACCGGCAGGATTTTCGCGTACGCTCGATCGGGCAGCCCGGCGACAGCGAGGCCACTCTGATTCAGTCGTTCTACAAGATCATCGAAAAATACACGCCGCAACTGGTGTCCTGGAACGGCGGCGGTTTCGATCTGCCGGTGCTGCACTATCGTGGGTTGATCCACGGCGTGGCGGCGCCGCGCTACTGGGACATGGGCGAGGACGACCGCGAATTCAAGTGGAACAACTACATCAGCCGCTATCACAGCCGTCACACCGACCTGATGGATCTGCTGGCCCTCTACCAGCCGCGCGCGAGCGCGCCGCTCGATGCGCTGGCCAAGTTGTGCGGCTTTCCCGGCAAGCTGGGGATGGACGGCAGCAAGGTGTGGCAAGCGTTCCAGTCCGGCCAGCTGGAGCAGATCCGAGCCTATTGCGAGACCGATGTGGTCAACACCTATCTCGTCTATTGCAAGTTCCAGTTGATGCGCGGCGGTTTCATGCCGGACGACTACAACGAGGAAGTGGCTTTCGTGAAGGCGGCGCTGGCCAAGGAAGACGGCGACCACTGGCGCGAATATCTGGCTGCGTTCGACGCATAACATTGGCATGGAACGGGCAAGCCCGCTGCCCACCCCGTCTAAACGCCTGCCGGCGGCTGTGTCCGACCGGCTTGGACTACAATCACGCTTGGCCTAATTTTCGTAGGAACGGTGCAAGTTGGCTTCAACCTCAACCCCAGCCCGGGCCGCCGCGCCTGGCCCCGCGCTCGAGATCGAGTCGCTGGACATGGAGGCGCGCGGCGTCGGTCGCCAGACCAATGAAGACGGGACGCCCGGCAAGGTGATCTTCGTCGAGGGTGCACTGCCCGGCGAGCGCGTGACCTATGCCAGCTATCGTCGCAAACGCAGATTCGAGCAGGCCACGCTGATTGCCATCGAACGCGAGAGTTCGTCGCGGGTCAAGCCGCAATGCCAGTACTTCGGCGTGTGCGGCGGTTGTTCGATGCAGCACCTCGACATGCGGGCGCAGATGTCTGTCAAGCAGCGTGTGCTCGAAGACAATCTGTGGCATCTGGGCAAACTGCGCGCGGAGTTGATGTACCGGCCTATTCTTGGGCCGTCCTGGGGCTATCGTTATCGCGCGCGCCTGACGGTGCACCGTCAGGCGAGGACGGGTACGGTGCTGGTGGGTTTCCACACGCGCAAAAGCAGCTTTATTGCCGACATGAGTTCGTGCGAGATTCTGCCGCCGGCAATGTCGGCGCTGCTGGTGCCGCTGCGCGGTCTGGTCGGCAGCCTGTCGATTGCCGAACGCATGCCGCAGATCGAATTGGCGATCGGCAGCGAGGTGACCGCGCTGGTGCTGCGTATCCTGGAACCGCTGAATGCGCAAGACGAGGTGTTGCTGCGGGCATTCGCGGACCAGCACAACGTGCAGTTCTGGCTGCAGCCCAAGGGTCCGGACACGGCCTATCGCTTTTATCCGGATACGCCAGAACTGGCCTATACCTTGCCGGAATTCAATATCCGGATGCCGTTCAAGCCGACTGATTTCACCCAGGTCAATCACCAGATCAACCGCGTCCTGGTCAGCCGCGCGTTGCGCCTGTTGGCGCCTGAGCGCAGCGAGCGGGTACTGGACCTGTTCTGCGGCTTGGGCAACTTCACGCTGCCGCTCGCACGTCTCGCACGCGAGGTGGTCGGTATCGAAGGCAGCGAGACGCTGGTGGCCCGCGCGCTCGAAAATGCACGTGCGAATGGGGTCGATGACCATACTTCGTTTGCCGCGCGCAACCTGTTCGAGATCACGGCCGACGACCTGCGCGCGCTGGGTGCGTTCGACAAATTCTTGATCGACCCGCCGCGCGAAGGCGCGTTCGCGGTGGCCAAGGCTCTGGCCGACATTGCCCAGGCCGGCGATGGTCCGCTGCCGCGTCGCATCGTCTACGTCTCCTGCAGTCCGGCGACGCTCGCGCGCGATGCGGGCCTGCTGGTGCATCAGGCGGGATATCGTCTGAGCGGAGCGGGGGTGGTCAATATGTTCCCGCATACGTCGCATGTGGAGTCGATCGCCTTGTTCGAGCGCGCTTGACGGCACACGCGTGCCAGGACCAGTGCCCGCCCGTGCTGCAAAGAAAAACGCCCTTGATACGATCAAGGGCGTTTTTTTGACCGGCCTCGTGTGAGGCCGGTCGAGCACCGATAGGCGTCGCTTATTTGCGTCGCTTACTTCTTGGCGGCGCGAGCCGTGGCTTGAGCAGCTTTGGTGGCGGCGCTCGTTGCAGCGGCGATGTTGCTTTCCGCCAGTTCGACGGCTTGCTTGGTCGCCTTGTGCACGGTTTCGTAGGTCGTGTTGGCGGCGCTGATCGCCGACTTCATCACGGCGACAGCGGTTTCCGAGCCGGCCGGCGCATTCTTCGCGACATTGTCGACGAGCGATTGCAGCTTGCGGTTGTGTTCTTCGAGTTGGGCTTCGGCAGCCTTCGCGAACTCAGCTTGCGTTGCCGATGCGATTTCATACAGATGACGACCATACGACATTACTTTTTCGGCTACCGGTTGCGACAGGCTGGCTTGCAGTTGCAGCAGCTCTTGCGCGTCCTTGACCGAAAACACTTTCTGCGCGTTGTCATGCGACTCAGCCAGAGTGGACTTGACCACTTGCAGGTTCAACTCGACCAGTTTCTCGATGCCTTCGAAGGCTTTGCTCGTCAGACCGAACAGGGTCTCGAGGTTGGCTTTTTGCGCGGCGGCGATTTGTTCCGGGGTCAACAGACTCATTCGTGTGCTCCTGAATTTCGACCCGCTTTGCTCCGTAGGGGGCAACTGCTCGTGCGTGGCGGTGTCGGGTTAAGTCGAACCGGCGCTACAGCCAGACACCGGCTTCGCTCCGTATCGATATGTTGCGATGCAACATAAATCTATTTTAGGCCAAGTTGAAAGTATGTCAAGCGCTTTCTTCGAGAATCCGCTTCGCGCGATGTGTCTCAAAATCAACAACTTAGCGGGATAGTGTGACGTGGGGATGACACTATAATGGCACCGAATGAGGGCATCTGCCAAGATGGGGTAAGGCCGCCGTCCGGCGGCCCTGGACGGTAGATGCTTCCCTATTTTCATTTGGACGGTCACCCGGAATGAAGGCGTTTTATAGCGACCATTTCGTCCTGCCGCTGCCGGCGGGTCATCGCTTCCCGATGCAGAAATACCGGCTGCTGCGTGAGCGGGTGGAGCGCGAGCTGATCGGCGTGGAATTGCTGGAAGCCCCGCCGGTCGGGGATCTGCAGTTGGCGCTCGCGCATACCCCGGAGTATGTGGCGGCCGTCGCGCAAGGCCGGCTTGATGCCCTGCAATTGCGGCAGATCGGCTTTCCCTGGTCGCCCGCGATGGTCGAGCGTTCCCGTCGGTCGGCCGGGGCGACGCTGGCAGCCTGTCATGCTGCATTGCAAGATGGCGTTGCCGCGAATCTGGCTGGCGGTACCCACCATGCTTATGCCGGCCACGGCGCCGGCTTTTGCGTGTTCAACGACGCGGCCGTGGCGGCCCGCACGCTGCAATGGGAGGCGCGCGCCCATGGACATGCGCTGCAGGTCGCGGTGATCGATCTCGACGTGCATCAGGGTGACGGCACCGCGGCGATCTTTGCCAACGATCCTTCGGTGTTCACCCTGTCCTTGCACGGCGAGCGCAACTACCCCTTCGTCAAGGCGGCGAGCGATCTTGACGTGGGCTTGCCGGACGGCTGCGACGACGAGACCTATCTGGCGGCGCTCGCGGGTGCCCTGGACGCGCTCTTCGTGCGCTGCGCGCCGGACTTGCTGATCTATCTGGCCGGTGCCGATCCACACCAGGGGGACCGCCTCGGTCGTCTGAGCCTGACGCTGGAAGGACTGGCCCAGCGTGACACGATGGTGTTCGGTGCGGCCGGCAGGCGCGGACTGCCGATCGCGGTGACCATGGCGGGTGGCTATGGGCACGATATCGCGGCCACCGTGGACGTGCATCTGCAGACCGTGCAACTGGCCGCAAGGCAGGTTCGAACGCGGCGCGCGGGGTACGCCGAAGCCGGCGCTACCGGGGGCTAGGGCGTGCATCGGGCGTGCCGAAAGCGAAGCCGGGACAGCCGAAAATCGTGGCCCGAATTTACTTTGATTGACAGCCTGCACGGGTCCCGGCAAAGTCATTGCTTTGCGCGAATTCCCCTATCTTCATTGTCATGGAACGACCGTCTCCCGAACCTCGCGCCGCGTACGCCCACTTCCTGGAAATACCGACGCGCTGGGCCGACAACGACGTGTATGGCCATGTCAATAACACCGTCTACTACAGCTATTTCGATACCGTGGTGAACCACTACCTGATCGGCGCAGGTGCGCTGGATCCGGCGGCAGGCGAGGTGATCGGACTCGTGGTGGAGACGCACTGCGGTTACTTCAGCGAATTATCTTTTCCGGATCGGGTGGTAGCGGGGCTGCGCGTTGTCCATATCGGCAACAGCAGCGTACGCTATGAGATCGGGCTGTTTCGCAACGAGGAGACCACGACCTCGGCGCTCGGCTATTTCATCCATGTCTATGTGGATCGCCTGAATCGACGTCCGACCGCGTTGCCCGTGCCCTTGCGCAAAGCGGTGGAGGCCTTACAATTGAATTAGCGATCGATCGCTTTGATGCGGTCAGATCGCGGTTTAAATAACAAACGTAAGTACTTAATATTGCTAAATTTTCATGCCTTGAATACACTGACATGAAATCATGGGTGTCAGACCGTTGTAATTTTTGTAAAGATGTTGATGAAAAATACCTCTTCCTTCGCGTTGCGGCAACTGTCGCGTTGCGTGCGGCCCTTGCTGGCGATACATGTGGCTGCTCTGGTCGCCGCTGGCGCCATGTTGCCGGTTTCCGCATTTGCCGCTCGCGCAGCGGCAGCATCCGCGCCGGCCGCCGCCGATCAGGCCGGGCAGAAACCGACTGCGAGCAAAAAGCATAAGCTGGCCAAGGCCCACGCGAAGGTAGCGAATAATGCAAACGCCAAGACCGCGGCAACTACAGCCGACGAGAACCAGGTAAAGACCGCGGTTGTGGGTGGGCACAAGCGTGTGTATATGCACCTGGCGGCAGATGCCCATGGTGCACGGATGCGGCGCGTAGCCTTTGCGCCCGGTCGCGTCGAACCGTTCCGCCTCGACAGCGATGGCGGCGTTGCTTTGCGCTCGAGCTCGGCGTACGTGATCGACCAAGCCACCCAGGAACCGCTCTACGAGAAGAATTCGCGCGCGATCATGCCGATTGCTTCGCTCAGCAAGCTGATGACGTCGATGGTGGTGCTCGATTCGAAGGCCCCGCTGGAAGAGACCATCGAAGTGACGGATGACGATCTGGACAGCTTCAAGCATACCGGGTCGCGCTTGTCCGTCGGCTCGCGGTTGTCGCGTGAAGACATGCTGCACATTGCGCTGATGGCATCGGAAAACCGTGCGGCCGCGGCACTGTCGCGCTACTACCCGGGCGGTCGCCCGGCCTTCGTCGCCGCGATGAACAAGAAGGCGCTTGAACTGGGCATGACCGACACGCACTTTATCGATCCGACCGGCTTGAGTCCCAACACGTCGAGCGCACGCGACCTGTCCAAGATGGTCGCGGCTGCTTACCAGTATCCTTTGATCCGCCAGTTTTCGACCGATGCCTCGTACGACGTTTTCACCGGGCGTAAGAACATCCATTATGTGAGCACCAATGCGCTGGTGCGCAATCACAGCTGGCCGATCGGTCTGCAAAAGACGGGCTTCACCAACGAAGCCGGTGAGTGCATGGTGATGCAAACCACGATACACGATAAACCTGTGATCATGGTGCTGCTCGATTCTGTCGGACGCTATTCGCGCGTGGCCGATGCGCAGCGTATGCACACCTGGCTCGACAATGGCGGGGTGCAGCGTACGATGAGTGCCGACAACGGCGTCCATACGGGTACCTGAACACGTACGAACGTTAGCTATCGGCGTTGTTGGCTGAAAAAAACGCTCCGCATTGGGAGCGTTTTTTTATCTCGCGCACGCGAGCGCTCAGGCATGTGCGGTCGACACCGTGCTGCTTTGCGTATAGCCCAGTGCGCGGGAAATTTGCAAGGCGGTTTCGGCCAGGTGCAGCAGCCATGCGTCCTGCAGGCGATCGGCCGGCGCCGACAGCGACAAGCCGGCGACCAACTTGCGTGAGTCGTCGTAGATGCCCGCGGCGATGCAGCGCACGCCCAGCTCGAGCTCCTCATTGTCGCGCGCGCACATGTTCTGGCGTACCTGCACCAGCTCGCGCTCCAGCTTGTTCAAGTCGGTGATGCTGTTCTGCGTATGGCCGGCAAGGCCGGTACGCGTCGCGTAGGCGCGCACGCGTATCGCTTCGTCGTTGGCCAGAAACAGTTTGCCGACGGAAGTCAGGTGCAGCGGCGCGCGGCCACCGATGGCGCGCACCACCTGCATGCCGGAGCGTTCGCTGTAGGCGCGCTCGATATACACGATTTCGTCGCCCTGACGTACCGACAGGTTGACGGTTTGCCCGGTCAGGCGATGCAGTTCGCGCATCGGCGTGAGGGCGGCGTCGCGCACCGACAGGCGTGCCTTGACCAGATTGCCGAGTTCCAGCAGACGCATGCCGAGGCGATAGGTACCGGGGTCCGAGCGATCGACCAGGCGGCAGGTCACCATATCGTTCAGGATGCGGTGCGCGGTCGATGGATGCAGTTCGGTGCCACGTGCCAATTCCTTCAGGCTGACGGGGTCACTATGCCTGGCCAGTGTGTCCAGCAGCCGCATCATGCGTTCGATCACCTGGATCGAGGTCTTGGAATCCGGATTCGCGTCGATCATATTGCTGACTCATCTGCAAAGACATGCGTATGGTGCAGTGCGGCGCCACGTGATGAAAGCCGGCATGAAACCGACATATAAGCGAGGTACCCCGCGACGTGCACCGACAGGATCACCAGTTTATATCATATGGTGAAATAAACGAACCTACCTGAACCATTTACCTAAAATGGGACGAGATCGGCCACGGTGTCGCTGGGACAGGCCGCGCGCGGCAGCGTACGCCCATCCGGCGACCTCACCGGGGGGCAACGCTTAGTGCGGAGCGGGCGGCGCCAGGTGGCGCCCGAACCAATGCTGCAGTGCTTCCAGAGTTGTCCACAGAACCCGGTAGATGGCAACCGCGGGAAGATTCAGCGCCGAGCGCCGATCGCCTGGCCGCAGGCGCGCGCGCATTCGCCGACAAGGGCCGGCCCGCGATAGATCAGCCCGGTGTAGAGCTGCACCAGCGACGCGCCGGCCGCGATCTTCGCTTGCGCATCGGCACCCGACAGGATGCCGCCGACGCCGATGATGGGAACGGCGCCGCCCAGTTCGGCGTGTAGTTGCCGGATTACGCGATTCGATGCATCAAATACCGGCCGACCCGACAGGCCGCCGGCTTCCTGGGCATGTACCAGGCCCGCCACCGCATCGCGTGCGAGCGTGGTGTTGGTCGCGATCACGCCGTCGATAGCGTGACGCAGCACGGTGTCGGCAATGGTCTTGATCTGCTCGTCGTCGAGATCGGGCGCGATCTTCAGCACCAGCGGTACCAGCTTGCCGTGCAGGTCGGCGAGGCGTTGCTGCTTGTCCTTGAGCGCGCTCAGCAGGCCGTCGAGTTCGCCCGCGCCTTGCAGTTGGCGCAGGTTCTTGGTATTCGGCGACGAGATGTTGATCGTCACGTAGCTCGCGAACGGGTAGACCCGTTCGAGGCAATAGCGGTAGTCATCGACCGCGCGTTCGATCGGCGTGTCGGCATTCTTGCCGATGTTCAGGCCGAGGATGCCCGAGTAGCGTGCCGCCTGCACATTCGCGACGAACTGATCGACGCCCTGATTGTTAAAACCCAGGCGATTGATCAAGGCGTCGGCCGCGGGCAGGCGGAACATGCGTGGACGGGGATTGCCCGGCTGCGCGCGCGGCGTGACGGTGCCGACCTCGATATAGCCAAATCCCAGCGCGGCCAGCCCGTCGATACAGGCGCCTTCCTTGTCGAGCCCGGCGGCAAGGCCGACCGGATTGCGGAAGGTCAGGCCCATCACGGTGCACGGCGCATCGACGACGGAGGGCGCCAAGAGGCTTGCGACGCGCGCGCGTCCGGCCTGGCGCAGCAGGGATAGGGTCAGGTGGTGCGCATCTTCCGCATCCATGCGGAACAGGCCGGCCCGCGCCAGCGGGTAGAGGGAACTCAGCACAGTGGACTCTGAAAGTGGGAAAGCCGCTATTTTAACGGGTGTGTCGGGGTTGGCGCGGCTTCTGGGCCCGAGCTGGGGTTGATGCCGGCGTTGAGGTTGGCATTGCTTGCCGCCTGCGCGTCGATACGTGACGCTGGTACGGCGCTTTCGTCTTGGGCAAGCGTTTGCCAGCGATTCTCGATCAAGCCCTCGAGCGGCTGGAAATTCGCCTTGTACGCCATCTTGCGGCTTTCCCGGATCCAGTAGCCGAGGTAGAGATAGGGCAGTTGCAGATGCCGGGCCTGCTCGATTTGCCAGATGATATTGAAGGTACCGTAGCTGGTGCCGGTCACGTCCGGATCGAAGAAGGTGTACACCGAGGAAATGCCGTCGGCCAGAATGTCCATCATGCTGACCATGCGCAGCGCACCACGCTGACCTACTCGGATCGACGGTTCGCGGAATTCCACCAGGCGCGAATTGATCCGGCTTTGCAGCAGGAATTGCTCGTACTGGTCGCGGCTGTCGCGATCCATGCCGCCGCCGGCGTGTCGGGCGGCTTGGTAGCGCATATACAGCTGATAGTGGTCTTCGTCGTAATAGAGGGGCGCTACGTGCGCGATCAAATCGGACAGATGGTTGCGCATCTTGCGCTGGGTCCGGTTCGGCACGAAACGCTCGACCGGCACGCGTACCGGGATGCAGGCGCGGCAGCCGTCGCAGTAAGGACGGTAGGTGAAGACGCCGGAGCGGCGAAAACCCGCACGCACCAGTTCCGAATAGACGTCGGTGCTGATCAGATGACTGGGCGTTGCCACCTGCGAGCGCGCGATGCGGCCGGCCAGGTAGCTGCACGGGTAGGGCGCCGTCGCATAGAACTGCAGCGCGGAAAGCGGCGAGTCGTTCGGGTCCGTCACGTACGGCCTCTCGAGAAAGCACCTGGTTGGGGAGCGCACTCGGCGGCAATCCCGGCACAAAACCGGATAGCGGGAACGGGCCCCAGACGAATTTGGGTCAGGCAAGCGTTTCGATGATCGCTGTCTTGTCGAAACGCCACGATATCGGCGTCGCGTCGACAGCGCCGCGCAGATGGTCGAGAAAGGCGCTACGGGAGATTTCCGTGCCGCCCAGCGAGCTCAGATGCGCGGTGTTCTGTTGGCAGTCTATCATTTCCACGCCCTCTCGTCGTGCCTGGCCGACCAATGCCGCCAGGGCGATCTTGGAAGCGTCCGGCTGCAGCGCGAACATCGATTCTCCATACAGCATGCGGCCGATGCCGATGCCGTATAGGCCGCCCACGCGCCGGCCGGCATACCAGGCCTCGACGCTGTGAGCGTAGCCGGCCTCATGCATCGCGCTATAGGCGTCGGCGATGTCAGGCGTGATCCAGGTGCCGTGCTGGCCCGGGCGCGGGACTACGGCACAGGCCTGCATCACCTCGGTAAAGCTGGCGTCGACGCGGATTTCCCAGGCGGGGTCGCGCAATACGCGCTGCAGCGTCTTGCGCAGCGAATGCGACACTTTGAAGGCTCGCGGCTCCAGTACCATGCGCGGATCGGGACTCCACCACAGCACCGGTTGCGGATCCGAGTACCAGGGAAAGATGCCGTGCCGGTATGCGTCCAGCAAGCGAGGGAAGTCGAGGCTATCGCTTGCGGCCAGCAGACCCGGCGCGTCGCTGCCTGCCGGCAGCGCACGCTCGACGGGGGGGAAGAGCGCGCCGTCGTCCAGCCAGGCGATGATCATGCGTGTGCAGGGGGACTTCAGGCCGCCCGCAACGGACGGAAGATATCGCCCGTGTGCAGTGCGTAGCGGCCGGCCTTGCGGTCGGCAAAGAAGAATCGCAGCGTCTCGGCGGTGGTCGAAAATGCGAGGTCGTCCCAAGGGATGTCCGCCTCGCTGAAGAGGCGCACTTCCAGGCTTTCCTCGCCCGCGGCGAAATCCAGGTCGAGCAGGCGGGCTCGGTAGAACAGATGCACTTGATGGACGTGCGGCACGTTCAGCAGGGAAAACAGTTCCTGCAGTTCGACACGCGCGCCGGCCTCCTCCAGCGTTTCGCGCATCGCGCCCTGGCTGGTGGTCTCGCCGATCTCCATAAAGCCGGCAGGCAGGGTCCAGAACCCGTAGCGCGGCTCGATCGCGCGCCGGCACAGCAAGACCTGATCCTGCCAGACCGGCAGCGTGCCGACCACATTGCGGGGATTTTCGTAGTGTATTGCGCCGCACGCGTCGCAGACGTAGCGCTCCCGGGTATCTCCCGCCGGAACGCGCAACTGAACGGGGTGGGCGCATACGGAGCAATATTTCATCGGGCTGTGCGGCAGCATGTGGGCGGCGTCGGCGTAGAGGGCTAGGGGTCCGGGCTTATGGGTTCGGCTATGGCTCCGCGCTGCCCGGCAAAGTGCCGGCGAGTTCCTTTGGCGCTTGGGGCGTGGCCGGCGGCGGGGTCAGCCGCAGGGGCAGCCGGATAGCGCTCAGTGTAACATCGACGCCCGCCGCGCGGGCGTCCCGGGCCTGGCGTGGGCTGCTGTGATTTGTGGCCGCTGTGGTTTGGCTACTTTTGTATGGTTGCTGTGACGCAGCGTTCGGGCGTGGCGTTTTTGTTGCATCGGAAGTCATTCCGTTCGCGCAAATCTTACACAAATTACAGTGCCATAGTATGCTCTGTGGGACTGGAGATGCTCCATCATGCCCGATCGCGACGACTCGTGCGGCACCGAGCAACTGCTGACCGCAAAGCGCCTTAGCTATGCCACGCTGGTTATGGTGGGACTGATGTGCGTGCTTTGCATTGGCATGCTGATGAGCGCCTATCGTGATACGCAGCGCGGCACCGAGCGCAATGCGTTGAATCTGAGCGTGCTGTTGGCGCGCGATATCGAACGCGATGTCCAGTTGTCGCAGCTGGCGCTGCAAAGCGTGCGCGACAAGTTGCAGGCGTCGGGCGACGCCGACGCGGCCCCGATCGATTTGGGGCCGCTGCTGACGCGCGCAGGAGACGCCGGTTATTTCGGTCATGTCAGGTTCGCCGACGCCAGCGGCATGGTGCTTGACGTGCCGCCCAATGGCGCCCCCCACGGTAGCGCGGCCGCCAACGTTGCCCAACGCGATTTCTTCATCTACCACCAACAACATGCGGGCGACGCGCTCCGGATCAGCGCGCCGGTGCAAGGCGAGGCCGACGCCAGGGGCATAGTCCTCAGTCTGCGTGTGGACCGTGCCGGCGCCTTCGGCGGCGTGGTGTTTACGACCGTCGATCTGCGCTATTTCTATCGGCTGTTCGATGACGTCAACGTCGGCCCAGGCGGACATATCGTCCTGTACCGGCTGGATGGGACGGTATTGATGGAGTACCCACCCAAGGGAGAAAATCTCGGCCGCAATCTCGCTTCGAGTCCAGCCTTGCAACGGCTGTCCGGCGCTTCGGCGGGGGCTACCATAGGCAAATCGGCGTTCGACCAGGTAGTCCGGCTGCGCGCATTACATCGTATCGACGGCATGCCCATGATCCTGTCGGTCGGCTTCGCCATGCATGATGTGTTCGTGGACTGGCGCGAGAAGGCCATCATCATCCTGATCTACACCTTTTTGCTGGGGGGCGCGACCGTCGGGCTGGCCCTGGTATTGGTGCGCGAGCTGACGCGCCGGCAGGCGCTGGAGTCGGAGTTACAGCGCATCGCGCGCACCGACAGCCTGACGCAGCTCGGCAATCGGCGTTTGTTCGACGAGTCGCTCAAGCGCGAGTGGGATCGGGCGGCGCGTCTGCACAAACCGTTGGCGCTGCTGATGCTCGACATCGATTGGTTCAAGAAATACAACGATCGCTACGGACATCCGGCTGGCGATGCCGCGTTGCGCGAAGTGGCGGCATGTATTGCGCGGGGCGTGCACCGGCCGACCGATATTTGCGCACGCTATGGCGGCGAGGAGTTCACCGTGGTGCTGCCGGACACGAGCTTATCGGGGGCATATCATGTTGCAGAGAAGATTCGCAAGGCGGTAGAGCGCTTGGCGATGGCGCATCAGGACAGTCCGTTGAAGACCGTGACGGTCAGCGTCGGTGCGGCGATGCGCGTGCCGCAACCGGGCGTCGACCCCAAGGGGCTGATCGACGGCGCCGATGAGGCGATGTATCGCGCCAAGCAGTCGGGGCGCAATCGTGTGCTGGCGCAGCAGGTGGCGCGGGCCGAGGTGTGCGATCCCGCCACGGCATGAAAAAGTCGCGCGCAAAACAAAAAACCGCTGCCAGTGAACTGAGCAACGGTTTGTCGTAGGGGTACTACTTTTTTTGACTTAATGCCTTGCAGCTTAAGGCAAAATTGGTTGCGGGGGTAGGATTTGAACCTACGACCTTCGGGTTATGAGCCCGACGAGCTGCCAGACTGCTCCACCCCGCGTCCGTCAAAGAAAACATTATAGCAATGGTGAATGACTCACGCAACACTTATTCCACTTTCCTTTTATCTGGCGCTTTGTGCAATGTGTATTCGAACCGCGCGCCGCGCCGCGCAATGAACCATACCTGCGTACCGCAAAAGTGCGGCAGTGCGTCACGGCAAAGGGGTGGCAATGAGCGATATCGATCTCGAAGCAAAACGCCAGCAGCGTCATCGTACGCGCGACCGAATACTCGCAGCGGCGCGCGATATCGTGATGCGCGACGGCTACGCCGGGCTCACCATGCGGCGCCTTGCGGCAGCGGTCGACTATTCGCCCGCTGCACTCTATCTGCATTTCGCGGGCCGTGACGAAATCGCCTTGATCCTGCGCCATGAGGCACTGAGCGCTCTGGCATCGGCACTCGACGAACAGGCACTTGATGAGCAGACACTCGAGGTGGCCGATATTCATCCGATCCAGGCGGTCGGTCGCGCCTGGCTGAACTTTGCACGGACCCAGCCGCAACTGTATGCGCTGGCGTTGCTCGAGCGTGTGCCGTCCGCTGTGGGGCAGGTCGACGGCTCGGCGCCCACCGCGTCTGGCGAAGCGGCGCAGGCGGGGGCAGCAGTGCAGCGCAGCGTGTTGCGCGCGCTGCGCCCGGAAAGTGCGGCGACTCTGGTGTATGGACTCGATGCGCGGGCACAGACCGTGATGGCGGTCCTGCACGGCCTGGCCAGCCTGCAACTGCTGCAGCCCGGCATGTTGACCGTGCCGGTCGATGCCCTGTTGCAGTTGGCATTGGGCAGCCTGGTGCGCGGCTGGCCCGGCGCCCCTGCTCCGGTACTCGGGTCGCCATCGATAGGCGAGGTCTCTGGCTTATGACACACTGGTGCCTGTGTTCGTCTCTGTATGGCTCACGTCCAGGTTATCCACGCATGAACGCTTTTTCCGATAAATCAGCCACGCCTACTTCGTCCAACTCACCTTCGTCCGTCTGGGATACGCGTCCCGAGGTTTACGCACAGGTTGAGAGCGGTATCGGTTTTATCGCCTTGAACCGACCCAAGGCGCTCAATGCGCTGTCGTTGAACATGGTCCGCTTGATCAAGCAGGCGATGGATGCCTGGCGCGATGATCCAGCAGTGCATGCGGTGCTGATCTACAGCCCGCATCACAAGGCGCTTTGCGCCGGCGGCGATATCCGAGCTTTGTATGAGACGCACCATGCGGGCGAGCACGCGGCGATCGATGCGTTCTTCATCGAAGAGTATCGCCTCAATCATCTGATCTTCACCTATCCCAAGCCTTACATCGCCTTGATGAACGGTGTGGTGATCGGCGGCGGGATGGGTATATCGCAGGGTGCGGCGCACACCGGCGGCCTGCGCATCGTCGGCGCGGGCGCGCGTCTGGCGATGCCGGAAACCAAGATCGGCTTGTTTCCCGATGTCGGCATCAGCTGGTTCCTCGCGCGTACCCCCAAACACTTGGGGACCTACATCGGCTTGAGCGGCAATATGATCCACGCGGGCGACGCGTTGGCCGCGGGCCTGGCCGACCTGAGCCTGCCCGACCACGCATTCGAGGGCGTATTGGCCGATTTGCGTGCGACCGCCTTTCGCAGCGGCGCCGAGGTGGTCGCGCATCTGCGCACGGCGGTGGCCGAGGCCAATCGCGATCGGCCTGCGCCCGCCGCGGCGTTGGCCGAGCATGGCGCCGCGATCGACGAGCATTTTTCCCAGGACACGATGCCCGCCATCCTCGCGTCGTTGGCCGCACGCAGCGACGACGCCTGGGCTCAGCGCGTGCTCGACGACTTGCGCCAGCGCTCACCGCTGTCGATGGCGGTGTCGCTCGCACTGATCCGCCGGGCCGCCGGGATGTCGATGGCGCAATGTCTGCGTACCGATCTCGATCTGACGCGCACCATGTTCGCACATGGCGATATCCTCGAAGGCATACGCGCGGTCATTGTCGACAAAGACCACACGCCGCACTGGCGGCATTCGTCCGCCGAGGCGGTCGAGTTGCAACTGGTCGAATCGATGTTTGTCAGTGCCTGGTCCGCGGTCGACCATCCGCTCGCGCAACTGCACGACACGTAAAACTGCATCATGCGTAAGCGTGCGGTCGCGGTGGGCGTGAACAGGCCCTAGGCTTCGGCCAGAACCTGCCGGATGATTTGCTCGAACGATTCCACGGGTTGCCCGCCGCTCACCAGATAGCGGCGGTTGAAGATGATGGATGGCACTGACTGTATGCCCATCGCCTGATATTCCCGTTCTTCCGCACGCACCTCATCGGCATAGGCTGTATTTTGTAGTACATCACGTGCCTGCGCGCCATCGAGTCCCACCGATTGCGCTGCATCGATCAGCACCTGGTGATTGCTCGGATCCTTGCCCTCGGTGTGATAGGCAGCCAGCAATGCCTGCTTGAGCGCGAGCTGCTTGCCTTCGATCCCAGCCCAGTGCAACAGGCGGTGCGCGTCGAATGTGTTGTAGACGTAGTTACGCGGGCCGAAGGCAAAGCCGACGCTCGCGCCGCGCTCGCGGATCATCGCTTGCGTCTCGGCGATCTGTGCCGGGGTGCGTCCATATTTCTTGCCGAGATAGTCGACGATGGCTTCCCCGTCCGGCCCCATCTGTGGATTCAACTCGAAGGGATGGATGACGATCTCGGCATCGATTTCCGTACCGAGGCGCATCAGCGCGAGTTGCAGCGAGGATAGACCGATCGCGCACCAGGGGCAGGCGATATCGGAGACAAAATCGATCGTGAGCGGTTGTGCCATGGCTTTTTTTGACGGAAGTCCGGGGTTGCGCGTCTGGCGGCATGTTTCTCCAGGTAGGCGCTCCAGTTACAGATAGAGTAGCCTGAATTGGCGGAGTCTGCAGGGCAGCACTGCATCGGATGAGGCCGTTATGCAGCTGTGTCCGTCCGATGTACGATACGCAAGTCTCTATTTCGCACTCGCAGGCGCATGAAGTCATTCTTATTGTTTGTTCTCACCGCACTCGCGGAAATCGTCGGTTGCTATCTGCCATTCCGCTGGTTGAGGGAGGGCGGCAGCGCCTGGTTATTGATGCCGGCGGCATTCTCGCTCGCCTTCTTCGCATGGCTGCTCACGCTTCACCCCTCGGCTGCCGGTCGGACTTACGCAGCATATGGGGGCGTATACATCTCGGCGGCTATCATCTGGCTATGGTGCGTGGAAGGAATCCGCCCCTCGCTCTGGGACTGGGCCGGGATGGCGTTCACGCTGACGGGCATGGCCTTGATCGCTTTCCAACCGAAGTGAGCCGGCCGAAATGACGTGTCTTTAGCGGCGGGATAGCAGACGCATGCAATGCATGCCCGTCATGGCGTCGAGGCGAATCGCTGCGCCGCATCATGGCGGGAATATGTCTCCGTCAGGTCGTATCCGACATCTCCCTCGTTTGTTGAGATCAAACACGCTTGCGAGTCCGTAACGTTTGGCTGCAAGGCTGCGTAATATCGGGTGAACGCCAAGTGTGATATTTCCGAGATCGTGTAATTATCGCGCGTTACGCAAAGGCGCATGTATCGACTTGCGCCTGACCAGGACCGCAAGATGAACTCCGAAGAACTACTTATGTTTCTCAATGTCGCGACCAGTGGAAATTTTTCGCGAGCGGCGATCGAAACCGGTCTATCGCAATCGGCATTGAGTCGAAAAATCTCCGCCTTGGAAGCGGAGTTGAATATTCGATTGTTTTATCGGAGCGGGCGCGGCGTCGTGCTGACGGAGCCTGGGCATCGCTTGGTCAAATACGCAAGCGAGGTGAAGGATTTGCTGGAGCTCGCCGCCGCGGACCTGTCTTCGCCGACGCATCAAGGGCCATCCAGCATCGTACTGGCGGCGCAGCCGACTCTAGCCAAAATCCTGTTCGGATCGATCGGCAAAGCGCTCAAGCACCAGTATCCGGGCATCAAGATGCGCTTCAAGGAGGGATTGGGCGGGCATATGCAGGAGTGGATCGCCAACGGCGAAATCGATGCGGCCATCGTCTATCTGCCGGAGAACCACGCATCCCTGGGGGTCGACGTTATCCTGCGCGAGCCGTTGTATTTTGTGGCGCCGCCGGAATTCGGGCCGATCGGCAAGGGCTTTCCGATCGAACGCCTGGCAAGTGTGCCTCTGGTTCTGCCTGCACACCCGCATGGCCTGCGGGTTCTGGCCCAGTCGCTAATGGCGCGCTTTGCCAAGCAAGTTAATCTCAGTATGGAATGCGATGCCTCCGTCTATATCACCAAGCAACTGGTGGCGGAGAACTGCGGCTGCACCATCTTGCCCCTGATGTCGGTGGTTGAAGAGCTGCATAAGGGCACGCTGCAAGCCGTGCCCTTGGTCGATCCTGAAATTATCCGGGATGTTGCCATCGTCTCGGCCCGCAACAGACCGCCGATACCCAGCCAGCGACATGTGCTGGAAACGGTGCGTCAACAGATCGTGCAACTCGTCAAAAGCGGCGCCTGGCCCGGTGCTACTTTGGTGTGACGCGCGGGTGAATTTCCAGATGACGGTGCGCGTCAGGGCGGCACACCTTGCGCGTAAGCACCTCTATCGCTCCCACCGGTTGTCGCCGAATTGCATGGAATTTTGTCGACTTTTTTTGTGATTTTGTAAGGGTATTTACTGGGTGTGGCGAATTTGACATGTCGTCGGGCTGGCGAAATTTCATAGCTGCTATGCGCCAAACGTATTGCTAGCACCTATTCATTCGGTAAGAATTCGATTCAGAAAATATGGCGTCGTCAAAGCGCCACTGCTACTCGGCAGTGTTCGATTGGCGGCGGGATCTTGCCGAAGAAATCTCAGCATAGTTTGATTCTTCTAGGAGGATGGTTGGATTTTTCAGAAGCGAAGATAAATCCATTTTAAAACAAGTATTTAGCATGACTAATAAAAATAATAGTATTAAAGGAGACCGCAGTGAAAAAATTTATAAAGATCGGTGCCGCCGGAGCATTGCTGAGTGTGGCTGCAGCCCCTGGTGCATACGCGCAATCCTCCATAACGCTTTACGGCGTTCTGGATAACTATATCGGTTATCAATCGGCTAACGTGGGTGGGAAAAGCACGGCGCTGACGGTGCTGGGCAGCAATGGTCTGTCGACCAGCCGCTATGGGATACGAGGCACCGAAGATCTCGGTGGCGGCCTGAAGAGTTCATTCGACCTGGAAGGCGGCTTCGATCCCAGCACCGGCGAAACGCAGAACCAGTACCGCAGCTTCGATCGCCAGGCTTGGGTGGGCTTGTCGGACGATACCTATGGAGCATTCCGCTTGGGCCGCCAGGAAACCGCAATGTGGTTCTACAGCGGCAACATGGATGCGTTCGGCGCGGCGACCTATGGCTCGGGTCTTAATAATTTTGCGGAGTGGCAAGCGCGAGTCGACAACGACATCAGCTATTTCACGCCGAAATTTGCCAATACGCAGTTCGAAATCCACTATGCCTTGGGTGGTTTGGCCGACAACACCGGCGGCAACGGCGTATTCCAGGTGGCGGGCCAAACCTGGCAGGGACCTGTGTACTTTGCCGCGGCCTACCTGAATGCGGTGAATGCCACGCAGACCAACCGGGTTCAGCAGTTGATGGCGGGCGGTTACTACAACTATGGTTCAGGCAAAGTGTATGCCGCATTCTTCCGCAGCAATGATGTGATTTCCGCCACCACGGGCAATGCACTCGAAAGTCCGGGCGGGAAATTTGATCCATCCGTGGGGGCGGTCAGCAATACACCGGGAAATTACCACAACACCTACAGCCTCTCTGCCGACTACCATATCAACGCAGCACTGACCGTAGGTGCGGGCTACTCATATATGCAGGACGATTCATCGCTGCACAACAACGCGGATGAATTCAGTCTGATCACGACCTACGATCTGTCCAAAAGGACGACGATCTACGCCGTCGCTTCGCGACTGAACAATTCGAATACGGCTCAGTTCAAGATGGGCGACGCCGCGACCACGACGGGCACCTACCTGACGCCAGGCACAGGGCAGGACGAGACGGGTTTGCAACTGGGCATCAGACATTCTTTCTGAACATATTTCCGATTGCGGCATGTTTCCCTCGGTGCAAGCAGAGCCCGGGTGGCTAAGGCGATCGGTTTCTTCGAATATCAAAGAGAAGGGGAGCACCATGAAGGGTTTGTTTCGTATTGCAATGCTGATGCTGGCGAGCTTTGTGTTCATGAGTGGGGGCGATCCCGCGTTTGCCGCCGATGCGACGGCAGATGCGGCGGCCACGCCTGTCGTAGTGGTCACGCATTTGGATATAGAGCGCCGCAATTTGGACCCGGCATTGGCGCTGATGCGGGGGTATGTCGCCACCACGCGACGGGAGCCTGGCCTCCAACATATCGAACTGCTGGCGCAGGTCGGTGTGCCGAATCACTTCACCGTGGTGGAAACGTGGGCCGATCAGGCGGCTTACGACGCGCATACCGGGTCGCAGCCCATCCGGGATTTTCGCAATCGGATCGATCCATTTCTGGGTAGCCCGTATGACGACCGTCTCCACACGGAAGTCGCGGTCAGCCAGCCTTGAGGCGACGATATCTATTTCTGCCAAAAAAATCAAAAGCGCATGCGGCCGCTTGGCGGTGGCCACATGCGCTTTTCACGAATGATGTTCTACAAACGATACGGACTTTATCCATGATGCTCGACCCTATCAAACTTACGAAGCTTGCCCGCGAGGTGGTCAAGCGGATGCGCTCGCTGCTGCCGCACGGCAATGCGAACATGGCCGCGCGGTTTGGCGCTGCGGCATGCGTGGCGGCGCTTGCGTCCTACACGAACCTGGCTCAGGCCGACGGGCCGTCGGCCGAGGTGGTGTCGGAACTCGCGCCGTCCGGCACGCTGCGTGCTGCCATCAACGTCGGCAACCCTGTACTGGCAACGATGAATACGACAACCGGCCAGCCTGAGGGTGTCGCGGTCGATCTGTCGCGCGAGCTGGCCAAACGCCTGGGGGTGCCGGTCAAGTTCGTCATCTACAATGCGGCCGGGAAGGTCACCGCGGGTGTCAGGGCCCAGCAGTGGGACGTCGGATTCGTCGGCATCGATCCCCAACGGGCTCAATACATGGACTATACGCCACCCTACGTGACGATCCAGGGGGTATACATGGTGCGGCAGGGCTCCAAGATACTCACCAACGCCGAGGTGGACCGGCCGGGGGTGCGCATCGCCGTCAGCGGCGGCAGCGTCTACGATCTCTATTTGTCGCGGCGTATCAAACAAGCTCAACTGGTAAGGGCGCCGGCACCGTCGCTGGTGACCGATATGATGCTCAAGCAGTCGTATGAAGTGGAGGCCGGCGTCAAGCAACGGCTGGCGGCCGATGCGGCGCGCGTTCCCGGCTTGCATCTGCTGGATGGGAATTTCATGGTGATCCGCCAGGCCATGGCGACGCCACGCAATCGCCCCGCCGCGACGCGCTATCTCACGCAATTCATCGAGGAGTTGAAAGCCTCTGGATTCGTGGCGGCGTCCTTGCAGCGGCATCAGGTCGATAGCGCGGAGGTTGCGCCCGCACAAACGCCATGATGCGAATCCGGCCATGACGGTTCGGCGTGATTGATATCGCGTTTGGGCATGCGTCATCGCAAATATCAAACTGGGCAACGCCGATAGGAGTATTCGGGTGCCTCAGCGCATGCGGCCGTATGGAGGTCGCGATATCGCTCGTGTACCAGAGTGACAGATCGCGACCGCTTGCGGCGTTCCAATGCGTCCCCCCGTACGGCAATAGAAAAAATAAATCGTAACACGAGGAGACAAAATGACATCGTGGTATCGCAGCATGACGTCCCCGCAAAGGCAGACCTTCTGGGGATGTCTGATGGGTTGGGCCCTGGATGCGATGGACGTCCAATTATTTGCTTTTGTGATTCCTACCTTGATTACGGTGTGGGGCATGACCAAATCGCAGGCCGGTATCGTCGGGACGGCAGCCTTGATCACTTCGGCCGTCGGTGGGGTGGTGGCGGGGCTGTTGGCCGACCGCATCGGCCGCGTGCGCGTGCTGCAGATCACCATCATCTGGTTTGCATTGTTTACCGGCTTGTCGGCATTCACGCATTCCTTCCACCAATTGCTGTTGACGCGTAGCCTGCAAGGTTTGGGATTCGGTGGAGAATGGGCAGCCGGCGCGGTATTGATCGGCGAAGCCGTCGACAAGCGCATACGCGGCCGCGCGGTCGGCACGGTGCAGGCAGGCTGGCCTATCGGTTATGCACTGGCTGCGTTGGCCTATTTTGTCATCTTCAGTCTATTGCCCCCCGAACTGGCATGGCGCTCGCTGTTCCTGGTCGGATTGCTGCCGGCCTTGTCGGTGGTTTGGATGCGTCGCAACGTACAGGAGTCGGACGCGTTCAATGCGACCGCCGCGGTGCGCGAGAAGACCAGCATCTCGAAGAATTTCAGCCTGGTTTTTTCGCGCAATATGCTCGGACGCACGCTGACGGCATCGCTGCTGGCCGGCGGCGCGCTCGGCGGCAACTATACGATCCTGACCTGGCTCGTGACCTATCTGAGGCAAACTCACAGCATGTCGGTGGCCAACACCACAGCCTACCTCGCAATCAATATCCTCGGTTCGTTTTGCGGTTACGTTGGCGCCGCCTATTTGAGCGATCTGCTTGGGCGCCGCAAGACTTTCGTATTCTCCGCGCTCGGTGCTACGCTGGCGATACTCAGCTACACCTACTTGCCGGTCGCTGGCTTGACTATGCTGATACTGGGCTTTCTGGTCGGCATGTTCCAGTCGGGCATCGTCTCTGGCATGGGCGCTTGCTTTTCTGAACTGTTTCCCGCGCAGATACGCGCGAGCGCGGGCGGTTTTTCCTATAACTTCGGCCGCGCGTCCGGATCCCTGGTGCCTGCCGCCGTCGGCATAACCAGTGCCGAACACGGTTTGGGCGCATCGATCGGCGCCTGGGCCGCCGTAGCATACGCGATGGTGTTTATCGCGGCGCTGATCATGCCTGAAACTCGCAACAAGGAGCTTGAATTACATGTCTGACTTGATCCCGCATAGCCGTACCGGAGGCCGAATTCTGGTCGATGCGCTGGTCCTCAATGGCGTCGACACCGTTTATTGCGTACCGGGCGAAAGCTACCTGCCTGTGCTCGATGCCTTGCACGATGTCGCCGGAATCCGTACCTACGTGGCACGCCACGAAGGGGCCGCGGCCAATATGGCGGATGCTTACGGCAAACTGACGGGCCGCCCTGGCATTTGCTTCGTGACGCGCGGGCCGGGCGCAACCCATGCCAGCATCGGGGTGCATACGGCCCGCCAGGATTCGACGCCGATGATTCTGTTTGTCGGTCAGGTCGAACGCGGCTTTATGGAACGCGAGGCGTTTCAGGAGATCGACTATCGGCTGATGTTCGGCGGTGTCGCCAAATGGGTGACCGAAGTTCAGGATCTGGCGCGCATTCCCGAAGTGCTGGCGCGCGCTTTCAGCGTCGCGATGTCGGGCCGGCCCGGGCCGGTGGTGATCGCGCTGCCGGAGGATATTTTGTTCGGGTCGGGCGTGGTGGACGACGCGCATCCGTCGCGAGCGACCCAGGCCGCGCCGACGGCCGAGGATCTGGCCGTGTTGCAGACACTGCTCGGGCAGGCGCGCCAGCCGCTGATGATCGTGGGCGGATCCGGCTGGGACGAGCCGTCCTGCGCGCAGTTGATGGCCTTTGCGCGCAAGCAGGCGCTGCCTGTGGCCGCTTCATTCAGACGTCAGGATCTGTTCGACAATCGGGCGGAGAACTATGTCGGCCAGATTGGCCTGGGGATCTCGCCGCAACTGGCTGAACGCATGAAGGCGGCCGACTTGCTGATCGCGGTCGGCACGCGCCTGGGCGAGGTCAGCTCCGGCGGATACGCCTTGGTGCAAAGCCCCGTGCCGACGCAGACCCTGGTGCACATCCATGCCGATGCGAATGAGCTGGGCCGTGTCTACCAGGCCAGGCTCGCCATCAATTCAGGTATGCGCCAGTTCGCACAGGCACTGGCAACGCTGCCCGGCGTCGACGTGAACCGGTCGGCATGGACGCAGGCGGCGCGTGCCGCTTACCTGGCGCATTCGACGCCCCAGCCTTCGCATCCCGAGCACCGAGGCGTGGATCTGGCGCATGTGGTGGCCCATCTGAACGATGTGTTGCCGGACGATGCCGTGATCAGTAACGGCGCGGGAAACTACACCGTCTGGGTGCATCGCTTTTATCGTTATCGCCGGCAAGCCACCGAAATGGCGCCGACCAGCGGCGCGATGGGTTATGGCCTGCCGGCGGCGGTTGCCGCGAAGTTAAAGCATCCGCATCGTCAAGTGGTGTGCTTTGCCGGCGACGGCTGTTTCATGATGTATCCGCAAGAGCTGGCGACCGCGGTGCAGTATGGTGCGGCCATCATCGTGATCGTGGTGAACAACGGCATGCTGGGTACCATCCGCATGCATCAGGAGCGCGAGTATCCCGGCAGAATCTCCAGCACCAGCTTGCGGAATCCGGATTTTGTCGCGCTGGCCCACGCGTTCGGCGCTTTCGCCGAGGTCGTCGAGCGCAGCGAAGATTTTCCGGCGGCGTTTGCGCGGGCGCAAGCTGCGGGGATTCCCGCTTTGCTCGAATTGCGCACGGACCCGAAGCAGATTACGCCGACCTTGCGTTTGGAATAGGGCAGCCGGCTCGATCTCGTTCAACTCATGTCGCGAGGCGGCCGAGTTCCGCCGCCATCGCGGCCATCATGCCGCCCCAATCTCCTCGCGCGGGCTGGCGAAACAGGCGCGTATGCGGATACCAGGGCGTGTCGGTACGCTCGAGCAACCAGCGCCAGTCCGGCACGAAGGGCAGCATGACCCACACCGGGCGCCCCAGCGCCCCGGCGAGATGGACCGGCGACGAGTCCACCGAGATCAACAGGTCAGCACAGTTCAGTATCGCGGCCGTATCCTCGAAATCACCGATTTCGTCGCTCAACGACACCAGCGACATGCCTGCGGGCGGATCTGCCGCCTGGACCGACGCGGGGCCTTTCTGAATCGACAGGAAGGTGACACCGGGCTGCGCCAGCGGGGCGAGCTGGGCGAGCGTCAGTGAGCGGTTGGCGTCGTTGAAGTGCGTCGGCCGTCCGGCCCACACCAAGGCGACCAGCGGTCGCGGCAAGCCGGCCAGGCGCTGTTGCCACTTGGCAAGACGCTGCGGATCGGCCGACAGGTAGGGGACCCGGCCAGGCAGGTCCGTCGGCTTCACGCCCATTACCATCGGCAAGCTCATCATTTCGCAATGGCTATCGAACGCGCCGGGCAAGGTGCCGCGGGCGATCACCTCATCGCACACGGCGCTGCGCTGCGCCAACGACAAGCTTTCGTGGTTGATCTCCAGGATCACGCGCGCGCCGCTGCGCTCGCGCGCCCAGGCCACCATCCGCAGAAACTGGAAGGTGTCGCCATATCCCTGTTCATCGTGGATCAGCAAGGTCTTGCCGGGCATCGGCCGGCCATCCCAGCGCGCCCGCTGTACCTTGCGCTCGATAGCCATGGTGTGCGGCAGGCTGTAACGGTAGACATATTCGCGCCAACCGCGCTCGAATTGGCCCAGCAACAGCAGCGTTTCGGCCAGGTTGAAACGCATCGCGAGATCGCCCGGCACCATGGACACCAGCATTTCCTGGATCAAGCGCGTTTCGGCAATCTTCCCTTGCGGCCGAATTGCCTGCACCAGCAGGCGCCATAGCGCCAGCGGGCCGCTGCCCGAGGCCAGATATGGGCGTATCAATGCCTCGGCTTGTTCCACCTGTCCGGCGTCCAGCAAAGCGCGGCCTTGCTGCTCCAGTCCTGCAATCAGATCGACGTTCATTGCGCGTCCTTTTGGAGATCGTCGATGCTCAATGCTTCGGAAATATGCAGGGCGTTTGAGTTGACCGGGCTTGACATGCAGGATTCCGTCGATTGGCTTGGATAGTCAGCGATGGTACTACGTGCCGAACCGCTTTCGCCAGTGCGCGTGCGGCAGCGCCGGGGGCGTGCATACGCCCGCGCGCGTTGAAGAATTGGCCGTTGGAGTTTGGCGAGGGCCCATACCGGTGAGCAAGTCCGGAAAACAAAAAAGGCCTGCCAATCTGGCAAGCCTTGATGAATATCGGGCGATCCTACAACCCGAATTTGTAAACCTTGATCGGCTCAAAATCCCGCCAAGCCTGATACAGTGGGGTGACCGATGGGACTCGAACCCACGACAACTGGAATCACAATCCAGGACTCTACCAACTGAGCTACGGCCACCACTGCCTGCTACCACTATGTTTCGAATCGCGTTCCGTATCGGATAAGCACCCAATAAAGCGGACCGCGAAACAAACAAGAACGCGATTATACAAAGTTCGGCGGCCTTTTGCTACCCCCTGAGCAGTAAATTATGCAGCTTCCCGCGCGTTGGGATGCAGATACTCGCGCGCGCGATCGAAGATCCGCAGATCGGCCTGGGCCAGCAGTTTGTGGTCGGACAGGGTGCGGCGCCAGCCGCGCGCACCCGTCACCCCATGGTACAGGCCCAGCGTGTGCCGTGTCACCGCACCGAGGAAGGTGCCGGTCGCGAGTTCGCGCGCAGCGTACGCGCGCATGCCTTCCTCGATGACGACGCGGTCCGGCGCCGGGGTCGCCACATCGTAGAAGCGACGATCGACTTCCGCCAGCAGATAGGGGTTATGGTAGGCCTCGCGGCCCAACATCACGCCGTCGACGTGTTGCAGATGGGTTTCGATCTCGTCCAGCGTCTTGACGCCGCCGTTGATCAGAATCTCCAGTTGCGGGAAGTCGCGCTTCAGACGATAGGCGTATTCATACTTGAGCGGCGGGATTTCCCGGTTTTCCTTGGGGCTCAGGCCTTTCAGGATGGCATTGCGCGCATGCACCGCGAATACGGTACACCCCGCGTCGGCCACGGTGCCGACGAAATCTCGCACAAAGCCGTACTCCTCGACCTGGTCGATGCCAATCCGATGTTTGACCGTCACCGGGATGCTGACGGCATCACGCATCGCCTTCACGCAATCGGCGACCAATTGGGGCTCGGCCATCAGGCAGGCACCGAATGCGCCGCGCTGGACACGTTCCGA
>OUWB010000401.1_pt1 | contig 26383 bp, 15 predicted proteins | sample 1779821 | NCBI WGS metagenome assembly OUWB01 (sample SAMEA3914806, study PRJEB12502) | metagenome | biome: forest; material: soil | place: Canada | collected 2011-08-03 | depth 0.1 m
CCCGCCGTGTCTTCTCTTAAGTTCAAATCTCTACTTCAACTGCACGACCACCATGCTCCAGGGCGGAAGGGTAATGCTCGGCGTCGCCGTGGTGGTGCCGAGCGAAGCGGTCACCGGTCCGGTCCAGACATTGCTTTGCGAGTCGTCGTACTGCGCCTTGCCGTAGGTATAGGTGGTCGCCGTGAACGACGTCGCCTTCGCATTGGCCATCTGCACGCCGACCGTCACCGCATTGGTCTGGTCGAGGTTGAACAGCATCAGGGCATAGCCTGAGCCCTGCGTCGCCGCATAGGCGCGGATATTGGGCAGGCTGGTCGGTACGGTAGCCGGTAGCATTTGGTTGCCGGCGGTGGCGAATTTAGCCGCCAGCGCCATGGCCTGGCCGCTGGGCATCATTGTCCCCAGTGGAATGGTCTCGATGCCGGCGCAGCCATAAGGGTTGGGCCAGGTGTCGGCCAGCTGGCTGTAGGAGCCGAAATTCTGCCAACCATAGAGGCTTGAGGAATTGTTGTAGGCCGTCGAACAGCCGGCGCCGATCGACTGCCACAAGGTCGCCATCGGCAGACCGTCGTTCAACACTTCGCCCATCGCCATGCCGGTGTAGAGGCCGTTGACGATGGATACCGACTGCTTACCGGGATTGGAGCTGACGGAGTTATATTCGCCAAGATAGATCGGCGTATTGGCCTTGCCGGCGGCTTTCAGCTCGCTCTTCACCGTATTGATCAGCGTGGTCAGGTTCGACACCCCCTGACCCAGAAGGAAGCTGTCGCTCTCATTACCCGGGTTCTGGGCGTAATAGTGCAGTTCGACATAGTCATAGGGCGCGGTCGACAGGACGGTCGTGTCCCACGCCGCCACGCCCTGGACGACGACCCCGACCTGGGCGGTTGGGTCCTGGGCCTTGACTAGGTCATAGTAGCCGCTCGTTCCGGCAACGGCATTGGCATAGGTCGTTGGATCGTTCGGTTTGGCGTGCAGGTCGTATTCCCAGTTGCCATAGACCTCGTTGCCGACGGTCCAATGCAGCCCGGTCACGCCCAGCGTGGTGGCGTGAGCCACCCAGGCGGCCGCTTCGGTCGGATCGCCGCCGCCGTTACAGGCCGCATTGGAACCGTAGTTCAGGGTGACGGCCAGGTCGTAGCCGCCGGGCTTGACGACGGTCGAGATGAAGTTGTCGAAGGTGGTATTGGGCGCGACGTACATGCTGTCGCAGCCCGTATTGCTCTGCCAATGATATTCGTCGGAATCCGAACCGCCCGGCCAGCGCAGCAGCTTGGCGCCCAGCGACTTGACCGCGGCCGTTGTGCCAGTCGTCGTGAAATCGTACCAGATGGTCATGTTGGTGCCGATGGCATCGGCGCCGATCGACGCCCCGCTGCCGGCCGTGTCGACGACGATATCGGTCGCGGTGGAGGACGACGAAGAGGACGAGGACGCACTCGACGATGAACTGGATGAGGAGGATGTCGATGTCAGGGCGGCTCCGCCACCTCCGCCGCCTCCGCCGCAGGCGGCTAGGGCGACACCGACCACACCGGCCAGGGTCGCAAGCATCATCGATCGACGCATGAAACTGCGCATTCCGTCTTCTCCCATTAATTCTTTCTTTTGTTTTATTTAATGTGACAGAATAACGACACTATTGCAATCGGGTTGATGGGCAGGGCCGGCGGCTGAAACGACGATCCCGCCCGACGCGGTTGCGCGGGGCGGGATCCGAATTACCGTGATCGGCCGTGGTTTAAGCCACGGCGACGATATTTTCGGCCTCGTCCGAGGCGATCTGCATGTTGCGCGCCATATCCTGCGAAGTCGCGCTTTGCTGTTCGACCGCGCCGGCCGTAAACATGACCTGGCTTTGCACTTCTTCCACGGTGCCGCGGATTTCGTCGAGCGCCGCGAAGACCGAATGGGCGCCGGCGCGGACGCTGGAGATTTCGCTGGCGATCTGTTCGCTGGCCCGTTTGGCCTGGTTGGCCAGGTTCTTGACCTCGGTCGCCACGACGGCAAAGCCGCGGCCGGCTTCCCCGGCCCTGGCCGACTCGATCGTGGCATTGAGCGCCAGTAGGTTGATCTGGCCAGTGATGTTGGTGATCAGTTCGACGATGCCGTCCATGGCGACGGTGGCTTCCGACAGGCGCCGGGCGCTGGCGTCGGCGTCGGCGACGCTGGCATTGGCCTTGTCAGCGGCGAGCTTGGTGTGCTCCATGGTTCCGGCGATCGAGCGGCCGGTCACCGCCATTTCCTCGACGGCGGCCGACAGCTCTTGCAGCGAGCGTGACAGTTCGGTCGTGCGGTTGAGCGCGACGCGCCGGGCCGTGACGTCGGAGCAGTATTTGACGACCTTCAGCGGCTTGCCGTTGAGGTCGTAGATCGGATTGTAGGACGCCTGAATATAGACGTCGCGACCGCCCTTGGCGATGCGATGGAACTCGCCGGCGACATAGTCGCCGCGGCGCAGGCGTTGCCAGAAGGCGGCATATTCCTCGGTCTTGGTGAAGGCTTCGGTAACGAAGAGGCTATGTCCCTGGCCTCTGATTTCGGACAGTTCATAGCCCATGAGTTTCAGGAACTTGTCGTTGGCGGTCAGGATGGTGCCGTCCAGCGCAAATTCAATGACGCCCTGGGCGCGCGATATGGCTTCGACTTGGCCGGAGAACTCCGCTTCGTGCAGCACGCGTTCGGTCACATCGGTGGCGAACTTGACAACCTTGACGGGTTTGCCGTCGGCGCCCAGGATCGGGTTATAGGTCGCCTGGATATAGACTTCGCGGCCGCCCTTGGCGACCCGCTTGAATTGGGCGGAGATGAATTCCCCGCCGTTCAGGCGTCGCCAGAAGCTTGTATAGTCGAAGCTCGATGCTTCGGCTGGCTCGACGAACAGGCTGTGGTGCTTGCCGACGATTTCCGCGGCGGTATAGCCCATGACCTGCAGGAAATTGTCGTTGGCCCTGAGGATGGTGCCGTCCAGGGCGAATTCGATAACGGCCTGCGCGCGCTCGATGGAAGAAACCTTGCCTTCGAGGTCGAGGTCGTGCTGGCGGCGCGCCGTGATGTTGAAGGCGGTCTTCAAAATCTTCGTGACGTGACCGCGCTTGTCGAGGATCGGCGTATAGGCGGCTTCCAGGAAGACATCGCGACCGCCCTTGCCCTTGCGGGCGAATTCGCCCGTCTTGAACTGACCGGTGCGCAGGTCCGCCCAAAACTGGGTATAAGCCTCGCTTTCGGCATAGTCAGGATCGACGAAGAGGCGATGATGCTGGCCCTTGACCTCGTCGAGGCCATAACCCATGGCTTTCAGGAAATTGGCGTTGGCGCTGAGGACGTGGCCAGACGGATCGAATTCGATAACGGCCTGCGTCCGGTCGACGGCTTCCTTGAGCGCCAGAAGCTCGGCAGTTTGGCCGGATTTTCCCAGGTTGGGCAGTGCGACTAGGCGCATTACGATACTCGCTACTAACGGGAAGGCGTTCTTGCCTCTTCCGACGGAACGTAGTTATCGTGACGGCCTTAACATACCGTTACAATCGTTTGCACAAATTCTAGTTCAGGTTGATATCTGGGTGCGGCACCGGTTGTGGCCGCACCCTTATGCCCAGCGAAAGACGGCTTCGGCGGCAGGCCCCGTGTCTCCATGCCCGTTGGACGGAATGAGTTGCAGCGTGGTGGCCGTCTCGCCTGACCGCCTCCCAAGCGCCTCAATGAAGTAGGCGTCGCCGCGGATGCGGCCCTGCCATTGTCGGCTACCGTCGCCGTGCCGGCTGATGATATCGTAGAAGCCGCCGCCGGCATTCCCGCTCCAGGTGAGCCGCAGCGCGGCGGTTTGGCTGTCATCGGACAGCCTGCCGGAATCGATCGAGAAGGCTTGCGGCAGTGCCGGACGATGATCTGAGTGGGCAGCGCCGAGCCGGATCTGGCCGATATTGACGCGGTAGGGATGAACCGAAGCGGGGGCCTCGACACCCAGCGAGATCGCTGCCAGCCGGCGGCCCGCGAAGGCCGACAGGCTGTGGCTCCAACGGTTCCAGTTGCCGTTTGCTGCAGGATCGACCGGGATCCACCGGGTCTCGTCCGGCGCGTCTGCGAAGGTCAGCCCGAGATTGAGGCGGCCGGTGGCGGCCGGATCGGCATGGATCACAAGGTTGGCTTCGGTATTCGTCTCTATCAAAAGGTCGGTTTTGAACAGCCGGACTTCGCCGGCCAGCCGAACGGCCGGCTGCCCGGTGATCTTGAGCGAGGTGCCGCCGTCGAAAGCCGTTGCATAGTCGTAGTCGACAACGAGGGCCTGGGCGCCGGCCGGATCGCCTTCGTTTAGCGGACGTGTCCACCAGACCCAGGTCGGCAGAATATCCTGAGACCCGAGATTGAACCAGCCGTTGTCCGACACCAGGCTCCCGTCCTTCCAGAAGCGGTCGCCTTCGCCGGTATTGAACGAGGTGACGAAGGGCAGGGCGCCGATCGCCGAGCGCTCGGTGATGAAATTGGCGACGCCGTAGCTGATCGGCAGGCGCATCTGGTCGCTGGGACGGGCTGTCGGCGCCTCATAGTCGGTATAAATCTTGCGCACGCTGGCGTCGCCGTAGATCGCCAGTTGGTCCACGCTCGGCGCATTGTCGAGCGCCGGGTTGCCCGACTGGCCGGACCAGAAGCGTCGATGCAGGCCGTACCAGGCGTTGCGCCGGCGATTGGACGTGGTGAAGGCCGCGACTTCGTCGCGCTCGGCGGCCGACAGATCGCCTTTCGCTTGCAAGGTGTTCAGGCGCGCATTGCGCATTTTGCGCAACCCGTCGTCGACGCTGTAGATCGACAGGCTGCCATTGGCCGGCCCGCCGTTGGGCGTAACGACCGTCGGCCCCATCAGACCTAGATAGCCCGGTCCGGGATAGAGCTGCATGCCGTAATAGACGGCGCCGATGCCGGGGAAATCCGGCGTGTTGGCGACGGACGGCAGGACGCCGAGCGCCGGGCCCGAGCAGCAGCCGTGGGTCAAGCCATAATTGCTCCAGCCCTGGTCGAGCATCATCGAATCGGCGCGTGGCGCCTTTGGCCCGCGTGGCCGGCCGTCGGCATGCGGTGGTCCGGGCCAGATCGCGGCGATATCGGTATAGCCATTATAGTACTGGATATAGAAGTCGCTGAAGCCCTGGCGATCGGCGGTTTGCTTCATGGCTTCGATCAGGTCGTGGACTTCCCGCGCCTCGGGCTCGCCGAACGACTCGAAATTGACGAAATAGCCGTCGAAACCGAAATAGAGCGCCAGCCTTACGAGCTTGTTGGCCACGGCTTCGCGGCTGAGGTCGGAGCCGTCGAACATGCGCTTGTCCGGCTGGAACAGGGTGCCCAGGCACAGCGCCCCGTTGTGGTGGGCGGCATCGGTCAGGGCGGGATTGGGGATGAGGCCGGTGCTGTTCCACCCGACGACGACGTCCAGATACTGCCAGGACCGTTCGACGTGCACGACGCGCGGCGTCTGCGTGCCGTAGCGCATCCGGTTCAGGTCGTCGCCACCGTCCAGCGCCAGATAGGCGGCCACCAGGCTGCCGCCCTGGACCTGTGGCGAGAGGCGCGGATGGGCCTGGGTCAGAGCCAGCGGTGCGATGCGCTGGGTACGGCGCACGCTTGAGCGGAAGTAGCGGGCGTCGGGATCGGTTTCGGGATCGTAGGCCTTGAATACGTCCCAGACGTCGCCATGACCGGTCAAGGGATAGGCTGGCCGGCCGCTGGCCACCGCGTCGCGGGCGGCGGCGGGCCCAAAGCCCGGCGCGACCAGGGCGAAGGCGGCGGTCGCCGTGCCGAGGCGGAGAAGATGGCGGCGGCTGAGAGGCAGGGATTTGTCGGACATCGGACCCACGTGGCGAAAGATGATCAAACGCGCGAAAAGGTCATCGCCCTTAGCCCAAAATATAACCAATATGTCTCGGTTACATCGGCCGGGTTGGGCGATAGACTTCCGCAGTGCACACTGTGGGGCAGGATATTTGTTTTATTGACGCTGTCTAGCTTTTATATATACAAAAGATTTTATAGGTACCAGCTGGACTTACTTTGGTATCATCGATGCTTGCCCCAGGTCTTTGCTTGCGGGCGAGCCGTGATAAGGAGCGGACATGTCAGGCAAGCGGGTTGAATGGTCACGTCGGCGCTGGCTGAAGAGCGCAGCCGGTTTGGGCGCTCTGACGTTGCCGGCGCTGTCCAACACCGTCATGGCTGCCCCGAGCACCGACACCCGCACACCGGTGCAACTCGACCAGGACTGGTTGGCGGCGACAAAGGCCTATGCACCGGAGCGCCGGCGCCTGCTCGACATGACGAAACAGCCCAGCGGTCCCTTCCGTCCCGACTGGCAGTCGCTGGAGGCCTACAAGGTGCCGCAGTGGTATGCCGACGCCAAGCTCGGCATCTTCATCCATTGGGGTGTGTTTTCGGTGCCGGCCTTCGGCAGCGAATGGTATTCGCGCAACATGTATGTCGAGGGCAGCCCGGAATTTGCCCACCACGTCAAGACCTACGGTCCCCAAACCCGGTTCGGCTACAAGGACTTCATCCCGATGTTCAAGGCCGAGCACTTCGCGCCGGACACTTGGATGGACCTGTTCGCCGCGGCCGGTGCGCGCTACGTCGTGCCGGTGGCCGAGCATCACGACGGCTTTTCGCTCTATGACAGCCACCTGTCCGACTACACGGCCGTCAAGATGGGGCCGCGCCGCGACCTGCTGGGCGAGATCGCTAAAAGCGCCAGGGCCAAGGGCCTGCATTTCGCCCTGTCCTCGCACCGCGCCGAGCATGACTGGTTCTTCGACGAAGGCCGCAAATTCCCGTCCGACGTTTCAGACCCGAAAAATGCCGGGCTTTACGGTCCCGCCCAGAGCCGCCTGTCCGGCGCCGACGACACCGACCTGTTCGGCGACTATACCTACGTCTCCCAGGCCTGGCTCGACGACTGGCTGGCGCGCCAGGTCGAGCTGGTCGAATGCTATAATCCCGATCTGGTCTATTTCGACTGGTGGATCGGCCAGCCCGATTTCCGCAATACCCTGCCGTCTTTCCTTGCCTGGTACTATAATCGCGCCGCCAAAACCGATGGATCGGCGATCGTCAATTACAAGCTGGGCGAATTCGCCCCGGGCGCCGGTGTACTCGACATCGAGCGCGGCCAGGCGCCGGGCATCCGGGCGGACGTCTGGCAGACGTGCACTTCGATCAGCGACACCTCGTGGGGCTATATCGAAAACGACACCTACAAGAGCCCTGAGCAACTGGTCCATCTGCTCATCGACGTCGTCTCCAAGAACGGCAACCTGCTGCTCAACATCGGCCCGCGCGCCGATGGCCATATTCCGGACGCTGCCCGCGACACCTTCCTGCGCATGGGCGCGTGGCTGAAGACCAATGGTGAGGCCATCTACGGCTCACGTCCCTGGCACGTGTTCGGCGAGGGGCCGACCGAGACGGCCAACGGCACCTTCGCCGAAAGCCGCGCCAAGCCCTATACGGCGCAGGATTTCCGGTTTACCGTCAATAACGGCCATCTCTACGCCTTGCAGATGGCTTGGCCCGACAGCGGTTCGGCCACCATTACCTCGCTCGGCAAGGACCAGCCCGTGAAAACGATGTCGCTCCTCGGCCATGAGGGCCTGGTGGCCTTTCACCAGGACGAAAAGGGCCTGACCTTCACGCCGCCGCCTGCGGCGCCGCGCGACTTGGCCTATGTCTATCGCATCGAGATCTGAGGCAGCCGCGCACCCGATGAGCAAACCCGTCCAATCCGTGGCGATTATCGGCGGCGGCACCGCGGGCTGGATGGCGGCGGCGGCTTTGGCGAAACAACTGCCGAAGACCGTCGCCTTGACCCTGGTCGAGTCCGACGCCATCGGCACGATCGGGGTCGGCGAAGCGACGATCCCGGCTATCCGCCGCTTCAACCAGATCCTCGGCATCGACGAGGCCGAATTTCTCAAGGCGACCGGCGGCACTTTCAAGCTCGGTATTGAATTTGTCGACTGGGGGGCGCTGGGGCAAACCTATATCCATGCCTTCGGCATGACCGGCGGCCGTCCGGAGCTGCGCCCGACCCACCAGTATTGGCTGCGACTGAAGGCCGAAGGGGGCAACGCACCCGATTTCGACCGGATGTCGCTGGCGGCCACGGCCGCCTATGCCAATCGCTTCACGCATGCGCGCGGCGGGGTGGATTCGCGTGCGCCGGAACTGGCCTATGCCTATCATTTCGACGCCAGCCTCTATGCGCGCTATTTGCGAGGCATGGCCGAACGCGCGGGAGTGACGCGACTGGAAGGCAAGATTGCTACTGTCAGCCTCGATCCCGACAGTGGCGACATTGCGGGCGTCCATCTCGACGACGGCCGCACCGTGACGGCCGATCTGTTCATCGATTGCTCGGGGATGCGCGCGCTTCTGCTGGGCGAGGCCCTGGGCGAACCCTATGAGGACTGGTCCGAGCACCTGATCTGCGACCGGGCCGTGGCGATGCCATGCGTCAACGGCCCCGTCCTTTACAACTATACGCGCGCCAAGGCCTGCGCGGCCGGCTGGCAGTGGCGAATCCCGCTGCAGCACCGTTTCGGGAACGGCTATGTCTATGCCAGCGCCTTTATCGGCGACGCCGCGGCGGCGGCGGCCCTCATCGAAAACCTCGAGGGCGCGCAACTCGACGGGCCGCGCTTTATTGCCTTCACGCCGGGTAAGCGCCGGCGGACCTGGGTCAGGAACTGTGTGGGCCTGGGCCTGTCGTCGGGCTTTATCGAGCCGCTGGAATCGACCTCGATCCACCTGATCCACATGGGTATCCGCCGGCTGCTCAGCCTGTTTCCGGCGCGCGGCGTCACCGAGCCGCTGGTCAGGGCCTATAACCAGCAGTCGGACATGGAATTACGAGCCATTCGTGACTTCATCATCGCCCATTACAAGGTGACTGGGCGCGAAGACACGCCCTTCTGGCGCCATGTCAAGCACATGCCCATCCCCCAATCGCTGCAGGACCGGTTAGACCTGTTCGCCAGCGGCGGCCTGTTCTTCTTGGACCGCGACGAGTGTTTCACACAGGCCAGCTGGGTCCAGGTCCTGATCGGGCAGAAGCTGGCCATCGAAGGCCACGACATGCTGGTCGACCAACCCTCCCTGTCCTGGGTCGCCGACTATCTGGACAAGATCGCCGCCTTTCACAAGGAGGCATGCAGCCGGATGCCCAGCCATGCCAAATTCATCGCCGGCTATTGCCGGTCGGAAAGCAGTCCCTCATGATCGTCTGCGACGACTTCGTCTTCCTGCACCTGCACAAGTCCGGCGGCACCTTCATCAACCAATTGATGCTGAGATGCCTGCCCAATGCCCGCATGGTCGGCTATCACCTGCCTTACGCCCAGTTGCCGGAGGCTCACCGCACGCTGCCGGTGCTGGGCGTCGTGCGCAATCCCTGGGCCTATTACGTCTCCTGGTTCCATTTTCAGAGCGGCCAGGCGCAGCCGAACCCCCTTTACCTCATCTGCAGCGACGAAGGCCGGCTCGGTTTCGAAGAGACGGTCCATAACCTGGTCGCGCTCCAAGGCGATACCCGGCGCCTTGAAGCCTTGACGCAGGCGGTGCCGGAGCGGTTTGTCAATCACGGGCTGAACCTGACCAAAAGCTGCGTCGCCGCGCTGGGCGGCAGCGGACTGGGCTTTTACAGTTTTCTCTACAATCGCCTGTTTACCGGGGTGGCCGACCTGACCCTGATCCAGGTCGAGACCCTCAGGCCGGAACTGCGCGCCTTTCTCAAGAAGCGGCTGCGCACGCCAAGCCCCGAGGCGGACCACTTCATCACGACGGCGCCGATGTTGAACACCACCACGCATGGTCCGCACCGCGGCTATTATCCGCCGGCCTTGCGCGATCTCGTGGCGCAGCTGGATGCCCCGATCATCGAGCGCCACGGCTACCGGTTCTAAGGGCCCGTCATGCATCCATCCGCTTTACGGCACGACGCCATGCCGCTCAAACTTCATTTGGAGACTCGATCATGAAACTTTTGCGCTTCGGTCCGACGGGCCAGGAAAAGCCCGGGCTGCTCGACGGCGACGGCCGGATCCGTGACCTGTCCGGCGTTATCGACGACATTGCCGGCGGGGTTCTCTCGGATGAGGGACTGGAGAAGCTCAGGCATCTCGATCCAACCTCGCTGCCGCTGGCGCCGGAAGGCGTGCGCTACGGACCCTGCGTTGGACGGGTCGGCAAGTTCATCTGCATCGGCCTGAACTATGCCGACCATGCGGCCGAATCCAACTTGGCCGTGCCGGATGAACCGGTCATCTTCATGAAGGCGACCTCAGCCATTGTCGGGCCGAACGATGATGTGCTGCAGCCGCGCGGTTCGACCAAGCTTGACTGGGAGGTTGAACTCGGGCTGGTCATCGGCAAGACGGCTTCATACGTCAGCGAAGCCGACGCGCTGGACCACGTCGCGGGCTTCTGCACCATCAATGACGTTTCCGAGCGCAACTTCCAGATCGAACGGGGCGGAACCTGGGACAAGGGCAAGGGCTGCGATACCTTTGGCCCGATAGGCCCATGGCTGGTGACCCGCGACGAGGCCGGCGACGTCAACGACCTGCATATGTGGCTGGAGGTCAACGGCAAGCGTTTCCAGAACGGCTCGACCAAGACGATGGTGTTCAAGCCGGCCTTCCTGGTCTCCTACGTATCGCAGTTCATGAGCCTGCATCCGGGCGATGTTATTTCAACCGGCACGCCGCCGGGCGTCGGCATGGGACAGAAGCCGGATCCGATTTGGCTCAAGCCTGGCGATGTGATGGAGCTGGGAATCCAGGGCCTTGGCAGTCAAAAGCAGACCGTGGGTTCGGCCTGAACGGCCTGCGTTTAGACGGAAACAAGTCCGGGCTGGCGATGCTTGGCGATCGTCAGCCCAGATAGCCCATGGCCTCGAGCCGCTGCCGCAGGGGCTCGAGCTGAGCGGCATAGCGCTTCCAGGCGCCCACGCCCTCGCGATTGATCGGCTTGCGCACCTGAAGCGCGCTGGCGGTCGTCACCGCGCCCTTCGACTGGTGCGGACTGAGGCAGGCCTCTTCGAAAGGCAGGCCGCACGCGTTGAGCAGCCGGCGGATCTGTGTATCCGGATCGTCGATCAGCGCTTCCAGCGACACTTGGATGAAGCCGTCGCCCAGCACCTGCTTCCAGTGGGCCATGGTTTCGCGGAAATGGTGATAGTGGTCGGCGAGGTCCGCGAGGGTATAGGACCAGCCGTGCGACCCCTTGGCGAAGACACGCTTATAGGCGCCGAACAGGGCGTCCATCGGATTGCGGTCGAGGCCGATAATCAGGGCGTCGGGAAAGGCTAGGCGCAGCAGGCCGACATATTCGTAATTGTCCGGCCGCTTGTCGATCGTATAGGCGCTGCCATCGCTGAGATAAGCGGTCTCATACGTATAAGCCTCGGCAAGCGCCTGGTGATCGATCGTCGTGGTGGCGGCGATGATCTCCGGGCTGAAGATGCCGGGCGCGTCGGGCTTGGCCAGACGACGGGCGGCGATGGCGAAGCTGTTGACCTCGCCGATCGCCTGGACATGGCTGTGCGAGACGAGGATGCGCTCGACCAGCGTCGTGCCGGAACGTGGCAGGCCGACGATGAAGATTCGCTTGGGACCGCTGCGCGGGCGCGCATCGTCGTCCATGAAACGTTCCGGCCCGAAATGCTGCTTCAGGGCGGCAACGACGGCGCCTTCCTTTTCAGCGGTCCAGCTCTCCATGGACTTGCCGACGCGGGCGCCATGCTCGAGGCAGTCCCAAGCATTGCTGGTGTCGCCGATATCGTCATATTCCTTGAACAGAGCATAGCCGACCCGGCAGGCTTCGGCGCTGCTGCGGCAGGGGAAGGCTTCGAGCTTGGCGATATGGTTATGGTCGGCGGACCAGCGCTTCAGGTGGGCCAGGCTATGATAGCCGGCCACCGCCTGGTCGCGCGACAACGAGATGACTGTATTCTGGGCGGCCTCGGCGCCGGCGATATCGCCGTTGAACTGGCGCACATTGCCGATGATCGACCAGGCGTCGGCGTTCTTCGGATCGAGCTCTACGGCCTTTTCGGCCAAGGGCAGGGCCTCAGCGGGCAGGCCCGCGTGACTGAGCGCCAGTCCCGCCAGGAAAAAGTCCTTCGCGTCATTGATCCCAAGGCTGACCGCCTGGCGCACCGACGCCACCGCTTCGGCCGGATGGCCAAGGCAAATCAGCGGCTCGGCGCGCAGGACCAGCATGTGAATCTGAGCCGGGGAGCCGGGGGTTGCGCGACGGGCGGCTTCCTTGAAGGCGCGCTCGGACGTCTCGAAGTCCTTTGTGAGGTTCGATGACGTGCCCAGGATGAACCAGGCGTCCCATAGGGCCGGATCGACGGCCACAGCCTGGCGCGCGGCCGCGGCGGCAGTGGCCATGTCGCGGCGGTGCAGGGCCTCGCGGGCCTTATGGAGCGCGAAGGGCTCAGTCACAGCCATCTGGCCCCCCTATTGGCCCGCGTAGGTCGCGCCAAAGTCGACCGGCTCGAGGAAGAAGGCCGGGAAGCGGCCGCGTGTGATCAGGCCCTCGACCGCTTCGCGGGCATAGGGATAGAGCACATCGGCGCAGATGACGTGGATGATGCGATGGCGTTGGGTTTCGTCATAACCGGTGATGGTGAAGACGCCGCTCTGCACGACCTCGACCATGAAGGCGGTCTGACCGACACTGCGGGTAACAAGCGTCACGGTCAGGTTGACCTCGTAAAGGCTGTCGCTCAGCGTGTCCGACGTGATCTTGATGTCGACGTTTCTTTCGGGCTTCCATTCCTGCGAAAAGGCCGCGGCGCCGCCCGGCGCCTGGAAGGATGCATCCTTGAGATAGACTTGGCGGATCTTGAATTCGTTGGCCATTGATATTCCTAAGTAAAGGGGGCCTAAGCGGTAAGGGGGCCTTCGAGGTCGAACACGACCTCTCCGGGCTGGACATAGTCCATGATGAGGTGGACGCGCGCGATGTCGCCGCCATTGCTCACCGCGTGAATGCGGCGATTATTGATCTCCCACATCTCGCCTTCGCCCATGTGAAAGCGCGTGTCGCCGACACGGAAGATTGTCTGCGGGCTGGTAATGATGGGCACATGGATGCGATGGCAGCGCTTCAGCGAATAGCCGTCATCGACATGCTGGGTTATTTCAGTGCCGGGGCCCAGGCGGGTGAGCAGGGCGCGGATGAAATAGCCGGGACCATGCTTTTCCGCGACGCTGCGTTGGCGCAGGGTCTGCAGGTAGAATGAACGGATGTACTGCATGAACGGCGCGATCATCGGTTCGAAGGCATTATAGGTCGGGTGAACTGTCGGGTTCGCGTGGCGGAAGTCGGCATCGGCGATGAGTTTTAGCGTCTGCGTGCTGGTATGGGCGTCAAAGACCTGCTGGCGGCTGGAATCGGCGTTCCACACCGCGTCATCGAGGCTAAGAACCGCCGTCTTCAAAGCCGAAACATCGAAGGTTCCTAGTTTCACAACGTCGTTGGCGAAATTCACCGATGTCTCCTGATCGTCTTGCACGCGGTCGGAGAATCGGCCGCGCACGTACCTCGATTTTTCAATTGATCTTGCTTGGTCTTATTTTGGTATATCAAATTTTGACCGCTCAGCGACAAAATTGTCACATCTCTTATTTGAAAACATATTTATTCATAAAAAGTGCCAAAAATCCATCACGCTTTTTGTGAGCACGCATAGACCGTTGTCATAACATTGTAAATTCTGGTTTTTCGGCCTTCAAGGCTCTGCTGAACCCCTGTAATTCCTCCGTTTTTGACCCGGAATTGGTGCCGTTTTTAAGGCAGGATAGCGCTAACAGGCCTCATTGGGCCGCCCAAGCCAATTTGACGAAGCTAAAATTTCAAATATAGAATTTGTTTTACCAATGACCAAAAGGTCACCTTAGGTCGCAGATTGGTATTATATGGCGGTGCGATAAAGTTACCTTTGTCGGCCTGGGCTCGGGAGAACAACTATGAGAGTTAAGCGGTACGCATTGATTACGACGGCCCTGACGGGGATCATGGCCGCCACGTCTGTTGCAGCGCAAACAGCTAATACCACGACTACGGACACGAAGGCCCAGGCCAGCGCGCCCGCGGCCCAGGAGGTCGTCGTCGTCGGTATCCGCAAGAGCCTGCAAAAGTCCCTGCAAGTCAAACGCAACGCTGACGCTCAGATGGACGTCATCACCGCCGAAGACGTCGCCAAATTCCCCGATACCAATGTTGCCGAGGCGCTGTCGCGCTTGCCGGGCATCACCATCGACCACTCCGACGGCGGTGAAGGCAACAAGGTCGCCATTCTCGGCATCGACTCGCGCTTGGTCCTGACGGAAATGAACGGCAATCCGCTGGCCACGTCCTCGGTCGGCGTCGCCGATGCGGATTCAGGCCGCAGCTTCAACTTCACCAACCTGGCGCCCGAACTGATCGGTAATGTCGAGGTCTACAAGTCGACGGAAGCGCGTCTCGATGAAGGTGGCGTCGGCGGCACCATCGACCTGAATACCCGTAAGCCGCTCGACCTGACGCCGAACACCCTGTCGCTGTCGCTGAACTATAACGACAACCTGCGTACCAAGACGGATAACCCACGCGGCGCGCTGTTCTACAGCTGGCACAACGACAACCACACCTTCGGTTTCCAGGCCCTGGTCGCCTACAACAAGCTGGAGCTGGGTGGCACGTCGGTCAGCGTCGACAGCGGCTATGAAACGGCTTGCGCCAGCATCTTGGAGTGGGGCGGTTGTACCACGACCAACGGCAAGACGACCTTCACCAATCCGAGCCTCCTGCCCAAGGTGACCAGCGGCCCGGCCCTGACGCCGACCTCGCTGGTGCCGATCAACATTGACTCCGGCTCGTTTGTCCAGACCGAAGAACGCACGACGTTCGAAGGCGAGATGCAGTGGAAGCCGGTCGATAACCTGGAATTCAACTTCCTGGGTTACTACGTCGAAGGCAACGACTCGTCCTACTCGCAAGCGATGTTGAGCGACGTCGGCAACGATTGGGACGATCGTAACGGCTATCTCTCGGTCAATCCAACGACCAACGCCACGAACTTCCCGATCACCTATACCTCGGTCACGACCAACCAATACGGCGTCACCGGCGGCACGATGTCGAACATCACCGAACGCCTGGACATGCAATATAACCGCCAGGAGCTGGACACCCGGTCGTTCGACCTGAACGCCAAGTGGCGTCCGGGCGCGTGGACCATCCTGTTCGACGCAGGCGAAACCAAGGCGACCGGCGGCACCAACCCGCAATACTATCTGAGCTTCTACGGTCACACCTCGGCGGTCTGGTCGCTGTCGGACGATTCGTCCTATCTGAAGACGGGCGATCCGCTGACCGATCCGAACCTCTTCACGTCGCGGGCCACCGGCCAGCAGGCCGGCTTCGTCAAGACCGCGGTCTCGACCGACGACATCAAGTACCTGAAGGCCGACTTCAAGCGCGACGTCGACTGGTTCGACTGGATCCACACGGTCCAGTTCGGCGCGCGTTGGGAAGATCACCTGAACAAGGATCAGGCCCACTTCTACAACACCAATGTTCAGCAGACGGGGACGCTGGCGGACTTCGGGTATACGACGACCTCGCCATCCCTGGTTTCGGGCCTCGGCGCTTCGGGCGACCTGGACTCCTACGCCTACCTGACCCAGCAGGCCATGGAAGCCTATTCGATCGCCAACCGCAATCCGGGCAAGTCGTCGAACAGCACGACCGGCGACTATAACGATACCGGCGACGAATGGCACACCGACGAAAAGGACGGCGCGATCTATGCCGAGGCGAATTTCCGCCACGACAAGTTCCACGGCGACTTCGGCGTGCGCTACGTGACGACCGAGAACGAGCAAACCTACTTCTCGTCGCAGAACTACTATCCCTGGATCCAGGACTTCGTGCACATCGAGAAGAAGTACAGCGACGTCCTGCCTTCGGCCAACGTGGTCTATGACCTGACCGACACCCAGGACCTGCGCTTCAGCGTCGGCAAGGTCATGGCGCGTCCCGACTTCGCCGACGAGTCCGGCGAAACGGACTACAATATCCAGACCCGGACCGGCACCGGCGGCAACCCGAACCTCGGGCCTTATCGCGCGACCAACTGGGGTCTGTCGTATGAAGACTACTTCGCGCCGGGCAGTATCTTCAGCGTCGATCTCTTCTACCGCGACATCGCCCAGTACACTGTCTATGCCAACGTGCCGACGTCGATCACCCTGCCGCCGGCAACCCTGGCCTATTGTAACCAGGGCGTCGGCAACGGCGGTATCCCGGCCTGTCCGGGCACGACCAGCCCGGTCGATATCCTGATGAACACGCCTTATAACGGCTCCAAGGCCGCAGTGACGGGCTTGTCGTTGAGCTATATCGGCCAGATCAAGTGGGGCTTCGGGATCCAGGCCAACGTCACCTACCTCGATCAAAGGTACGGTTCGTTCGACACCTCCGAGGAAATCACTGGGATCGAAGGGTCGTCGACCGGCAGCACACCGGTTACGACCTCTGAGTCCAACACCCCCGAGAAGGTGCCGTTGCCGTATCTCTCCAAGTGGAGCTACACGATCGCGCCGTACTACGAAAAGGGTCCGTGGCAGGCGCACCTGTCCTACACCTGGCGTAGCAAGTACAGCCAGACGACCAGCGCGGACGAGACCAACGGCACGCCGCCGACCTACACGGCCGCCTTCGGTCAGCTCGACGGCTCGATCACCTACGTCATCAACAAGCAGGTCCAGATCAACGCCTCGGCGACCAACCTGCTCGATCCGGAGGTCAAGCCGTTCACGACCGGTGGCTTGCCGCTGGGCTGGTCCAAGTACGGGACCCGCGTCAGCGTTGGCCTGACCTACAAGTTCAACTAACGCCTGGTTCCTCCGGCACCTTCCCGGCCGGAGACCTTGTCGGGGTATTGCGCTTTATCCCAGGGCAATATCCCGACTCCTCTATGTCTCGACAGGATACGTGGACCTCGCTCCATGGCTCCGACAAGCGGCAGACCTGAGACAAACGGCGGCGAACGCGATGGCCTTTTCCTCCCTGAAGGGCTGCGAACTGCGCCGCCGTACTTTTTTTTACGCTTACGATCCGTATCTATCCCGACCAAAATGGGCCTTAATCGACGTCTGCAACCCAATGGAGGGATGATGCGCTTCGGCTTGGTACTTTCCGTCTTGTCGGCCTTTGCCTTTACCGGGACCCTTGCCGGCCCGGCAGCGGCTGCAGCCCCCCAGCTCATTCCCTTTCCGGCCCATGTCGCGACAGCCGCCGGTCGGGTCACGATCGGCAACGGCACGATCCTGTGCGCAACGGGCGAAGCGGTACGCACCGCCGACCAATTGCAATCCCTGGTCAAGACTCTGCGCGGCCTCGACCTTCAGGCATCCGAATGCGGCCCATCGCATAAGGGACCGCATATCACGCTGAGCCTGGTCAAGGCGGCGGACGGCAATCCCGAGGGCTACAGTCTCAAGGTTTCTCGTGCCGGCATAACCATTTCCGCTTCCAGCGAAGCCGGCCTCTATTATGGCGCGATGACGCTGGCGCAACTGCTGTCGCCGGATGATCGCTTCAGCGCGCCGGTCGTGCTGGACGACATGACCATCGAGGACGCCCCGCGTTTCGGTTGGCGCGGCCTGATGCTCGATCCCGCCCGCCATTTCCTGCCGGTCGTCGACGTCAAGACGATCATCGATCAGATGGGCCAGCACAAGCTGAACGTCCTGCATATCCACCTGACCGACGACCAGGGCTGGCGCATCGAGATCAAGCGCTATCCTGACCTGACCAAGGTCGGCGCCTGGCGCACGCCGCCGTCGAACGGGGGGCCGGGAAGCGAAACCCAGCCCTATGGCGGTTTCTATAGTCAGGACGACATCCGTGACATCGTCGCCTACGCGGCGGCGCGGCACATCACCGTGGTGCCTGAACTCGACATGCCGGGCCACGCCCAGGCCGCCGTCGCCGGGCATCCGGCACTCAGCGTGTCCGGTCAGACGCCGCAGGTTTCGGGCGATTGGGGCGTCAATCCCTATCTCTACAATACCGATGCCGACAGCCTTACCTTCGTTGAGAACGTGCTGGACGAGGTGATGGCCCTGTTCCCGTCGACCTATATCCATCTCGGCGGCGACGAGGCCGTCAAGGACCAGTGGCGCGACTCCCCGAAAATCCAGGCCCAGATGAAGGCGCTCGGCATCACCTCTGAAGACGCCATGCAAAGCTGGTTCATGGAACAGATCGGCCAGTATCTCGCGGCCCACGGCCGCCGCATGGTCGGCTGGGACGAGATCCTCGACGGCGGCATCCCGCCCTCGGCCACCATCATGTCCTGGCGCGGCAATGCCGGCGCGATCAAGGCGGCACGGCTGGACCACGACGTCGTCGTCTCGACCCTCTATCTCGACAACCTGCAGAGCGCGCGTGACGACGAGCCGGCTGGGCGCCTGGGTATCCTGCCCCTGGCCTCCGTCTACGACTACGACCCGATGCCGACCCAGTTGACCGCCGCCCAGTCCCGCCACGTGCTGGGCGCCCAGGTCAATCTGTGGAGCGAATACCTGATGTCGGCGTGGTACGTCGAAAACGCCGCGTTTCCGCGCGTCGACGCCGCCGCGGAAGCCTTCTGGTCACCGCCCGCCGAAAAGAGCTGGTCGGGCTTCCTTGGGCGTTTGCCGTCGCAGCTTGCCCGCTACCGCCGCCAATCCGTCCACTACAGCGATATGGCCTTTGCCGCGACCATGGACTATCCGGACGGCCGCGACGCGGCCCTGAGGGCAGGGGGGGCAAAGGTCAGCCTGACGAGCCAGACCGGCTTCGGCGATATCCGCTATACGACGGACGGCACCGACCCGGGCCCGCGGTCGAGCCTCTATGCGGTGCCGCTGGACCTGAAGCTCGGTGCCACAATCAAGGCGGCCGTCTATAGCCCGTCAGGCCAGCCGCTGGCCACGACGCGAACCTTCAACTTCGACGCCGGGACGCTGCGCACGCGGGCGTCGGGCGACCTGACGGCATGCGGCGGCGGCGAACTGGGCCTGCGCGTGCCGCTGACTCCGGATTCACCCGCCACATCGCCTGTCTATGATATCGACATCTTCGACGACTGCTTCGTTTATCCGCAGGCGCGTCTGGACGGTATTACCTCGATCGACTTGGATACGGCTCGCCTGTCGCGCAATTACGGCCTGGCCCACGACCAGAGCAAGGTGAAGGCCCATGATACGCAGGCCCGCTTTGGCGAACTGGTCGTCCGGCTCGACGATTGCGACAACGGGAAGGAGTTGGGCCGCGTGCCGCTGGGCGATCCGGCGACAACGCCGAACCGGCAAACCCTGTCGCTCGCCGTCGCCCCGGTCAGTGGTGTCCATTCCGTCTGCCTGCTGTTTGCCTCTCCCCTGTCGGGTCCGTTCTATGCCATCGGCGACGTTCGGCTCAAGCCTTAAGGAAATCCCATGTTCAGGCGCGTTTGGATCGGCCTTTTGGCGTCGTCGGCGATGATGGCGTCCGCCCACGCCTGGGGGGCTGCCCCGCAGATCCTCGACCTTGACGCCGGCTGGCGAGTCCGCATCGCCCCGCCCGAGGCCGCGGCGCATCCGGACGCCGCCGACTGGATGACCGCAGCCGTGCCGGGCGCCGTCCAGACCGATCTGATGGCGCTCAACAAGTTGCCCGATCCTTACATGGGCGCCAATGAAGCCAAGGTGCAGTGGGTCGGCCTGTCCGACTGGCAGTACCAGACGCAGATCGACGTCTCGCCGCAGACGCTGGACCGCGACCATATCGACCTTGTCTTTGAGGGGCTCGACACCTTCGCCGAGGTCAAGATCAACGGCCAAAGCGTGCTTTCGGCCGACAATATGTTCCGGACCTGGCGCGTGCCGGTCAAGGGCGTCCTGCACGCCGGCACAAACACGATCGAGGTCGATCTGGCCTCACCGCTGAAGACCATGATCCCCAAGGTCGCGGCCATGCCCTATGTCATGCCGGGCGCCTATGACTCAGCCTTCGGCGACGAGCCCCTGGGCCGCAACAGCTCGACCTACGTCCGCAAGGCCGGCTACCAGTATGGCTGGGACTGGGGGCCGCGCGTCGTCGCCATCGGCATCTGGAAGCCTGTGAAGCTCGAAGCCTATGACAGCGCGCGCCTGGCGGATTTTCACGTCATCCAGGTCCATCTCGACGACCAGGTGGCCGCTCTTGACGTCAGCTTCGATATCGCGTCCGACCGCGTCCAGCCGGCCACCGTGACGGTTGAGATCACCGGTCCCGACGGATCGCACCAGACGGTGACCCAGGACGCTTCCCTGTTCGCCGGCACGACGCCGGTCACGGTGCCGCTACGCATCGACAACCCCAAGCGCTGGTGGCCGGTCGGCTACGGGCGCCCCGACCTCTACACGGTCACCGCCACCGTCCGCCAAGGGAGCGAGGTCATCGGGACCATGACGCGCCGCATCGGCCTGCGCACGGCCGAAATCCGCCGCGATCCCGACCAATGGGGCCGCAGCTTCGAACTGGTGATCAACGGTGTGCCGGTCTTCGCCAAGGGCGCCAACATGATCCCGTTCGACGTCTTCCCGGCCCGGGTGACGACGGCCCAGCAGGACCAGATCCTGCAGTCGGCGGTTGATGCCAATATGAATATCCTGCGTATCTGGGGTGGCGGCACCTATCAGGACGATCACGTCTACGACAAGGCCGACGAGCTGGGCCTGATGATCTGGCAGGACTTCATGTTCGGCGGGGCGATCATTCCTTATGACCGCGATTTCCGCGAAAATGCCCGCATTGAAGCCGTCGAGCAGGTCAAGCGGCTGCGCAATCACCCGTCGATCATCCTATGGGCCGGCAATAACGAGGTGCAGACCGACTGGGAAAACTGGGGCGCCGGCACCGATGCCGTCAAGGCCACCCTGTCGCCGCAGGAACGTGACAAGGTGGTGACCGGCATGGTGCGCATGTTCGACCAGGTGCTGCGCGGCGCGGTCGATCTGAATGCCCCCGGCACGCCCTATTGGGCTTCGACGCCGTCGACAGACTATGACGGCCCGGCCGACCAGGACCACGACGGCGACCGTCACTACTGGAGCGTCTGGGGCGGCAAGCCGGTCGAGGAATATCTCAACGTCACGCCACGCTTCATGAGCGAATACGGCCTGCAATCCTTTCCGGTGATGCAGACGATAAAGGCCTTCGCCGGCCCGAACGACATGCAGCCGGAAACCCCGGTCATGCGCGCCCACCAGAAGTACGACAAGGGCAATGGCAACAAGCGCCTGCTGTTCTACATCAACAACAATTACGGCCACCCCAGGGACTTCGGCAGCTTCGTCTACCTGTCCCAGGTCATGCAGGCCGAGGGGATCGAGCTGGCGGCGAGCCATCTGCGCGCCTCGATGCCGCAAAGCATGGGCTCGATGTACTGGCAGATCAACGACGTCTGGCCAGGCGCCTCGTGGGCCAGCATCGACTGGTTCGGCCGCTGGAAGGCGCTGCAGTATCACGCCAAACGCTTCTACGCACCGGTCATCGTCACCGCCCTGCGCAAGGACGCGGTGACCACGGTTAACCTAGTTTCTGATAAAGGCGCGCCTGAGACCTACGACTACCGCCTGCGGGTCATGGACCTTGACGGCAAGGTGCTGTCGGAGACGGCACGCAGCGTCACGGTCGCCGCCCGCACCAGCCTGAAGCTGGATGCGCTCGGTGACGCCGACCTGCTCAAGGGCGCCGATCCGGATCGCACCTATGTCGTCGCCGATCTGCTCGATCATGGCGCGCGCGTCTCGCGGTCGATTGCCTATTTCGCCCCGTCCAAGGCATTGGTCTTGCGCGATCCCAAGATCCACGCCGAGCTGAAGGCCACGACGGACGGTTATGCCCTGACCCTGAGCTCGGCGACCCTGGCGCGCCAGGTCTGGGTCGATTTCGGCGCGATCGATGTCCGCCTCTCGGATGATTCCTTCGACCTCCTGCCGGGTGAGCCGACGACGGTGACCTTCACCTCCCCGAAATCCCTGGCGGCGCTGAAAAAGGCCCTGACGGTGCGCTCGCTCTACGGCGCCGCGCAATGAAGCGCCTGATCTGCTCGCTGCTCGCCGTCTTGGCCCTGCCGGCGGCAGCCGGGACGACGTCACCCGTGGCCCAAATGACCACGGACGAAAAGATCGCCCAGTTGCAGGCGGCAGCGCCCGCGCTGCCGCGCTTGGGCGTCACCGGTTACAACTGGTGGAACGAGGGCCTGCACGGCCTGGCGCGTAATGGCGAGGCCACGGTCTTTCCGCAGGCCATCGGTCTGGCGGCGACCTGGGATCCGGACCTGCTAGGCGCCGTCGGCACCGTGGTCTCGACCGAGGCGCGCGCCAGCTTCAATACGATCGGCCGGGACAAGGATCACGGCCGTTACCAGGGCCTGACGATCTGGTCGCCCAACATCAACATCTTCCGCGATCCGCGCTGGGGACGAGGGCAGGAGACCTATGGCGAGGATCCCTACCTGACGGGAACCTTAGCCACAGCCTTCGTCGAGGGGCTGCAGGGGCCCGATCCGGCCCATCCGCGCACCATCGCCTCGGTCAAGCACTTTGTCGTCCATTCGGGGCCGGAAGCCGGCCGCCACGGTTTTGATACCGACGTGGCACCCTATGATCTGGAAGCCACCTACACGCCGGCCTTCCGCCAGGTCGTCACCCAGGCGCACGCCCAGTCGGTGATGTGCGCCTATAATGCGCTGCACGGCACGCCGGTCTGCGCCGACACGCCGCTGCTGACCGGCCGCCTGCGCCGCGACTGGGGTTTTAACGGCTATGTCGTCACCGATTGCGATGCCATCGAAGACATGTATCTGTTCCATGCCTACAAGGCGACGCAGGAAGACAATGCCGCCTCAGCACTCAAGGCCGGGACCGATCTCAATTGCGGCGTCTATTACCGCTATCTGAAGACCGCGCTCGACAAGAATCTGGTGACGACGACCGATATTGACCGGGCGGCAGGACGGCTGTTCGCGGCTCGGCAACGGCTGGGCCTCGACGGGGCGGGTAGCCCCTACGACACCATCGCCGCCGACCGGATCCATACGCCGCAGGATCGCCAGCTGGCGCTGCGAGCGGCGCGCGAGTCGATCGTCCTGCTGAAAAACAACGGAGTCCTGCCGCTGAAAACCCAGGCGAAGATCGCCGTCATCGGCCCCAACGCCGATACGCTGGAGGTGCTGGAGGCCAATTATCACGGCACGCCGATCGATCCGGTGACACCGCTTAACGGCCTGCGCACGGCCTTTGCCGCGACCACCTACGCCCAGGGCTCGACCATTGCTGAAGGCGTCGCCATCCCCGTTCCCGAGACGGCGTTGAGCACAGGAACCCAGCCGGGGCTGAAGGGCGAATATTTCGCCAATGGCGATTTTTCCGGAACGCCCGCCCTGACGCGTGTCGATCGCACGGTTGATCTCGACCTCTACAATGCCGTACCCGTGAAAGGCTTCGAAAAGGGCCCCTACAGCATCCGCTGGACCGGCAGCCTGGTGCCGCCGGCGCCCGGCGACTATAGGCTCAGCCTCTATACCGAGCGCTGCTGGGAATGCGACAATCGCCACGATCAAGTGACCCTGTATATCGACGGCAAGCCCGTCGTCGCCGACGCGGGTGACGGTAAATCCCTGAACGCCGCCGTGCATTTCGACGATACCCGCCCGCATGCGATCCGATTAGACTTCGCCCATACGGGTGGCGACTGGGGCGTGCGCCTGCAATGGCAAGCCCCGGCCGACGCCCAGCGCGTCGAAGCCGTAGCGGCCGCCAAGGACGCTGACGCTATCGTTGCCTTTGTCGGCTTGTCGCCGGATGTCGAAGGCGAGGAACTGTCGATCGTCGTGCCGGGCTTTGACCGTGGCGACCGCACCGACCTGGCCTTGCCGGCCCCGCAACAAGCCCTGCTGGAGGCGCTGAAGGCCACGGGCAAGCCGCTGATCGTCGTCAACCTGTCCGGTGGCGCGGTGGCGCTCGACTGGGCCAAGGATCATGCCGACGTGGTGCTGCAGGCCTGGTATCCGGGCGAAGTGGGGGGCAGCGCCATCGCCGATGTCCTCGACGGCGCCTATAATCCGTCGGGCCGCCTGCCGGTCACCGTCTATGCGTCGGTCCAGGACCTGCCGCCCTTTGTCGACTACCGCATGGCTGGACGCACCTACCGTTACTTCACCGGCACGCCGTTGTTCGGCTTCGGTTACGGCCTGTCCTATACACACTTCGCCTACAGTGGGCTCAAGGTTCCGGCCGGCGTCAAGGCCGGCGAGACCGTCAGGGTCACCGCCACCGTCACCAATAGCGGACCCGTCGAAGGCGACGAGGTCGCCGAGCTCTATCTGACGCCATCCCCAGACTCCAAGCTTGGCGATCCCCAAGGCCTGTTGCGCTCGTTGGCCGGCGTCAGTCGCGTTCGCCTAAAACCCGGCGAAAGCCGCGAAGTCACCTTCACCCTTGACCCGCGCGCACTCAGCCAGGTCGAGCGCGACGGCACCCGCGTCCAGACCGACCAAACCTTCGGTGTCTTCGTCGGCGGCGCTCAGCCCGGCAATGGCCCAGGTGTCGACGGCGTTTTGAAACTCACCGGCCACGCCATTCTTCCGAGGTAATCTCATGAACACTCGCAGATCCTTCATCGCCGGCGCCACCGGTCTGGCCGGCTTGGGCCTCGGTCTGGGCAGTATCGTGCCGCTGGCCTCGGCCAATGCCGCCACGCGGCGCTTCACGGTCGAGGGCGACCAGTTCATGCTGGATGGCCAACCGCTGCAGATCCTGGCCGGCGAGTTGCACTATACACGCATCGCCCGCGCCAACTGGCGCGACCGCCTGAAAAAGCTGAAGAGCCTGGGCTTGAATACGCTAAGCGCGTATATTTTCTGGAACGCCCACGAGGTGACGCCCGGACAATTTGATTTCTCCGGAAATCTCGATATCGCCGCGTGGCTTGGCATGGCGCAGGACGAAGGTCTGCACGTCCTGCTGCGCGCCGGTCCCTATGTCTGCGCCGAATGGGACGGCGGCGGCTTCCCGGCCTGGGTCTTTCCGGACGAAACCGTCAAGGCGCGCACCCTGGATCCCGGCTATATGGGCCCGTCAGGCCGCTGGCTGAAACGCCTGGGTGCCGAGATCGGGCATCTGGAAATCGACAGGGGCGGTCCCATCCTGATGACCCAGGTTGAGAACGAATACGGTTCCTTCGGCGAGGACCACGCCTATATGGCAGCGGTGCGCGACCAGGTCCGCGCCGCGGGCTTCGACGGCCAGCTTTACACGGTCGACGGCGCCGCTATCATCGAGAAGGGCGCGCTGCCCGACCTGGTCAACGGCTGCAATTTCGGCACCTTCGACAAGGCTGAAAACGAGTTCAAACGCTTCGCCGAGTTCAAGCCGCACGCGCCGCGCATCTGCACCGAGCTGTGGGGCGGCTGGTTCGACCATTTCGGCGAGATGCATTCGACCATGCCGATCCCGCCGCTGATGGACAGCCTGAAGTGGATGCTCGACAACAGGATCTCGATCAACTTCTACGTGGCGCATGGCGGCACCTCGTTCGGCTTCAATGCCGGCGCCAATTTCGACCGCAACAAGCAGCTCTACCAGCCTGACATTTCAAGCTACGACTATGACGCCATCTTCGACGAGGCCGGCCGGCCGACACCGAAGTTCGAGGCGGCGCTGGCCCTGTTTAAAAACTACCTGCCGGCCGAACGTTTCGCGCCGCTGCCGGCGCCGGAAAAATCGATCGAGATTCCGCGTTTTCGCCTGGCCAGGACCGCGGCCCCCATCTTCGGCCGCGAGGTCAAGGCGCCCCAACCGCGCACGCTCGAAAAGCTTGGTCAGCCGCATGGCCTGATGCTCTACCGTCACCGCTTCGAGAAGGCCATGACCGGCAAGCTGCACTTTGGCGAGGTCCGCGACTATGCCCTGATCTCAGTCGGCGGCAGCAGGATCGGCGTGCTCGACCGGCGCCTGAAGGAAACCGAGATCGAGGTCTCGGCCAAGGCCGGGGAGTGGCTCGACGTGCTGGTCGACACCACGGGCCACATCAATTACGGCGAGCGCATCGGCAAGGACCAGAAGGGCTTGATCGGGGAGGTTACGCTGGGCGGCCAGCCGCTGACCGGCTGGAGCCATCTCGGCCTGCCGCTCGACACCCTGTCGGGCCTGACCTTCACCCCGGCGATGCCGGAGGGGCCGGCCTTCTACCAGGGCACCTTCGAGCTGAAGGAAACGGGCTACACCTTCCTCGACATGCGCGGCTGGGGCAAGGGCTATGCCTGGGTCAA
>OUWB010000022.1_pt3 | contig 26324 bp, 26 predicted proteins | sample 1779821 | NCBI WGS metagenome assembly OUWB01 (sample SAMEA3914806, study PRJEB12502) | metagenome | biome: forest; material: soil | place: Canada | collected 2011-08-03 | depth 0.1 m
GGGCAAAAGGAAGGCGGCAATGCCGGCGAGGTGCTGATCCAGAGCCGCTATGTGCATCATCCGCTGTATGCCGCCGTCGCCCGTCATGACTTCGACGGCTTTGCGCGCGGCCTCCTGGCCGAGCGCGAGCAGGCCTGCCTGCCGCCCTTCCTCTATCAAGCCATCCTGCGTGCCGAAGCGCGCACGCTGCAAACCGCGCTCGATTTCCTGGGTGAGGCCGCCACCTGTGTCGAGCACGCCGGCATCACCATCAACGACCCGATTCCCATGACCGTCACCCGCGTGGCCAACATGGACCGCGCGCAATTGCTGGTCGAATCAAGCTCGCGCCCGGCCTTGCAAGCCTTCCTCAAGCAATGGATGGCGGTCTTGCGCGACAGCAAGGCGCGCGTCAAATGGTCGCTCGAAGTCGACCCGACCGATATCTGATCTCTCCCAATCTGCTGAACTTGTAACAACTTGGCATGCCTAACTGCCAACGTCAGCGGAATTCCCTCTTTTTTATTACCAGCCAACACAAACCTGGGACAACTTATCGTTCCTTGACAATTGGCCGGCGGCGACATTGTTACAATTCGTTACAGTCGCTTACATTTAGGCGGGTAAGCCAGACAGGGCTTCGCGTCAACTGAGACCCGCGACCTTACCCAAAAGGTAGTCACCATGCACTCGGTTCCACACCATCAGTATTTGCTGCAAATCGCCAAGCCGTTTCATGTCACGACATATCGGGAAGCCTTTGGCCGCTGTTTTGCCGCGACCCTTGGCATTGCCGACTCGGCGCGCAGGCACGGGATCAAGGTCGAGCTGGTGCGCTGGCAAGTCGTCGGCGACCGCGACTTTTGCGATCATTGGGTCGTGGCCTGCGACGACGGCACGGTGATCGACCCGACCCGGGTGCAGGTCGACGGCAGGACCGATCTGCTGCAGCCGATTGCCGGCTATCCGCGACAATTTCGCAATCTGCGCCGCTATCCGGCGGAACTGCTCTTGCCGCTGTATGCGCAATTGGCCGATGCGCAGGAGCCGCACATACCGCTACGCTTCATGTGGCGCAGCGGCATCGCGCTGGTGCGTCACGATATGCGCCGCGCCCGGCAAGCCGGGGAGTGGCGTCAATGGATGCGCGGGATGGCGGAGCTGGCGCGCGTCGCCTGGCGCACGACGCTTGGCGCCTTGCAGCACCAATGGATTCGCCCGCCGCAAAACCGCATGGGCTCGAACGCGGGTTAAGCAAGAACCACCCACTGGTCATCCAGCAGGCCAGGCTCAAGCACCCAATCGAGCTTGCCTAATCGAGCTTGCCTTCGGCGGCCATCTGCCGGATCAGGCTGATCGTGTCGATATCGGCTTCCTTGTAGGCCGACTGGCGGAATTCGTTATAGAACGCGTCGATGCCTTCGGTATCCAACGCACTATCCTCATACTCGAAGCGCACCAGCAAATGGTCTTCCGAAGGTTCCTCGATCGACATCGTCAGTTTGGAGGCGGCGATGTCGGTCTGTTGCGGCACCCAATATTCGACACGCTTGCCGGGGTAGAACACGACCGTGTCGCGGACACTGATTTTCCCATAGTGCAACAGGCGCGAAACCGAATCGGCCTTGCGATCGGACAATTCGCAACGATCCAGGTGCGGCATGAACAGCCCGGGCTGCTCGGCGCGCAGCACGAGGCCGCGCCACACCTGCGCGCGCGTCAAGGTATCGATCAGCGGATTCAAGGGATCGTTGATTTCAACGAGATGATGGAATTGCATGGGCCCGTGTCGCCAAGGTAAAGCATAAATTATCGCACCATGGCGTTGCTGCGGTGCGATTTGCCCTCGATATCCCATAAATACGGGATTGTTAGGAGGTGCGCTTTTGGCTATAAAGTAAGACTTGAACAATCAATATCACGAAACACATGAAAACGCTCTACGACCTGCTTGAAGTCGAAGCCGGTGCGACCCAGGCGCAGATCGAGCAAGGCTACAAACGTCAGCTCGACCGCTATCTCGAGCGGCCCCAGGCAGGCAGGAACGATCAGGAGACGCGGCGCATGCAAAACATCCGCGAGGCCTACCTGCTGTTGTGTTCGCCGCCGAAACGCCAGATCTACGACCAGCAACTGCAAATTTTCCGGCAAGCCAGGAAGCGCGTGTTCAATCGCGCCAATCTGTGGCGTGTCGCCCTGGCGACGGTGGGCGCGCTGGCCGTCGCGTGCGGCATTTACCTGAGCCACGATACGCGCGGCCATGCCTGGAACGATTCGGGCAGCGGCGTTGACCAAGCCATGTTGAGTCAAGTCGGTCCCGGGGATGGCCGGAGCGGCAACTAGATAACGCACCGCCAAGAAAAAAGCGGCGCTTGTGCGCCGCTTTCTCTTTGTGCGGTCAAGGTCAATTATCGTCGGAACCGAAGTCGACGTCTCCGCTACCGCTACTGCTGCTGGAATTGTCGTCGCCGAAATCGATATCGTCAGACGGGCCCTGCCGGCGCGGTTCTTCATAAACCGGCACTTCCCGGACTTCATGGATTTCGCGCACGACTTCGCGGTCGTGATGGCCGCCGCTCATCATCTCGCCGAGCGCCACGCCGGCGATCAGGCCGCCTATCGCGCCCATGCCGCTATTCTGCTCGACATACATCGGCTGTTGCAGAACTTGTGGATAGGCCTGCGGGTAGCCCTGCTGATATCCCGCCGGCTGATACACGGCGCTGGTGCCAATGTTCGTGCCGGCGCCCATAACAGGATTCAGGCCGTTGTTGACTTGCTGCGGCATGCCGAAGCCATTGCCCGGGTTACCCTGATACACCGACTGCGGCGCATTGTCTTGCACCGGCTCAGGTGTCGGCTGCGCTGCCGCCTGCGGTGCCGGATCGGCCTTGCCTTCGAACTTGCGGCGCAGATGCGCCAGGTTGTCCGATTGCACATCGATCTCGCGCTGCGCAACCGGCGCCTGCGACAGCCGCTCGATCAGGCCGATCAAGGCTTTCTCGGCATCGTCGAGTTCGGCCAGCAAGGCAGCATTGGGCGGGCTGGCCATGCGCATGTCCAGGCGCAGCGGCTTGACCGATTCGAGCAGGGTATTGGCTTGTTTCAGTTGATCCTGGCGCAGCGTCTTGACGCGCGCCTCGTCTTCGGCCTTGTCTTTTTCAGCGGTGCGGCGGAACAGGAACCAGCCGCCTATGCCCAGCACGATCAGCACCAGCACGATCCACAGTCCGGTATGGCCGGATTTATGCGGCGCCGGTATCGGGGCAACGGCGGGGGTGGCGGGCGGTGCCATGGTAGCCGCCGGCGCCAAGGGCGCGGCATGCTGCGCGTTTTCGTTGGCCAGCTTGTCGCCGAATATTTCCACGCGCGACGGTTCCTTTTCGAACGAATAACCCGGATCGAGTTTCTTCATCTCGTTGAATTGGCTCAGGGCCTCGCCGTGCTTGCCGTTCTTGTCGAGGATTTGCGCAAGAATGTAGTGATAGCGCGCATTGCCCGGGTCGCCCGCCACGACCTCGCGCATCAGCTTTTCGCCTTGCACTTCATCGTGGTTGACGTGGACCGCGACATCGACGTCGTGCAGCGTAGCGGCAGCGAAAGCCGCACCGGCGAAGGAGAGCACCAGCACGGTGGCGCACAGTTTGCCCAATAGTTTCATGGTTGTCTGGCGGCACGGCCGCGTGAGAGAAAAGGTAGGGAGGCGATGCAGCTTCCACCACATCGCCTTTTGCGCAGAATACTTTACTGCGGCGCTTGCTGCATCTTGGCCTTCAACGCGGCCAGGCGGTTCTCGGCCGAATCGTCGGTGGTGCTGATGTGGCTCAGGCGGTCGTCGAGCGATTTGCCCGAGGCGGCATCGACCGACGACAGGCGCGCATCGGCGCGGGCAGACGTGAGCTGCGCCTTCTCTTCGAGGCGGGCGAAGTCTTCCGATAGGTTCTTCCCGCCGATGCCGCCCAGGGCGGTGGCGGCCACGTCCTTGGCGCTGGCGACTTGCGCCTGCACTTCGATGACTTCGGTACGGCTTTTCAGGTCGGTGCGGCGGCGGCGCATGTCTTCGATCTGGCGGTCCAGTTCTTCGACGGTGGGCTTCAGTTGACCGATCTGCGCATCGTAGGCCTTGGCCTTGCCTTCGTGGTCCAACTGGGCGTTCAAGGCGTCGGTGGCGAGTGCGTCGTCGCCGGACTTGACGGCGTTCGCCGCGCCTTGGCCATAGCGTGCGGCTTCCGACACTTCGTGATCGTGCTTCGATTGCAGCACGGTCAATTGCGCGCGCACGTCAGTCAGCGCGGATTCGGCCTTGGCGATGCTGTCGTCGAGATCGCGCACGATCTGGCGCGCATCGCGTGCAGGATCGGCGACGGCATCGGCGGAGTCGTTGAGCACACCCTTGATAGTGCGTGACAGGGAATCGAGAAAATGCATCTGTATCTCTCCGTGAGGTGATGGGTCCGGCTGAAAACTGGCTTGATTTTGTTGAAACCAATCCAGATTGTTAAACAATCGCTATGCGAGGCGGGTTCTCAGTGTAGTTAGCAAAGTCGAATCCCACAAGTGAAGAAAGCACACTTTCCCTCGGGCAATTGCGACGGCGGAAGATCTGCCGTCCCTGATACAATGGCAGCCTTTAGCCTGCTGTGCATCGGTAAAACGCAGCACGCTTGACCGAAGCTCAACGCCTGCATGTCGACACCCTTCCCCGGATTGAACGCGCCCCAGCGCGAAGCCATCAAGTACATGGACGGCCCCTGCCTGGTGCTGGCCGGCGCCGGCTCGGGCAAGACGCGCGTGATCACGCAAAAGATCGCGCACCTGATTGAAGAATGCGGCTACGACTCGCGCCACATCGCCGCGCTGACCTTCACCAACAAGGCCGCGACCGAGATGCAGGAACGGATCGGCAAGATCCTGCAGGACCCGAAGCAGGCCAAGAACCTCACGGTATCCACCTTCCATTCGCTGGGCGTGAAGATCCTGCGCCAGGAAGCCAACAACCTGGGCTTGAAGGACCGCTTTTCCATCATGGATAGCGACGACTGCTTTTCGCTGGTGCAGGACATGGCCGTGACCACCGACAAGCAGATGGTACGCCGCATCCAGAGCGCGATCTCGCTGTGGAAGAACGGCCTGGTCGACCCCGAAGCGGCGATCAAGAACGCCGCGACCGAAGACGAGGCGCAAGCGGGGCGCATCTACCGCAGCTACGTCGCCACACTGTCGGCCTACCAGGCGGTCGATTTCGACGACTTGATCCGCCTGCCGGTCGAACTGTTCCGCAGCAACGACGCCGTGCGCGACAAGTGGCAGCGCCGCTTGCGCTATCTGCTGGTCGATGAATACCAGGACACCAATACCTGCCAGTACGAGCTGGTCAAGCTGCTGGTAACAGGCATCGGCAAGAAGCCGATGTTCACGGCGGTGGGCGACGACGACCAGGCGATCTATGCCTGGCGCGGCGCGACGCTGGAAAACCTCAAGCAACTGCAGGTCGATTTCCCCGATCTGCGCGTGATCAAGCTGGAACAGAATTACCGCTCCACCACGCGCATCCTGCAGGCCGCCAACGCCGTCATCGGCAACAACCCGAAGCTGTTCGAAAAGTCGCTCTGGTCCGAGCATGGCTTGGGCGACCCGATCAAGGTGCTCGGCATGCAGGACGACGAGCAGGAAGCGGAACAGATCGCGATCATGATCTCTGCACACCGTTTCGAGCGGCGCGCCAAGTTCTCCGATTACGCCATCCTCTATCGCGGCAACCACCAGGCGCGCGTGATCGAGCAAGCCTTGCGCAAGGAACGCATTCCCTACACCATCTCGGGCGGGCAAAGCTTCTTCGACCGTGCCGAGATCAAGGACATCATCAGCTACCTGCGCCTGATCGCCAACGAAGACGACGATCCCGCCTTCATCCGCGCCGTCACCACGCCGCGTCGCGGCGTCGGGCAGACCACCCTCGAAGCGCTCGGTGCCTATGCCGGGCAGTGGCAATGTTCGCTGTTCGAGGCGGTGTACAAGGGCGGCATCGAGACCAAGCTGACCGATCGCCAACTGACGCCGCTGCGCCAGTTCTGCGACTTCATCAACGGCCTGGAGACGCGCGCGCAGCGCGTGGGCAAGGCCGGCAGCGGCGACAACGCCGCCGCGGTGCTCGACGACATGATGAAGGAAATCAACTACGAAGCCTATCTCTACGACGCCTTCGACGATCGCGCCGCGCAGAGCAAATGGCAGAACGTGGTCGACTTCACCAACTGGTTGAAGGAAAAGGGTACGGGCGGGCGCGACGGCACCGATCCCGAGAAGAGCCTGCTGGACCTGACGCAGATGGTGGCCTTGATGAGCATGCTCGAAGGGCGCGACGAAGAACCCGACGCGGTACGCATGTCGACCTTGCATGCCTCCAAGGGACTGGAATATCCGCACGTGTTTTTGGTCGGCGTGGAAGAGGGTATCCTGCCGCACAAAGGCGACCCCGATGCGCCGGCCGAGACGATGGCCGCGCGCATCGAGGAAGAGCGCCGCCTGATGTACGTCGGCATCACGCGCGCCCAGCGCAGCCTGCATGTGACCTGGTGCAAGAAGCGCAAGCGCGCACGCGAGCATGTGCATTGCGACGTGTCGCGCTTCGTCAAGGAAATGAAGCTCGACGAGGGCGACGCGGTGCCGACCGAGGCCGAGACCATCACGCCGCAGAACCGGCTGGCCAATCTGAAGGCTTTGCTTGCCACACCGAAACCCGCAGTTTCTTAGTTACATTTAGTAGTTTTCACAACAGTAAAGCCCGGTTACACTGCTCAGACTCGTAAACGCCGAGGTGCCCGATGGTTGACGTGGTAATACGCGAACTGGCAGATTTCCCGCAATGGATACCGACCATCTCGGCCTGGTATCTCGACGAGTGGCGCGAGCTGCTCGGCGTGGGCTCGGCCGAGGAAATCGAGCGCGGCCTCGCCAAGTGGCTTGCGCGCGACGCCATTCCGACCGTGCTGGTGGCCGTGGCCGGCGAGGAAGTGATCGGCACGGTGGTTTTGAAGACACGCGAGTTCGAACAGTTCGGCGAGGCGCCGTGGCTGGCCGGCTTGTTCGTCGTGCCGCAGCATCGCAAGTCGGGCATCGGCATGCAGCTCTTGCGCGCCGCCGAAAAGAAGGCCGTCTCGATGGGCGTCCACAAGCTTTATCTCTATACCCCCTGCGCGCAGCGCTTTTACCAGACGCTCGGTTGGCAAGCCAAGCAGGAAATGACCTTGCATGCCAAGCCGATCACGGTGATGGAAAAGGTGCTGCTGCCGCATAACCTGTTCCAAGCGCCGCCCGCTCGCGCCAGGGGTTAGGCCCGCAAACATATAACAGTCTCCGATTGCCATGGTTCTGCATCCGTGGCACGATACCTTGCGTATATGCAATCAGGAGGTGACATGGACAAGAACCGGTTTTCCGATAGACCTGCATTGATCACGAGGCGCCACGGCTTGTTCACGCTCGGCGCGCTGGCCGCCACCGGCCTCGCGCAATCGGCCTGGGCCAAGGGCGGGGCGGCAGGGCCGAACGCCGGCGACGCTGCCATCCTCAATATCGCGCTCGCATTGGAATTCCAGGCCATCGCCGCCTACCAGGTCGGCGCCGAATCGAAGCTGCTGGAAAAACCCGTGCTCGATCTGGCTGTGCAATTCCAGAGCCACCACAAGGCGCATGCCGCCATGTTGTCGGTAGCGGTGGAAAACTCGGGCGGTGTGCCGGCAGAATCGAAGACCATTGCCGACTATGCCTTCCCGGTCGACCAATTGAAATCGCAAGCCGACGTGCTGCGCTTCGCCGCCGGGCTGGAAAAGGCCGCCGCCTCGGCCTATGTAAACTCGTTGGCCAATCTCCGACAAAAGAATCTGATCAAGGGCGCCGCCGCCATTCTGGGCGACGAGACCATGCACTGGGCCGTGCTGCTGAATGCGCTCGGTGAGAATCCGGTGCCGGCAGCCTTCATCAGCTAAAAAGGAGATAGCATGGAAGAAGCCGAAGACCCGCGCCGCCGCATCCTGATCCAGGCGTTGTCGGCCAGCGTGGCTGCAATGTTCCTGAAACCGGGCGAGGCCCATGCCGATGCGGTCTATGCCGAAACGCCTTCGCGCTTGCCGCCGGGGCAATCTATCTATCGCATCAAGGGCCAGGTGACCGTCGATGGCAGGGACGCCACGCTCGACACGCAAATCCGTGCCGGCGCGACCGTGCGCACCGGGCCGGACAGCGAAGTGATCTTCGTCGCCGGCGGCCACTCGATGCTGGTGCGCGAAAACGGCGTGCTCGTGCTCAAGGGCCACGACGAGGGCGTGGGCGGCTTCCTCGTCTCGGCCTTGCGTCTCTTTCAGGGCAAGCTGTTGGCCGTATCGCGCAAGCAGAACTATTCGATCAACACGCCGACGGCCACCATCGGCATACGCGGCACGGGCGTCTATGTCGAAGCCGAACCCGATCTGACGTATCTTTGCACCTGCTACGGCAAGACCAACGTATTCGCGCGCCACGACGCGCACAGCCAGGATACGGTGCTGGCAACGCACCACAACCGGCCGCTTTACATTGCCGGCAAGGGTAAGGAGGGCAAGCTGATCAGGAAGGCGGGCTTCCGCAGTCATACCGACGAAGAACTGCTGCTGATCGAAACGCTGGTCGGGCGCACCACGCCGTTCCCGGTGCCGTACGATGGGCCCGACAATCCCTACTTCGGCACGTGATTTACAATGGCGAAGATAACTCTTCGTCATTGCCACCTTGTCCTCCATCGAGCCTGCCACCCCACCGCGCAAGATTATCCATTGCGACTGCGATTGCTTTTACGCTTCGGTCGAAATGCGCGACGATCCCAGTTTGCGCGGCAAGCCCGTTGCCGTCGGCGGCCGGCCCGATCAGCGCGGCGTGGTGGCGACCTGCAACTACGAGGCGCGCGAGTTCGGCATCCGCTCGGCCATGCCGATGTCGCAGGCGGTGCAGCGCTGCCCCGACCTCATCATCATCCGGCCGCAGATGGAGAAATACCGCGCCGCGTCGCGCCTGATCGGCGAGATCTACCGCTCCTACACCGAACTGGTGGAGCCGCTCTCGCTCGATGAAGCCTATCTGGACGTGAGCAACTCGCCGCACCATCAGGGCAGCGGCACGCTGATCGCGCAAGAGATACGCGCACGCATCTTCGACACCGTCGGCATCACGGCTTCGGCCGGCGTGGCGCCCAACAAATTCCTGGCCAAGATCGCCAGCGACTGGAACAAGCCGAACGGGCAATTCGTGATCCGCCCGCACGAGGTCGAGGAATTCGTCGCGGCCTTGCCGGTCAAGAAACTGCACGGCGTGGGCAAGGTCACGGCGGCCAAGCTGAACAAGATGGGCATCCTGACCTGCGCCGACTTGCGCAACTGGTCGCTGCCGGACTTGCGCCATTACTTCGGCGTGTTCGGCAACCGCTTGCATGATCTGTCGCGCGGCATCGACCAGCGCGAAGTGTGTCCGCACCAGGAGCGCAAATCGATTTCGGTCGAGGAAACCTACGTCAACGATTTGCCCGATCTCGATGCCTGCATGAAGGCGCTCGAGCAATTGATTGCGGATCTGGAAGCGCGCATCCGCCGGGTGAACGCCGAAGAAAGCACGCACAAGCTGTACGTGAAGATACGCTTCGCCAACTTCCGCCAGACCACGGTGGAATGCGTCGGCAGCGCGGTCGATCCGGCGCTGTATCGCAAACTGCTTGAAACCGGCTACCAGCGCGCACGCCTGCCGGTGCGCCTGTTGGGCGTCGGCGTGCGCATGGGCGAGGATGCGGCGGCATTGCAGTTGGGATTGTTCGGGGAATAAGAACCCATTTCAAAATGAACATGGCGTTGTTGCCACTCCTTGCCGTACAGTCGTACTGTCTTCGTCGTGGCGCCTAGCCCTGCTCATTTTGAAATAGGTTCTAAGCGTGCAGCAGTGTAGAATGGCCCCTTTTTTCGCGCACCTGCCGCTACCGCCATGTGGTTCAAGAACCTGCAAATCTATCGTCTCACCGCGCCCTGGACCCTCTCCCCGGAACAGTTGCACGACAAGCTAATTCCGCACGCCTTCCAACCCTGCTCGAGCATCGAGCTGCAAAGCCAGGGCTGGATTCCGCCGCGCGAAAACGGCGTGCTGGTGCATGCCGTCAACCATCAGATGCTGATCCTGCTCGGCACGGAAAAGAAGCTGCTGCCGGCCTCGGTGATCAACCAGGTGACCAAGGCACGCGCCGTCGAACTGGAAGAGCAGCAAGGCTTCAAGCCCGGGCGTAAGCAGATGCGCGATCTGAAGGAACAGGTGGCCGACGAATTGCTGCCGCGCGCGTTTTCGGTGTGGCGCAATACCTGGACCTGGATCGATCCGGTCAACGGTTGGCTGGTGGTCGATGCCGCCAGCCCGGCCAAGGCCGATGAGGTGTTCAAGCTCTTGCTCAAATCGATCGACCGTCTGCCGGTGGAGAGCCTGCGCACGCAGCGCACGGCGCAATCGTGCATGACCGAATGGCTGGCTTCCAACGAGGCGCCGGGCGGCTTTACGGTGGACCAGGATACGGAGTTGCGCGCGGCAGGCGAGAGCAAAGCCACGGTGCGCTACGTGCGGCACACGGTCGAAGCCGACGAAGTGCAGCGCCATATCGCGGCGGGCAAGCAGTGCACGCGGCTGGCGATGACCTGGGCGGACCGGGTGTCGTTTGTGTTGACCGATACGCTGGCTGTGAAGCGGGTTGCTGCTTTGGATGTGCTCAAGGAAGACAACGATGTATCGACAATGAACGAGGAAGAGCGGTTTGATTCGGATTTTGCGTTGATGAGTGGAGAGCTGGCGAAGATGATGGAGGATCTGGTTGAGGCGTTGGGTGGCGTGATGGCGGCTGGCTAGTCGCTGTAACCGGCTTCGCGCTGGGCGCGTAGGGCAAGGACGAACACGGTATCGACTATCGCTGAATAGCGGTATAAAGCAACGTAGCCGTGGGATCTTTTTCCGATAACCAGCTCCCTGAGCTCACCCGAGGTCGGCCTACCAATCAATGGGTTTGATTCGAGTACCGAAATCGCCTGGATGATTTCGTCAATTCGTGAAGCGGCATCTTGAATCTCATATTGTTCGAGGTGATCAATGATCCGCTTCAGATCATCGCTTACCTTGGGCGCCAGTTCAATATTGGCCATCGTCAGCGTGCTAATTTCCTTGCGCTTGGCGGCGCAGATTTCTTGCCGGATTTGCGATCTTCCAGGTAGCGGCGCATATCGCTCCAGGCGATGGTTTTTCCGGTCGCAACAATGTCAGCGTAGCGTTGTTCCGCTTCTGTGTGAAATTCGTTTCGACGTTCTTCCTGTTCGGTTTTTTCGGCGATGGCTTCGACAATGAAGTTATGAGGCGTCGTTCCTGCTCGCTCGGCAGCCGCCGCGACACGGGATTTGAGGTCTTCGGGAAGACGGATGGTGGTGGTGGACATGGGGTTGATCCTTGATCGGGGACGCTTGTTATTACTGTAGCACAGTTGTGCTACTGGGATGAATATCCTTCGGATGTTGAGGGAAGCTTGCAATTGCCCGCTGTCGCGGGCAATTAGCAGAGAGGAACGGGGGACTCGCCCACGTTCCGCGGGCCGCGGAATCGCTTGCAAGCGATTCCCCTCGAGTCCCGCCGGAAGCCACGCAGGTGGCTTCCTTCACTCCGCGATAGGAATGTTCGCTGCGCGAACATTGGAGGATGAGAATGAAAAAAGCCCGCATAAGCGGGCTTTTTATCTGGCGGAGTGGACGGGACTCGAACCCGCGACCCCCGGCGTGACAGGCCGGTATTCTAACCAACTGAACTACCACTCCTAAACCGAAAATTCGCTTTGCATGACATCCAGCTTTGGTGGGTGCTGAGAGGCTCGAACTCCCGACCTACGCCTTGTAAGGGCGCCGCTCTACCAACTGAGCTAAGCACCCGTTTGGACACTTAGCTGGAAAGGACGTTTGTCACCACGTCCAGCAAAGACGAGAGATAATACACAGGTTTTGGGGAATTGGCTAGGGGTAAGTGCGGGTTTTCCCGGAATTTTTGCGCCTTGCGCGGCGCCAATTGCATAAATCCGGGTTTCGGAGGATTCTTCGGGCTTCACGCCAAGGAAATTTCATGCTCGACGCCCACGCCGAGGCGGCCTTGTTTCCGCCGATCGAACCGTATGAAAGCGGCCTGTTGCCGGTCGACGAGTTGCACACCTTATATTGGGAGCAGTGCGGCAACCCCGCCGGCGTGCCGGTGCTGTTCTTGCATGGCGGCCCGGGTGGCGGTTTGTCACCCGTCCATCGGCGCTTTTTCGATCCCGCGCATTACCGCATCGTGCTGTTCGATCAGCGCGGCGCGGGCAAATCGACGCCCCTGGGCGAGTATCGCCACAACACGACGCATCTGCTGATCCACGATATCGAAAGCTTGCGCACGCTCTTGGGCATCGATCGCTGGCTGGTGTTCGGCGGCTCGTGGGGATCGACCTTGGCCTTGGCATACGGCCAGGCCTATCCGGCGCATTGCACGGGTTTCGTGTTGCGCGGCATCTTCCTGTGCACCGCTGCCGAGATCGATTGGTTCATCAACGGCATGCGGCTGTTCTATCCCGAAGTGCATGCCGCGTTCGCGGCGGCGATTCCCGAATCCGAGCGGCACGACTTGCTGCATGCCTATCAAAAGCGGCTGTTTTGCGACGATCCCGCCGTCTATCTTCCGGCGGCGCGCGCCTGGGCGCGCTACGAGGGCAGTTGCCTCTACCTGCTGCCGCATGCCGAAGCGTTGGCCGAATTCACGGCCGATGCGACGGCGCTGGGCATAGGCCGGCTGGAGGCGCATTACATGCTCAACAAGGGTTTTTTCGAGGACGACCAGTTGATCAGGAACGTCGGGCGCATCCGTCACCTGCCGGCTGCCATCGTCCAGGGGCGCTACGACGTGATCTGCCCGCCCGGCACGGCTGACCGGTTGCATCGCGCCTGGCCCGAAGCGGCCTACCATGTGATTCCCGACGCGGGGCATGCGGCGATGGAGACCGGCATTGCGCGTGCGCTGGTGGCGGCTACCGATCAATTCAAGCGCACAGGCAAATTCGAATAGCGCCAACTGTTGCTAATCGTTCCCATCCGGTCACGGCCGGCACGGACTTGGCATATGATAGTGATTCAGGTCGAACCGGAAACATCATGGAGGCATTCATGGCAGTCGGGTCCAAGAAATACCGCTTGATCACACGCAGCGACTTCGACGGTCTGGTCTGCGCCGTGTTGCTGAAGCACCTGGAATTGATCGACGAGATCAAGTTCGTCCATCCCAAGGACATGCAGGATGGAAAGATCGAGGTCAACGCCCAGGACCTGACCACCAATCTGCCTTACGTGGCCGGCGTGCATCTCGCCTTCGACCACCATCTCTCCGAGACCAAGCGCAATACGGGCGAGCGGCCCAACCATATCATCGACCCCGACGCGCCGTCGGCCGCGCGCGTGGTGTACGACTACTACGGCGGCGCCAAGGCCTTCCCGCCCGAGTGGAACGACATGATGGCGGCGGTGGACAAGGGCGATGCGGCGCGCTTCAACCGCGACGAAATCCTCTATCCGCAAAAGTGGGATTTGCTCAATTTCCTGATGGATGCGAGGACAGGCCTCGGCCGCTTCCGCGAATTCCGCATCTCGAATTACAACCTGATGATGGATTTGATCGACTATTGCCGCAACCATACGATCGACCAGATCATGCTGCTGCCGGACGTCAAGGAGCGCGTCGATCTCTACTTCGAGCATGAAAAGCAGTTCAAGGAACAGTTGAAGCGCTGCACAACGGTGCATGGCAATCTGGTCGTGCTCGACTTGCGCCGTGAAGACATGATCTACGCGGGCAACCGCTTCATGATCTATGCGCTGTTCCCCGACACCAATATCTCGATCCACGTGCTGTGGGGCTTGAAGAACCAGAACACCGTGTTCGCCACCGGCAAGTCGATTTTGAATCGTACGTCGAAGACCAATATCGGCGACTTGATGCTGAGTTACGGCGGCGGCGGGCATGAGAATGCCGGGACTTGCCAGGTGGAGAATGATCGGGCTGAAGCTGTGCTCAAGGAATTGGTTGGGAAGATCAACGCCGACGGTTGAGGTTGAACTCCCCTCGCCCGCGGGCGGGAGAGGGGCTGGGGATGAGGGGAGTTGCGATTTGGCTCAGCCATTTGGTTCGACTACTCAAACATCCACCAGATCTTTTCGTCAATAATCAAAAGTAGCCAGATCATAACCCCCCTCACCCCCACCCCTCTCCCGCCTGCGGGCGAGGGGAGTTACGCCGGTGCTCGTATTGGAGGCCATCCTCTACCCCACTGTCGCGCACTCGACGATAATAGGCCGACCTGACACCGGATGCCCCACTCATGAGCACGACGAACTACTCGCACCTCCTCGCCCCGCTAGACCTAGGCTTCACCACCCTGAAAAACCGCGTAATCATGGGCTCGATGCACACCGGCCTGGAAGATCGCTTCTACAACTATCCCAAGCTGGCCGCCTACTTCCGTGAGCGCGCAAAAGGCGGCGTCGGCCTGATCGTCACCGGCGGCATTTCGCCCGACTATCGCGGCTGGCTGCTGCCCTTCGGCGGCACGCTCTCCTCCATCTTCGACGTATCCAACCACAGGAAAGTGACCAAAGCCGTGCACGAAGAGGGCGGCAAGATCGCGATGCAGATTCTGCATTCGGGTCGCTACGGCTACCAGCCTTTCGTGGTGTCGGCCTCGCCCATCAAGTCGCCGATCTCGATCTTCAAGCCGCGCGAATTGTCGGACGCCGGCATCCTGAAAACCATCAAGCATTACGTGCGCTGCGCCCGGCTGGCGCACAAGGCCGGTTACGACGGGGTCGAGATCATGGGCAGCGAAGGCTACCTGATCAATCAATTCCTGTGCAAGCGCACCAACCATCGCACCGACCGCTGGGGCGGTTCCATCGAGAACCGCATGCGCCTGCCGGTCGAGATCGTGCGCGGCGTGCGCCAAGCCATCGGCCCCAACTTCATCATCATGTACCGCCACTCGCTGCTCGATCTGGTCGAAGGCGGCAATAGCTGGGACGACGTGGTGGCCGTGGCCAAGGCCGTCGAGGCGGCGGGCGCCAGCATCATCAATACCGGCATCGGCTGGCACGAGGCGCGCGTACCGACCATCGTCACCTCGGTGCCGCGTGCGGCCTTCCGCAGCCTGGCAGGGCGCTTGAAGCGCGAATTGACGATACCGGTGGCGGCGTCGAACCGCATCAACATGCCCGACGAGGCGGAACAGATCCTCGCGTCAGGCGAAGCCGATATGGTGTCGATGGCGCGCCCCTTCCTGGCCGATCCCGATTTCGTGCGCAAGGTCGAGAGCGGCCGCGTCGACGAAATCAACACCTGCATTGCCTGCAACCAGGCCTGCCTCGACCACACCTTTTCCAACCAGCGCGCGAGCTGCCTGGTCAATCCGCGCGCCGCGCATGAAACCGAACTGGTGTTCGTGAAGAGCACGCGCGCCAAACGCGTGGCCGTGGTCGGCGCCGGGCCGGCAGGCTTGTCGGCGGCGTCGGTGGCGGCCGAGCGTGGCCACGACGTGACGCTGTTCGACGCGAGCGAGCGCATCGGCGGGCAATTCAATTACGCCATGCGCATTCCCGGCAAGGAAGAGTTTGCCGAAACGCTGCGCTACTTCAACCGCCGGCTCGAACTGGCCGGCGTGAAGCGTCAATTGAACCGTCGCGTCACGCGCGAAGAATTGCTGCGCGAGGGTTATGACGAGGTGATCGTCGCCACAGGCATCGTGCCGCGCACGCCGAAGATCGACGGCATCGATCACCCCAAGGTCTTGTCGTACCTCGATGTGCTGAGGAACAACGCGCCGGTGGGCCAGCGCGTGGCCATCGTCGGCGCCGGCGGCATCGGCTTCGACGTCGGCGAATTCCTGCTGCATGATCCGAGCGTGCCCTTGCCGCTGCCCTTGCCGAATTGGCTCAGCGAATGGGGTGTCGATTTACAGGCGAACAATGGCGGCCTGGCCGAACCCCATGCCGAGACGCCGGTGCGTCAGGTGTATCTGTTGCAGCGCAAGGCCAGCAAGCTCGGCGCGAGCCTGGGCAAGACCTCGGGCTGGGTCCATCGCGCCACCTTGATCCGCAAAGGCGTGGAGATGATCGGTGGTGCCGAATATCACAAGATCGACGACCAGGGCCTGCACATCAGCGTCGCGGGTGCAGCGCGACTCTTGGAGGTTGACAACGTGATCATCTGCGCCGGTCAGGATTCGCTGACGGAGTTGATGCCGCCGGCCGATGCTGCAGGCGCAGCATCGCAACAAACCGGCCCGCGCTTTCACCTTATCGGCGGCGCCAAGCTGGCCGCCGAACTCGATGCCAAACGCGCCATACGCGAAGGTGCGGAACTCGCTGCGTGGCTGTGACGGCCGGCGCTGTAATGCTCCTGTAATTCGCGTTACCGGCATCTGTCGTACGTAACAGTTCGTAAGTACACATTCCTTTGGTCAACGCGGTGACCTATATTGACGTTGTGCGTTGACACAAGGAGCGGGCTTCGTGCCCAGGAGGCTGTTACCATGACAACGAGACATTTCAAGCACACGAGACTGGTCTGGGCCGCCACAGGCGCGCTGGCAGGCTGTTCCGTCACGGTGACGCCGCCGGTGTATCATTCCGAACCGGCGCCGGTTGCGACGCCGAATGCCTATCGGCCCGACAGCACAGCGATGCGCCCCGAGAACGCACCGCCTCTTTACCGAACCGATAACATGTCGCTCGAACATTACAAACATATCCTGGCGCAACGCATCGTCGACCAGAACCCGGACAAGATCTACCCGGGCAATCCGCAAGCCTTGTTGCGTTCGGTCATCGTCATGAAATACGTGCTCGATGCCAACGGCAACGTGGTGTCGGTCGATACCGTGCGCTCCAACGGCGATGCCGTGACGCTTGCCACTGCGCATGCCGCGATACGCAAGGCCGCACCCTATCCGGCGCCGCCGCACAAGCTGTTGGAACGCGGCCGGGTCGAGATCATCGAAACAATGCTGTTCAACAACGACGGGCGCTTCCAGCCGCGCACGATTGCGCAGCCGCAACTGTCGGAATAGAAAACCGCAGCATTCGTTGGCACGCGGCAATTTCCTGCCGCGTTTTGCTTTTTGCCGCATACTATAGCCTGGTCTTTTTTTGGTTTTCCGCCATGCCAGGTATCGATTCTTCGCGCCCGCCCAAACTCTATCGCTATGCCGACCGCCAGTGGCTTGAACGCTCGCTGACGCTGGGCGAATTCCGTCTGTCGCCGCCGGTGGCCGATCCCGGCCAGCCGGCCGCACGCTATCTGACGCTGGGCTGGACCCGCAACGGCAAAGACGGCCTGTTCGACACCTTCGGCGTCGATACTTGCCTGATCATCCACGACACCGAACAATTCGGCGAACGGCTGCATCGCGCGGTGCAAAAGGTCTTGCCGAGCTGGGCCGGCATCGATGCGCCGGTGTACTACGGCAAGCCCAGTCCGCTGGGCGCACTGTTTTCCAAATCGCGTGCCGACGCGGCGCAGGAGGAATGGCTGTTCGCCTGGCGTCCGACCGAGGCCGCGCTGTCGCTCAATCCGGTGGTCATCCGCATGGGCAGCATAGAAGGCATTGCAGAATTGCGCGACAAGAGTACGCCGATCGGCTCCCTCCACTGAGTCGCTCGCACCACATTGACGGCGAAAGGTTGGCATGAACAGTTTGGATGTCGAAGTCGCAGTGATAGGCGCCGGCACGGCGGGCCTGGCGGCGTTTCGTGCAGCCAAGTCGCATGGCAAGTCGGCGGTACTGATCGAGGGCGGGCCATACGGCACGACGTGCGCGCGCGTCGGTTGCATGCCGAGCAAGCTGTTGATCGCGGCAGCCGAAGCGGCGCACGGTATCGCGCACGCGCCGGGCTTCGGCGTGCATGCGGACAATCTGCGCATCGATGGCCGCGCCGTCATGGCGCGTGTGCGCGCAGAGCGCGACCGCTTCGTCGGCTTCGTTCTTGACGGCGTGGAACGCATACCCGAGGCCCTGCGCCTGCGCGGCCATGCGCGCTTTCTCGACGCCGACCGGCTGCAAGTCGACGAGCATACCGTGGTGCATGCCGAACGCATCGTCATTGCAACAGGTTCCAAGCCGCAAGTGCCGGCGGCGCTGCGTGACGCGAATCAGCGCCTCGTGGTCAACGACGACGTGTTCGAATGGCACGACCTGCCCGAATCGGTGGCCGTGATCGGCACCGGCGTGATCGGGTTGGAGTTGGGGCAGGCGCTGCACCGGCTTGGCGTGCGGGTGGCCATTTTCGGCCGCAGCGCGCGCCTGGCGCAATTGAGCGATCCGCAGGTGACGGCCGTCGCGGCCCGCGTGCTCGGCGGCGAACTCGATCTGCGCTGCCATGCCACGATGCTTGCCGCAACCGACGACGGCGAACGCGTGCAATTGCGCTATCGCGATGCCCGCGGCACCGAACATACCGAGCACTTCCGTTACGTGCTGGCCGCCGCCGGCCGCATGCCCGACGTCAAGCAGCTCGGCCTGGAACATACCGGCCTGGAACTCGATGCACATGGCGTCCCGCGCTACGACAAGCACACCATGCAATGCGGCGCGAGCGCGATCTTCATCGCCGGCGACGCCAACGACGAACGCCCCCTGTTGCACGAAGCGGCCGACCAGGGGCGCATCGCGGGCGACAACGCCGCGCTGTTTCCTGCCGTGCGGCCCGGCTTGCGCCGTAGCCAATTGAACATCGCCTTCACCGATCCGCAGATTGCGCTTGTCGGGCAATCCAGTGCCGAACTGGGTGACAAAGTTGCCTGCGGCGAAGTGTCGTTCGAAGACCAGGGCCGTAGTCGCGTGATGCGGCAAAACCGCGGCTTGCTGCGCGTCTATGGCGAACATGGCTCGATGCGCTTCCTCGGCGCCGAAATGATCGGCCCGCGCGCCGAGCACCTGGCGCATCTGCTGGCCTGGGCGCACCAGAACGCCATGACCGTGCCGGCCATGCTGGAAATGCCGTTCTACCATCCTGTGATCGAGGAGGGGGTGCGGACAGCCCTGCGCGACCTGAACGAAAAATTGCAGCGTGGCGTGCCTGAAATCGAGCATTGCACCGACTGCACGCCGGGAATGTAGGCTGCGCTCATTGACATACAGGCGCAGGGGGATCACCGCGGTATTGAAATTGTCACCATACGGGCATCGCGTTGAGGCAAAATGGGGGAGCCGGAGTTTGTCATGAACCGCTGCATATCGCAAAACCGGCACAACAAGCGAAACAAGCAAAATAAGGGGAGCACCCGCCAATGCGGCTGAAGCTGCGCGCCTCCATTGTCCTGGCCGTCGTGGTCGGCCTCTTGATTCCTGTCACGGTATCGAGCCTGCTCACGCTCGGGCAGCGTGAGACTGCGCTGTCGCAAAGCCTGGCGTCGGACCACCGGCGCCTGACCGATATCCTGGCGCTGGGCATGGAAGAACCCCTGTGGAACCTCTCGCGCGACGCAGGCAAGCCGCTGTTCGATTCGGTGCTGTCCGACGAACGCGTGACCGAGGTGCTGGTGCGCGACAAGAAGTTCGGCAGCTTTCTCACCGAAGAGCATCCCGAGCGGCGCCATGGCCACCAATCGGTGCAAAACCGCGACGTGGTCTATAACGGCAACGTGATCGGCTACGTCACCGTCGAGATGGATAGCGGCCAGCTCGATGCCGAAGTCATGCGCGACCGCCGTACCTTCGTCCTGACTGTCGCTGGCCAGTTGCTGCTGTCCATCGTCCTGACCGTGGCGTTGCTGCAATTCCGGCTGCTGGCGCCCTTGCGCCGCCTGACGCAGGAGTCGGCACGCCTGGCGCGCAAGCAATTGAACGAACCCTTCCATTGGCAGCGCGACGATGAGCTCGGCAGCCTCGGCGCCAGCCTCGAGAGCACGCGCCAGGCCTTGCAGGCGCTGTTCGACGAAATCGAAACCAAGAACCACGCGCTGGAGCAGGACATCGAACGGCGCGCCATGACGGAAAAGGAATTGCAGCGCCACCGCGACCACCTGGAAGACCTGGTGCGCGAGCGCACCGCCGAATTGACCGTCGCCAAGGAACGCGCCGAAGTGGCCAACCGCGCCAAGAGCACCTTCCTGGCTTCCATGAGCCATGAATTGCGCACGCCCTTGAACGCGATCCTGGGCTATGCGCAGATATTGAAGCGCGAACGCAACCTGTCGGAACGCCAGGTCACCGGCCTGAACACGATACGCCAGAGCGGCGAGCACTTGCTGACCCTGATCACCGACCTGCTCGACCTGTCCAAGATCGAGGCCGGCAAGTTCGAGCTGTATATCAATGCGGTCGATCTGACGGCCTTCCTCCTGACTATCGCCGACATCATCCGCATCAAGGCCGAGCAAAAGGGGCTGCTATTCAGCTACTATGCCGCCGCCGATATGCCGCACTCGGTCTTGATCGACGAGAAGCGCGTGCGCCAGGTGCTGTTGAACCTACTCGGCAATGCCGTGAAGTTCACCGATCACGGCCATATCTCGCTGCGCGTGACAGCCTTGCGTGGCGCTGACGGCCAGGTGGCGCTGACCTTCGACGTGGAAGACACGGGCGTGGGCATGACGCGCGACCAGTTCGAAACCATCTTCCAGCCCTTCGAGCAGGTGGGCGAACTCGAGCGCCGCTTCGGCGGCACCGGGCTCGGCCTGTCGATCAGCCGCCAACTGGTGCGCATGATGAATAGCGACATCAAGGTCGACAGCCAGCCGGGCAAGGGCAGCCGTTTCAGTTTCGAGCTGGCCGTGCCCATCGTCGAAGTGGACCAGGCCTTGCGCCCGTCGCGGCGCCGCGTGTCGGGCTATGCCGGCCCGGTGCGCAAGATCCTGATCGTCGACGACGTGGTGGCCAACCGCCAGATGCTGGCCGACCTGCTGCACGGCCTGGGCTTCGCCGTCGACGAAGCGGGCGACGGCAAGGAAGCGCTGCGCCAGATGCGCCTGTCCACGCCCGACCTGGTCTTGATGGACATCATGATGCCGGTGATGGACGGCCTGGAAGCGACACGCCAGATCCGCGCCAATCCGGGCTGGGCCGGCATTCCCATCATCGCCATCTCAGCCTCGGCCACCGCGGACGACCAGCGCGATTCCATGACCTCGGGGGCGAATGCCTTCATGACCAAGCCGATCGACCAGGATCAATTCCTGCAATACGTCGGCAATTTCCTCAATCTGGTGTGGGATAGCGAACCGCTGCCCAAGGATGCGTCTGCCGAGGCGCCCGAAACGCCGGCCTTCGAGGCGCCGCCCGCGCCGGAGATGGCGCGCCTGCATGAGCTGGCCCTGGCCGGCAACATGCGCGACATCCGCACCCACGCCGAGCACATCGCCACGCTGGGCGAGCAATACCGGCCGTTTGCCGACAAGCTCTCGGCGCTGGCCAAGAGCTATCAGTCCAAGGCCATCCTGGAGCTGGTCGAGTCGCTCGATGGCAATTCAGCTGAGAAACGCGCGCCGTGAGGCCTGCCACCCCTGCCCAGCCCGCGTCGACCATCCTGATCGTCGACGACACGCCGGCCAATGTCGGCCTCCTGGTCGACTATCTCGAAGACAACGGTTTTCGCGTGGTGGTGGCGCAAGACGGCGTCGAAGGCCTGAAGCGCGCCGAATTCGCCCGGCCCGACCTGATCCTCCTGGACGTGATGATGCCCGGCATGGACGGCTTCGAAACTTGCCGCCGCCTGAAGGCCGACGACAAGACGCGCGACATTCCCGTGATCTTCATGACCGCCCTGACCGAAGCCGGCGAAAAGGTCAATGCCTTCGGCGTCGGCGCGGTCGATTACGTGACCAAGCCGTTCCAGATCGAAGAGGTGCTGGCTCGCGTCAAGACGCATCTGAGCTTGCGCGATATGCGGCTGCAATTGGAGAAGCAGAACGCCCAGCTGCAACAGGAAGTCAACGTGCGGCTGCAGACCGAGCGTGCGCTGCGCGTGACGCAATTCTCGGTCGATCACGCCACCGTCGCCGTGGTCTGGATCACGCCCGAGGGCCCGCTCGCCTATGCCAACGAAGCGGCCTGCAGCCTGTTGCGCTACTCGCGCGAGGAAATGCTTTCGCTGTCGATGGCCGACATCGAAATCGGCGTCACGGCGGAAGGCTGGCCGCACCACTGGGCCTACATCAAGGAACGGCGCCACTATGCCAACGAGACGCGCGTGCGCGCCAAGGGCGGGGCGGTGCTGCCGCTCGAAGCCACGATCAATTATCTCGAATTCGATGGCAGGGAATACGCGATCGCCTACGTGCGCGACGTCTCCGAGCGCAAACGCGCCGAGCAGAACCTCAACGAGAGCTACCAGAAGCTCAAGGAAAGCAACAGCAAGCTCGAAGAGATGTACCAGCAATTGCTGCAATCGGAAAAGCTCGCCTCGATCGGCCAGCTCGCCGCCGGCGTGGCACATGAAATCAACAACCCGATTGCCTTCGTCCATGCCAATCTGGGCACGCTGCAAGACTACGTTGCGGGGTTGCTGCAACTGCTCGCCATGTACGAGCGTGCCGAGCCGCTCCTGACGGAGCAAGCCGAGATGCTTTCCCAGATCGAGCGGCTGCGCAAGCGCATCGATCTGGCCCATTTGCGCAGCGACGTGCGCGATTTGCTTGCCGAATCGCAAGACGGCGTGCAGCGTGTGCGGCGCATCGTGCAGGACCTGAAGGATTTTTCGCGCGTCGGCGAAGTCGAGCGCCAGAAATTCGATCTGCATGCGGGGCTCGACAGCACGCTCAATATCGTCAGGCACGAATTGAAGCAAAAGTCCGAGGTGGTCAAGGAGTACGGCGAGCTGCCCGCCATCGAAGGCGTGCCGGCGCAGGTGAACCAGGTGTTTCTGAACCTGCTGGTCAATGCCGCGCAGGCGATCGAGAACGATGGCCGTATCGTCATCCGCACCGGACACGAGGGCGACTGGGTCTGGGTCGAGGTCGAAGACAACGGCGGGGGCATCCCGGCCGACATCATGACGCGCATCTTCGAGCCTTTCTTTACCACCAAACCGGTGGGCATGGGAACCGGACTGGGGTTATCGCTGTCGTACGGGATCGTTGCACAGCACGGCGGGCGCATCGAAGTCAGCAGCCAGGTGGGCAAGGGGTCCACGTTTCGCGTCTGGCTGCCGCTGGAGCCGCCGCAACCCTCCCCGAATAGTTAGTTGCCGCTTCCCGCTGCGCTCGGTATCATGTGGACGATATTGCCAGTCGCCGTCGGGTCATTTGATGCGACGACGATACCGGATTGATCTGCATCAACACAACAAAAGGAGCCTCCCATGCTGGCCAATAACGTCAAGACCGTCAGGAACGACATGAAGACCCTGCTGCGCGATGCACAGGAACTATTCCGCGAAGCCACCGCCGCCAGCGGCGAGAAGGCTGAAGAACTGCGCCAGAAGGGCATTGGCTTGCTCGAAGCGGCCGGTGCCAAGGCACAGGAATTGCAGGCTGCCGCCATCGAAAGCGGCAAGGAAGCGGCCAAGAGTACCGATGAATTCGTCCACGAGCATCCGTGGAAGGCAGTCGGCATTGCCGCCGGCGTCGGCTTCGTTCTCGGCGTATTGCTCGCTCGCAAGTAAGCCTGCGGCGATAACAGGCCAAACCCATGGAGCAAAAACCGGCAGGCAAATCGGAAACGCACTTGATGGCCGGCTTGACCGGCATCGTCAAGAACATGTTCGGCCTGTTCCTCTCGCGCGTCGAGCTGGCCGCGCTGGAGTTAAGCGAGGTGCGCGCCACCGTATTGAAGCTCGCCGCGGTCTTCGCACTCGGCTTGCTCGCGGCATGGTTCGCGCTGGCCTACTGGAGCGTGCTCCTGGTCTACCTGGCCTGGAATACGTTGGGCTGGGTGATCCTGCTGATCGTTGCGCTTGGATTCACCCTCGTTGCAATCGGCGTATTCTTTTACGTCCGCGCCATCGTGGCCGGAGGCAAGCTGTCGCTGCCGGCGACGATGAACGAACTGCGCAACGACCGCGACGCGCTGCTGTAGGAGAAAACATGGCCAACGACAGCGACACCCCGATCGAATTGCGCAAGCAGCTGCTCATCACCCAGGGCGCGATGTACCGCAGCGGGATCGCAACCTCGAAACAGAAAGTGGTCCACGGCCTGCGCGCCGATTCGCTGGCGCGCAGCGCATTGAAGCAAGTCGGTCTGGCCGCCTTGTCGGCATGGCGCACGCGCTCCAGCGTGGCAGCCGCAACCAGCATGCCGGCCATCCTGCCCATCGTGGCCGGCGGCATTGCCCGTGCTTGGCGCGAACGCAACTGGAAGCCGGTCTTGCGCGGCCTGCTGGTGGCCGGGGCCATGGCCGGTGCCGCGGCCGCATTTGCCAGCTACAGCCGGCGCAAGCAGGGCTCGAAGGAAGACGACACGGAAGACGATTTCTGACTTCCTTCAGGCGTAAAAAAAGCCGGCTTGCGAGCCGGCTTTTTCATTGGCGAAGATGCCTTACTTGGCAGCCGACACCATGTAGTCGACTGCAGCCTTGACGTCGGCGTCCGACGCATTCACCGCCGTACCCTTTTGCGGCATGCCCTTGTAGCCATGCAGGGCATGGTCATACAAAGTGGGCTTGCCCTGGGCAATGCGCGGCGCCCAAGCGGCCTTGTCGCCGAACTTGGGGGCGCCGGCAATACCGGCAGTGTGGCAGGTGGTGCAGGTCGATTCGAACAGCTTCTTGCCGGCATCGGCAGGAGCGGCAGCAGTGGCGCTGGCCGATGCGGCGGCAGGCGCAGAAGCCGCAGCAGATGCCGGCACAGCAGCCGGGGCAGGGGCAGAAGCAGCTGGAGCAGCAGGAGCCGACGCCGCAGCGCTTGCCGCCGGGGCAGGAGCGGCAGGCACTGCCGGTTCCTTGAAATTGGCGCCGGCTTGATTGGCCATGAACACCAGGGCGCGTGCGACTTCGACGTCATCGAGGTCGGCGTTGCCACCCTTGGCCGGCATCACATTGTTGAAACCCTTCAGCGCATGCGACAGCAGCGTGTCGTAACCCTTGGCGATACGCGGACCCCAGGCAGCCTTGTCGCCCACCTTGGGAGCGCCCGCGGCGCCCGTGCTATGGCAAGTGGTGCAGGTGGACTTGAAGACTTCTTCGCCGCTTTGCAGCTGCCGCGGCGCATTCGCGTCAACCAGCTTGAAGTTCTGGTCGGCCACCGGCGCGACGCGCGCGGCGATGGCTTCCTTCGATTGGCTGTCCGAACCGGCGCCGGTCTTGGGGCCGCTGGTCACGTATTCAGCCAACAGCACGATGCAGATAATCGGCACCAGGAAGGCGGCCACGATGGCGGCAATGAGTTGCTTGGGTGTCTTGATTGCGGATTCGTGTTCGTTATGTGCGTCGCTCATTATTCCCTCAATACAATTTTCGAAAGCTGTGACTCGAGGCGGTGCTGATCCTGGCCAAGTGCACTGTTGCAGTGCGGCACCTTGCCAAACCCTTGATTATAGTCGTAACGACTATGTTTTGACACAAGAAATTGCCGCTTTTCATCGCAAAACATGGCGCGCAACGCCGGTTCGAAAGGATAACCGAGCGCCGCCAGGACGCTGTCTTCGTGACAGCACGGCGGAGCTCGCCTATAATGCGAGGCGTTCGTACGGTATGGCCGCATTGCAAGATTGGCATCTCACCTGCCATGTCGCGCAACCCTCAAGCAGCCATCCCGCACGGATCGCTTCGCCGGCCCCATCCAGGCCGCGACGTCCTCCCCCAACGCGGCTGTAGCTCAGTGGATAGAGTATTGGCCTCCGAAGCCAAGGGTCGCTGGTTCGATCCCAGCCAGCCGCGCCATATGAATCAAGTACTTAGCCGATATTTCAGGATCGGCTTTTTGCTTCCCGTGTTCCGTGTAGGCGCTGTGTAGGTTTTGGCTTGGATTTGCGCTAGTGTGGTGTCTCAAAAATAAGTTTAATTAAATTTTGCAGCCGCCCTGCCGACCGAGGCCGGAATTGTTTCAGCCGATTTGTGCCAAACGAAGGGCTTGGGGTTTTCGTTATGTAGTTCGATGTAATGCCTGATGGAGCGCTCCAGGTCGATCACGCTGGTGTGTGCGGTCCGTTTGATCCATTTCTCGCTGATTTGCCCAAAGAAGCGCTCTACCAGATTGAGCCATGACGCCGATGTAGGGGTGAAATGCACGTGATAGCGAGCTCTGGCAGCAAACCAGGCGCGCACCTTTTCTGTCTTATGCGTGCCATAGTTGTCCATGATCAAGTGG
>OUWB010006163.1_pt1 | contig 26294 bp, 27 predicted proteins | sample 1779821 | NCBI WGS metagenome assembly OUWB01 (sample SAMEA3914806, study PRJEB12502) | metagenome | biome: forest; material: soil | place: Canada | collected 2011-08-03 | depth 0.1 m
TTGCGCCCTGCTCGATGAAGACCCTGGCATCCGTCGCGCACGGCTTCGCCGACAACCTGATCGCGCGCGCCGCCGACGTGGTGCTCAAGGAGCGCCGCCGGCTCGTGCTGATGGTCCGGGAAACCCCGTTGAATCTGGCGCATCTGCGCAACATGACGGCCGTGACGGAAATGGGCGGCGTGATCTTTCCGCCGGTACCCGCGTTCTACAATCGCCCCGCCTCGGTCGCCGAACTGGTCGATCACACGGCCGGCCGCGCGCTCGATCTGTTCGGCCTGGGCCCCGCAACCGCGCCCACCTGGCCGGGTTTGCGCGATACCTAGGGCCCGCTCACGCTGAAGCGTGCGATGGACCATAGCGCCAACTTCGATCCGATCCCATTTTTTGGGAAAAATGCCACAAATCGCGTGATGTCCTGATTTGTAGGGCTTGACCGTCACCGGAAATCACCGTATAAAGATGGTGCAGGATTTTCAAGCGGCGAGTATTTGTCCCATCGCAGTTTCCCCAGCGGTACTCCGGTTGTCATATTTACCCTCCTTGATTCCGTGCACACCGAGCTTTGGCTCACTTCAATTTTTATTTTAGGAAAGTAATATGGAAACCGGCACCGTCAAATGGTTTAACGACGCGAAAGGCTTTGGCTTCATCACCCCGGACGGCGGCGGCGAAGACTTGTTCGCGCACTTCTCGGAAATTCGTGCAGACGGCTTCAAGACGCTGCAAGAAAACCAGAAGGTGAGCTTCGAAATTCGCACGGGCCCGAAGGGCAAGCAAGCAGCGAATATCAAGCCGCTGTAAGCAGCAAAAGCCCGCATGCCGCCAGGGCGGCATGGTGCAAAAAAACCCCGCTCGCGCGGGGTTTTTTTTATCCAGGCTTTTCCGCTTTCTTCTGTTCGCGGCGCCGGCGCTTAAGTGAAAAGGTGCTGCGCATGGATCCCCAGCCCCTGCGCGACACTCGCGAGCGGGTCGCCGAACACCGCTTCGGCCTGGGGAAATTGCTCAGCGATCGCCTCGGTCAGGAATTTCAACCCGGTACTGCCGCCCGTGAAATACAGTGCGGCAACCTGATCGAGCGGCACCCCGGCCATCTCGACCGTCGCCCGCGCTGCGTCAACGATGCGCTGCGTTTCCTCGCGCCCCGCTTCCATCAATTGCGCGCTGTCGAACGCAATCGCCAGTTCCGCTTCGATCTGCTCCAGATCGATTTGCGTGCTGCCGCCCGCCGCCACGGCTATCTTCGCGCGCTCGGCGCGCCCCATCAACGCATGGCCCAGCCGCGATTCGATCACGCGCAGCAAACGCTCGTGATAGCGCGGGTCGTTGTACAGATGCTTGAGCAGGCGGAAATCGCCGACGCGGCGAGGCGCGTAGACCGAATTGATCAAGTGCCAGGTCGACAGATCGAAGTAGACCCGATTCGGGACTTCGCGCCCCTCCGGATCCAGCGTGCGATAACCAAGTTCGCACATGATGCTGGCCAACTCGACGCGCCGGTCGAAATCGGTGCCGGCCATATGGACACCGTGATGGCCGAGCACATCGGCCGAGCGATCGAGCTTGCCCACGCGCTGCGGGCCGACCCGCACCAGAGAGAAGTCCGAGGTGCCGCCGCCGATATCGACCACCAGCACGAGGCGTTCGGCCTGCAGGCGCGACTCGTAGTCGAACGCCGCCGCGATCGGCTCGTACTGAAAGTGGATCTCGTGCAGGCCGACGGCATGCGCCGCTTGTTCCAGTTGGTTCTGCGCGATGCGATCCGCCACCGGATCGTCGTCGACGAAAAACACCGGACGCCCGAGCACCGCACGCTCGAGCGAGGTGTGCGTCGCCGCCTCCGCGCTGTGCTTGAGATGCTGCAAAAACAAGGCGATCACGTCGATAAAGCGCATCGCGCTGCCGTCGCCGATTTCGGTCGTCTGTTCCGCCAGGCTCGAACCCAGAATGCTTTTCAGGGAGCGCATCAAGCGCCCATCGTAGCCGTCCACATAGGCTTGCACTGCGGCACGGCCGAATTCGCGCACCCCTTCATCGACGTTGAAAAACACCGCCGTCGGCAAGGTCGGCAGCGGCCCTTCGACGGGCGCCAGCTTGACCGGCGCGCGCGCGTCGCCGGCGGTGGGTAGCGCCACCGCCGAATTCGACGTGCCAAAATCGATTGCACAGTAATTCATCAGGGCCATAGCAAAAAAGCGTCCGCGAACGCGGCATCCGCGTCCGATCGGGCGTGCAGGAGCAGGTCGTGCGGGAAACAGGGGTAAGGGCGCGATTCTAGCGCAATCGGGCGGCCGACGTGCGTTCTTGTACAGACCGTGCCGGCATTGCGCCATGCGGCCGGAGGAGTCGGTCTGTCAGCTGCTGGACGCAGCGGCCGGCGCGGGCTCGTGGACGGGAAGTTCCAGCGTCACGGCCGGGCCGCGGTGGATCCGCAACACCAGAATGGACGCGATCAGGCACAGGCCGCCCGAGATCATCGACGCCAGCGTGTAGTTGCCCAGGCTCGCCCGCATCAAGCCGGCGCCGAGGACCGCGGTGGCCGCACCCAACTGGTGGCCGGCGACGATCCAGCCGAAGACCACCGGCGCCGCGCGCGGACCGAACACGTCGTTGGCCAGACGCACCGTGGGCGGCACCGTGGCGATCCAGTCCAGGCCGTAGAACAAAGCGAATACGGGCAAGCCGAAGAAATCGAAACCGAACGCATAGGGCAGATAAATCAGCGACAGACCGCGCAGGCCGTAATACCAGAACAGCAGCACCCGGCTATTGAAGCGATCGGACAGCCAGCCCGACATCGTCGTGCCGAACAGATCGAGGACGCCCATCGAAGCCAGGATGCTTGCGCCCTGCACCTCCGACAAACCGTGGTCCGAACACATCGCAATAAAATGGGTGCCGATGTAGCCGTTGGTGCTGGCTCCGCATATAAAGAAGCTGAAGAACAGCAACCAGAAATCGCGATGGCGCGCGGCCTGCCACAAGGTCGAGAAGGCGGATACGATGGGATTGCCGCTAGCCGCGGGGGCTGCGATCGGCGTGCAGTCCGGCGCGCCGATCGGCCGTAGCGTCAGTTGCGCCGGATGTTCCGGCAGAAAAATCACGACCAGCGGCCAGACCAGTAAAATCGCGGCCGCCACCACCAGCACCACCGGACGCCAGCCGTGGTGCTCGGCAATCGCCGCCAGCATCGGCAAGAAAACCAGTTGCCCGGTCGCGGTACTGGCGGTCAGGATGCCCATGGCCAGGCCACGATGCTTGACGAACCAGCGGCCGACGATAGTGGCTGACAGCGTCAAGGCCAGCACCCCGGTCGAACTGCCGACCACCACGCCCCACAGCAGCACCATTTGCCAGGGCACGGTCATCAGCGACGTCAAGCCCACGCCGAGGCCCAGCACGGCAAGCGCCGCCAGCACCGTGGGACGCACCCCGAAGCGCTGCATCGCCGCCGCCGCAAACGGGCCGGCCAGGCCATACAGCGCGATATTGATCGAGATCGCGAACGAAATCGTGGTCCGGCTCCACCCGAACTGCTGCTCGAGCGGCAGCATCAGCACGCCCGGCGTGGCACGGCTGCCTGCCGCCACCAGCAACACCAGGAAGGTCACGACCAAGGCCAGCCAGCCATAGTGAAAACGCCGGCCGACGCGATCGGCCAGTTGTTGTCGAAAATTCGCTAGCGCTGAGTTCATGAAGTCGTTCCAGGTAGGTCGGGAGTCCGGCAATGATTGCTTCACTTGCTTGCTTCACTTCGCCATCCATGCGTCGCAAGGGTGTAGGCACGAACCTCGCCGACAACCTGGCGTTACCGATCGGTAACATCGTGTATTGCGATCGTAGTGACCGAGCGGTAACATGTCAAGTACCCCCCTTGCATGGAGCCACACCATGAATTCTCCCGCCGCCAACCCACGGCAGCCGATACGCGCCGAACATGCGCAGCAGCGCCTGCTCGACGCGGCGGACGCGCTGTTCTACCGGGAAGGGGTGCGCAACGTCGGGGTCGACTCCGTGGTGGCTCGCGCCGGCGTCAACAAAATGAGCCTGTATCGGCAGTTCGCATCGAAAGATGCGTTGATGCTGGCCTACCTGGAACGGCAGGAACGCTGCTTTTGGGAAAAATTCGATACCAGCCTCGCCAAGCATCCGGATGCACCGCGCCTGCAATTGCCGCAATTCTTCGCCGATTGGGCCGAGCGGGCCGCCGCCCCCGACTATCGCGGCTGTCCGTTCGTCAATGTGGCGGTGGAATTCGCCGACCCCACGCACCCGGCGCGCCAGTTCGTCTTCCGCCACAAGGCTGTGTTGCTGCGCCGCATCCTGGACACCGTGCGCGCCGCCGGCGCGCGCGACCCCGAGTCGCTCGCGCATGGCATCGCGCTCGTCGTCGAAGGCTGCTATACAGCCAGCCAGACCTATGGCGGCCAGCATTCGATGATGCGCTCGGCGGCCGGTTGCGTGGCGGCGCTGATCGCACAGGGATGCGACTAAAGACGCGCTGGCTGGACCGATCGAGGGCTTGCCGCGTGGCGCACGACGACGTCTAAGACCTTGATTTGTGTATTGAATTTTGCGGCGGCGCAACGAAAAGACTTGTCTTTTCTGCCGATCTGGGGTAAAAAGTCGGTCCCGGCGCAAAAGAGCACGCACAGCGTGCGCGGCATGTGCCGGGCGGTACCGCCTCGCAATACCCTCGGAGAGCCCGCCCGCGCGGTCTTCCCCGCCCGCGAGACAGCCGGTAGTATGGGGATTGCCAGGGCTTGCACCACGACCGCTTGGTGCAGGCGTCGTTAAAAGAGTATAATTTCGGGTCGCTCTGCATTACGCCAGAGGAATGCCCACTCAGGATTTACATGACTACTGTTCGCCTTAAAGAGAATGAGCCGTTCGAAGTGGCTCTTCGTCGCTTCCGTCGCACGATCGACAACAACGGCCTGATCAAGGAACTGCGTGCTCGCATGTTCTACGAAAAGCCGACCGCTGTGCGCAAGCGCAAGAAAGCATCGGCTGTTTCGCGCCTGCGTAAGCGCCTGCGTCACGAACAACTGCCGAAAAAGATGTATTGATGCGATTCGCGGCACGCGGATTTGCCGAATCGAGCGCTTGCTGAGGCCACGCCTCGCTCCACACCGCTCAGCCCATCGGCAAGCCGCGTTACAGCCCGCGATTGCATCCGTTTGCATCACCCCGAGCCGCGCTCTGGACACCTCGCTCCAGCTTCACGCTTTCGAGCGGTCGTCCATTGAGCGCGCATTCGCGTTGTTCGCCTAGCTTCCCGCCTGGTCTCAAACGTCGCCTCCGAACGTACTGGCTTGCGATCGGATAGTCGCGTCTGCGCGCCGGTCCGCCGCCCCCCCCTAACAGGTGCCTGGCGGCGCCAGCAAGGCCTGCAACAGCCAGTTGCCGGCCAGTCCCAGCGGGGCGGCGCGCGACCATAACGCATCCACCGCGACCCGCCGTGGCCAGCCGCGTGCCTTGAGTTCCACCAGCTTGGCACTCGCAAAGCGCGTGACCAGCCAGCGCGGAATCGCCGCCCAGCCGAACCCCAACTCCGCCATTTCCAGCAGCATCAGATAACTCGGCGCCGACCAGATACGTCCGGCCGTACGCCGCGGCGCCTCGTCCAGATAGGTGTTAAGACGCAATTCGCGATGTAGCGCCAGCTCGGCCGGCGTCACGTCCTGCAATGGCGCGAGCGGGTGCGCCGAACCGACGAACAGAGCGATCTCCGACAATTCCGGCAGCGTTGCCGCGCCAATATCGGGTGGATAATCGTGCGCGGCAACCAGGCCGATTTGCGCGCGCCCGCTTTGTACCAATGCCACCACGTCGCCGTGCTCGGCGATCAGGCACTCCAGCTCCAGGTCCGGAAAACGGCGCTCGAATGCGCTGAGGGTGTCTTCGAAGCGATCCGATTGATAGGTATCCGACAGCACCACGCTCAAGCGCGCCTCCAGCCCGCCCGCCAGCTGCCCCGCCGCCCGGTCGAGCCGATCCGACGCGGCCAGGATGTCCTGTACCAGCCCCAACATCACCTGTCCCGCCGAGGTCAGCGTGGGTTTGCGGCTGCCGCGGTCGAACAGCGCTACGCCAAGATCGATCTCCAGATTAGCGATGGCGCTGCTGACGGTCGACTGGCTTTTGTTGAGCCTGCGCGCGGCCGCGGAAAACGACCCGAGCGAGGCAGCCTGGGCGAACGCGAGCAACGCTTCGGGCGAATGACGCATGGGGTATCCCGCAGAACCATCGATATATCAGATAGTAATCAATTTTTATCTATCGTAATTAGCGATCAGACTCTTGTTATACCCCATTTCCCGCGGCGAAGAATGCAATGTCCAACGACAAATCCCTGAAAGAACGCGTCGGCCAGGCCCTGGGCTTCGAGCTGCTGGCACTCCTGATCTGCGCGCCCATCATGAGCCAAGTGCTGAACACGCCGCTCGCCGACACCGGCGTGCTGACCTTGATGTTTTCGATGCTGGCGATGTTATGGAACGTGGTGTTCAACCTGCTGTTCGACCGCGCCCTGCAACGCCTGGTCCTGCGCCGCACGCTGCTCGTGCGGGCCGCTCACGCGCTCTTGTTCGAAGGCGGCCTGGTGGTGATGCTGGTGCCGGTCGGCGCCTGGTGGCTGGCGGTCAGCCTGTGGGAGGCGCTGTGGATCGATATCGGCGTCATGCTATTCTTCCTGCCCTACACCTTTATCTTTAACTGGGTGTATGACGCGGTACGCGCCGCCATCGTGCGTCGGCGCCGCGCCAGCGCAGCGGTGTCGGCCGGCGCCTGATCGCGAGATTCGACGATCGATAACCGGCGCGCGCATCCATGCACCCCTGAACCGCCCTTCGCTACCCGGCATGTCCGACCTGAAATATCTCAGCGCCTATTCCCCAGAGCTCCAGGATAAAGTGCGGCAACTGATCGCGCAGGAGCGCTTGGAGGCCTATCTGAGCGGCAAGTATCCGGGACGTCACACGATACAGACCGACAGGACCTTGTACGCGTACACGGTCGGGCTCAAGGACACGCATTTGCGCATGGCGCCGCCGCTGCACAAGGTGGGCTACGACGCGCGCCTGGACGTCGAACGCGAGGCGCTGGGCCTGCATACCGCTGTGTCGCGGGTGCAGGGCGGCAAGCTCAAGGCCAAAAAGGAAATCCGCATCGCAGCCCTGTTCAAGGAAGCACCGCCGCAATTCCTCGAGACCATTGTGGTGCACGAACTCGCCCATTTGCGCGAATTCGACCACAACAAGGCCTTCTATCGACTGTGTGTGGCGATGTTGCCCGCCTACCATCAGCTGGAATTCGATCTACGGGTGTATCTGACCTGGCGCGACATGCAGGCGGGCGGCGCGATCCGTCGCCCGTAGTGTCCAATCCAAGTCGCCAAGCAAGCTGCATGGCGCCGACACTCAGGCCCGACGCAGCAGCGTCAAAGCGAGCGCCCCCTGCTCGCCCCTCAGCCTTCGTGCACGGTGCGCACCCCGGCTATTCGTTCCAGGCGTTGCCGAATCTCCGCGTATTCGGTATCGGAAACGCGCGAAACCACGATCTGTACATCGTCGGTATCGCTGATGCTCTCGTTTTGTTGCACCACGAACTGCTTCACGCGCGCGCTGCTACTGCCCAAGGCCAGACCCAGCGTCTGCAGGGTCAGGCTGCCGCGATCCGCACTCAAGCGCAGTTCGCGGCGCTGACGACTCGCGATATAACGCTTTTCGAGCGGCTTGATACCGGCCAGTATCACCAGGATGATGGCGGTAGCGGCCGTCGCCACCGTGTATAGCCCGCCGCCGATCGCAAGGCCGATTGCCGCCACCGACCACAAGCTTGCCGCCGTGGTCAGGCCGCGCACGATTTCACCTCGCAGCAAGATCGCCCCAGCACCGAGAAAACCGATGCCCGATACCACCTGGGCCGCGACCCGGGACGGATCCAGCACGACATCCGGTGTACCCAGGATATCGGCAAAACCGAACGCCGAAACGATCATCAGCAGGCACGCGCCGACGCATACCAGCATATGGGTGCGCAAGCCCGCCCCCCAAGAGAGCCGCTCGCGCTCAAAACCGATCGCGCTACCCAGCGCGCTCGCGATCAACAAACGCTCAATCAATTCGATTTGCCTAACCATGTCTGCTCCGGCCGGATATTGCAGATGAAGTTGTCGTTTTTACCTGGTACTTCGCGCACAGCGCATGGCAAAGCCGCAACGAAGGCGGTATGCTAATAGCTAGCAGTAGAAACAAAATCCAAAGAAACTGCAATACGAGCTTGTTTCGGTCATCCGGCAGCACTGCAACGATACACCGGCAACCCCGGTTGCCGTCACACACAAACCGCTTCTTAGCTAAAGGATGGTCGGGTCGAAAGTTGCGCAAGCGCATCGGATGCGAAAGCGACGATCTGCCGGGGACGTCCCTTCCGGCTGATTCCATCGCGTGGCACGTGCGGCACCGCTGTGACGGGAAACCACCATGAATACGCTATGCTCTGGCAAAACGAAATAGATGCACGCAGGGAAAGTACCCGTGTCCTGTTGTTGTTCGACCCGCTGCTGCTGGACAAGGAAGGTCGGGTGATGGCTCGGGTGGCCGACCTCAGTCTGCACGGCGCCTTGTTGTTCGCGCGGCGCGGCATGTTCACCGTCGGCGAGACCATCCATGGCTGGTTGCAGTCGCCGCCGCTCGACGGCGAGGACGAAATTTTTCTCGCGATCGGACTCTCCATACGCTGGATCTCCGATGATCGCCTGGCCGGCTGGAGCCGGATGGGCTGCTCGATGGATGCGATGGATGAACACTCGCTCGCGACGCTCAAGCATTTGATCGAGCTCACGGCCCCCTAGCTGGGCCGCGATCTTAGGTCAATTGATAAAACCGGTCCGGCTGTATCGCCGGCGGGACCGGCTCGTCGCACAGCTCCAGCACGGTGCGCTCTATCGTGCAGGTCATCGCATCAAGCGCCAAGGCGTTCGGGGTAAAGCTGAACGGATCGGAAATTTCGCTGGCGATGGCTTCCAATGCCAACAAGGTGTAAGAAACGAACACGCAGATCAACGGCGTGGTGAAGCCGATCGAATTGATCAAGCCGAACGGTAGCAAGCCGCAGTACGCGTACACGGTACGGTGCAGCAACACCCCATAGGCCAAGGGCAACGGAGTCGAGCGTATTCGTTCGCAGGAGCCCGCCGCAACGCCAAGCTCGTTGAGTTGCGCGTCCATCATCCACAGCTGAGTATCGGAAATCGCGCCGCCCCTGTGCAGTTCACCTAGCCGACGGCGCGCTTGGCCGAGAATGACAATCGGCGCAAACAAGCGATTGCGCAGGGCCAGCTTCGCCTCGTCACCGAGCAGACGCGCCAGGTCGGCCGAGGCGTCCGTATCGCGCAGTTGGTGCTTCAGCGCATAGGCAAATGCGATCAGCAACTGGATAAAGCCGTGACGGTCGATGCCCTCATCCACATAGCTTTGAACCTGTGCCGTGATCGCACGTTCCACAATCATCACATTTCCCCAGAGCCGGCGGGCCTCCCAGTACCGCTCGTAACTGGCGTTGTTGCGAAAGGCCAGGAAAATCGTCAATGCAACCCCGCACAGGGTAAACGGCGTCGAGTTCAGCGGTATCTCTTCGCCGAAAACACGGCCATGCGTGTACATCGCCAGAAGGCTCAGCAACGTCATGAAAATCAGTTGCGGGATGATGGACTTCAGGACGGACCCATGCCACACAAACAGCATGCGAAACCAATTCGGTGCAGGACGGACTATCATGGCGCGGATAAAGAGGCCTTCCACACCGGGCTGGCGCGGGAGGCGTAGTGACAGGAACGCTGATGTACTTCAGTGCTTGACCGGCACGACCTTGCCGCGGAACAGGTGATACTGGAACCAGTTATAACCCAGCATCACCGGCAGCGTGAGGCCGATACCAAACAGCATGAAGATCAGCGTCGGGCTGTCCGAGGCGGCGGCTGACACCGTCAAGCGGCCCGGGACCAGGTACGGAAACAGGCTGATCGCCAGGCCTGCGAACGACACGATGACGACGATGGTCGAACCGACGAAAGGCCCCTGTTCACCGCGCAGATGAAGCGCGTACAGGATATAAATGAAGGCCAGCGCGGCAAGCACCGCAAGCCCGATCAGCAGGTGGAACACCGCATGATTTTCCCAGCGCGTGACACCGACGGACGTCCACGTCCAGGTGGCGATCGACACCAGGACGGCGGCCACGACAGTCGTGAACACCGCCCCCCGGGCGTACCGGCGCGCGGTGTCGGCGACACTGCCCGTGGTCTTCTTGATCAGCCAGGTCGCGCCCAGCAGACAGTAGACGGACGCGACGCCGATCGCGGTCAGGACTGTGAAACCCAGGCTCGCGGCGCCGGGGGCGAATCCGATCAGGACCTTGCCGAGCACGATGCCCTGCGCAATCGCCGCCAGCAGGCTACCGAAACCGAACACGCGGTCCCAGAACGCCTTTCCGGCATGGGCCGCATGACGAAATTCGATAGCCGCACCGCGCATGATGAAGCTCGCGATCAGGATCATCACCGGCACATAGAGGTCGGACAGGATCATCGCGTAGGCATCGGGGAACGCGCCGAACAGCGCGCCGCCCAATACCACCAGCCAGGTCTCGTTGGCATCCCAGACCGGACCGATGGACTGGATCATCAGAGCCCGGTCGCTCTCGCGACGGCTGAAAAGCGTCAAGATGCCGATGCCGAGATCGAAACCGTCAGTGATGATGTAGAGCAGCAGCATCAGACCGATAAGCCCAAACCACGCGTGGCTGAGTAGATTTTGTGTTGAAACGGGGATCATGTTGATTTCCTATGCATTGACAGCGGCAGGCTGAACGGTACGCGGCTCAATGTTCGATTGCATGCGTCACGGCGCCGCGACGAATCGGTTCGACCGGCGGCATGACCGCGAGATCGGGGCCTTTGCGCAACCAGCCGCGAGCGAAAGTGAAGAACGATGTGATCAATACGACGTAGAACACGGCAAACATCACCATACTGCCGCCCACATCACCGGCAGGGATGGCCGACGCGGCCTGATCGGTGCGCAGCAGGCCGTATACGACCCAGGGTTGGCGCCCTACTTCGCGCACAATCCAGCCGCACTCCACCGCGAGATAGGGCAATGGAATTGCCAAGATCCACGCCAGCAGCAGCTTGCGTTGGGCCAGCAACCCTTCGAGGTTGTGACCCGCCTTACGCAGCGCGTAGAGGGTCCAGAAAGCGAGAACTGCGAACAGGAAACCTATCCCTGCCATGACACGGAACGCGTAATAGAGTACCGGCAGCATGGGAGGCTGATCTGCCAGCGGGATGTCCTTCAAGCCGACGACCCGGCCATGCAGGCTGTGCGTGCCGATAATACTGAGCATGCCCGGCACTTCGAGCGACCAGTCGTTGCGTTGTCCGGCCGCATCCGGCCACGCGACCAGCGACCAACTGGCGCCGGTGCCCGGCGCATTGGTTTCCCAATGGCCCTCGATCGCGGCTCCCTTGGCAGGCTGCGTCGCGAACACGTCGACACCGCTCGAGTCGCCGAGCCAAACCTGCACCGGAGCGACGATGGCGAGCAGCAACAAGGCAAGCCGGAACGAGCGCACGAAGAATGCCGGATCTCGACGCTTCAGCAGATAGTAGGCCGAGATGCCGGCAACCACGACCAAGCCGGTTTCAAGTGCGGCAAACCACATATGCGTCACGCCCCACACCATGTCGGGGTTGAAAATCGCCTTCAGGTAATCGGTGACGACGACTTTGCCGTCGACCACGGTAATACCACTCGGCGTTTGCAGCCAGGAGTTCGCAACCATGATCCAAAATGCCGACAGCGACGAACCAAGTGCGACCATAGCCGTTGCAAACAAGTGCACACCCTTAGGCACGCGGTCCCAGCCCAGCATCATGATGCCGATGAAGCCAGCCTCCAGCATGAAGGCCATCGCGCCCTCGAAGCCGAGGATATTGCCGAAAAAATGACCGGTGAAATGGGAGAATGGTCCCCAGTTGGTGCCGAATTGGAATTCCATCGGAATACCGCTGACGACGCCGACGGCGAAATTGAGCAACAACAGCTTGCCCCAGAAGCGCGCGTGGCGGTACCAGATCACATTGCTGGTTCTGACCCACAGGATCTCGACCACCAACAGGAAGGCAGACAGGCTGATCGTCAGGATCGGCCAGAGGATATGGAAGATCGCGGTCATCGCAAACTGACCGCGCGCCAGATTGAGTGCTTCGATAGGCATGATGTTCAGCTCAACGTGCAATGAAGAATAAGAGGGCGCCCTGACTCCGGGCGCTACAGTTCGTTAATGGCGGTTCAGAACGCGGGCAAAGCCGTCGGTTCATCAGAGCGATGCAGCAAGACCGGTATCGACTTCGAGGTCGGTGTATTGCAGACGTCGCCTACGCTCGATAACGGCACCAGCGGATTGGTTTCCGGGTAGTAGGCACCGATGCAGCCGCGCGGAATGTCATATGCGACCAGTCGGAAGGAGTTCGCGCGGCGCTCTATGCCATCGTCCCAGACGGTGCTCATGTCGACCCAGTCGCCGTCCTTGAAACCCAACATTTCGATATCGGCCGGATGAATGAAGACCACACGCCGCTGGCCGAACACCCCACGATAGCGGTCGTCCAGCGCGTAGATCGTGGTGTTGTATTGATCGTGCGAACGCGTCGTCATCAAGACCATCAAGCGTTCGCCATGCATCTCCCTGGCCCGGCCGATCGGCGTATCCCGCGGCACCGGATGCACCATGAAGTTCGCCTTGCCGGTCGACGTCTTCCAGTCGCGTTCGCGCGACGCCACACGCAGATGAAAACCGCCCGGATGCTGGATGCGCTCGTTGTAGCGCTCGAAACCGTCCAAGGTCTGTTCGATCGCATCGCGTATCCTCGAATAATCGGCGGCATAGCCCAGCCAACCGACCTTGTCGTCGCCGAGCGTGGCATGCGCGATATGCGCCACGATGGCGGTTTCCGACATCAGGTTCGGCGATGCGGGCTGGTTCATACCGTACGAGATGTGCACCATGCTCATCGAGTCCTCGACCGTCACCCCCTGGGCGACCCCATTCTGAACGTCGATTTCGGTCCGGCCCATGGTCGGCAGGATCAGGGCGTTGGCCCCGTGTATCAGATGACTGCGGTTGAGTTTGGTCGTGATATGCACGGTCAGGTCGCACGAGCGCAACGCTTCAAAAGTGCGCGGCGTATCGGGCGTGGCCATCGCGAAATTCCCGCCCAGGCCGATGAGCACCTTGACCTCGCCTTCGATCATCTTTTCGATGGTCTCGACGACGTCATATCCGTGCTCACGCGGTGGCTTGAAGTCGAACACCTTGCCCAGCCGGTCCAGGAAGTCCGACGTCGGCTGTTCCTCGATCCCGACAGTGCGATTGCCCTGCACGTTGGAGTGACCGCGTACCGGGCACAGGCCAGCACCCGGTCGCCCGATGTTGCCGCGCATCAGCAGCAGATTGGACAGCATATGTACGGTTTGTACCGAATGCTTGTGCTGCGTGATGCCCATGCCCCATGTGGCGATCACGCGCTTTCCATTGGCGTAGATCCGCGCCAGCCCTTCGATCTCCTCGCGGGCCACGCCGGACTCGGCCTCGAGCACGGCCCAGCTCTCGCCACGCAGATCGTCGGCGAACGCGCAGAAGCCCAGCGTATGCTGGTCGATGAAGTCCAGATCCAACAAGCGTTCCGAACTGTCTTCGATCGCCTTGTCATCGAGTTCGATCAGATGCTTGGCAACGCCCTTGATCAACGCGAAGTCGCCGCCGATTTTTGGCCGGATAAAGGTCGACGCGATTTTGGTACTGCTCATCGTGAGCATCTCGACCGGGTGCTGGGGGCTGGCGAAACGCTCCAGCCCTCGCTCGCGCAGGGGGTTGACCGACACGATAGTGGCGCCGCGGCGCGACGCTTCGCGCAGTTCGCCCAGCATCCGCGGGTGGTTGGTAGCGGGATTCTGGCCAAAGATGATGATGGTGTCGGCCAACTCGAAGTCTTCCAGCGTTACCGTACCCTTGCCTACCCCGACGGTAGTCGGCAGCCCGCGGCTGGTCGCCTCGTGGCACATATTCGAACAATCGGGAAAATTGTTGGTGCCGTACATGCGCACGAACAACTGGTATAAGAAGGCCGCTTCGTTGCTCGCGCGCCCGGAGGTGTAGAACGCAGCCTCGTCCGGCGACCCCAGCCGGTTCAAGTGCTTGGCGATCAGCGCGAATGCGTCATCCCACGCAATCGCTTGGTAACGATCGGTACGCGCGTCGTACACCATCGGTTCGGTCAAGCGCCCATGCTGTTCGAGCTCGTAGTCGGTCTGCTTCATCAAGTCCTGGACCGTGTGCGCCTCGAAGAGCGCCGGCGTCGCGCGTTTAGTCGTCGCTTCCGCGGCGACTGCCTTGACACCGTTCTCGCAGAATTCGAAGGTCGACGCATGCTCGCGATCCGGCCAGGCGCAGCCAGGGCAATCGAAGCCGTCCGGCTGGTTCTGCTTGAACAGCGCGCGAAAGCTGCCGCCGGCCACTCGCTCTTTAATCAAATTGATGGCCACATACTTCAGGGCGCCCCAGCCGGCGGCCGGGTGGTGGTATGCCTCGATCTTGCCTTTCGGCTTGGTGTTATCCATGAACCGTACTCCGAAATTTTGCGGCAGTGCCAACCCGTAACGGGATGGATAGGCACTGCCAATTGGTACGGGTCTAGAGTAAAGTCAAACACACCCATCGAGAGCATACAGATTTCGCGAACTTGTTAGAGTACAGTTCTACTAGCAGCGGCCGGCCGAGCCGCTGAGCTGCGCCTGGCACCCTCGGAGAAAGCTGGTGAGACTGTACGAAACGCTTGCGGACGAAATCGAAACGCTGATACACCAAGGCGTCTACCGTCCAGGCGACCGCATCCCGTCCGTGCGACAGACCAGCCTGCAGCGCCAAATCAGCATCACGACGGTATTGCGCGCCTTCCTGCTGCTGGAAAGCCGCGGCATTCTTGAGAGCCGACCTCAGTCCGGTTACTTCGTCAGCTTGGCCCGCAGTGAGCGCGGCGGCCTGACCGGCGAGCTCCGCCCGACGCGACCAATTGCCGCATCGGCAACCGTCGATGTCAGCCGCATGGTGCTGTCGACGCTACGTGCGATCGGGACCGACGATGCCGTGCCATTGGGTTCGCCCTATCCCGATCCTCGCCTGTTTCCCTCCGAAAAGCTCAATCGCCACGCTTCATCGGTTGGACGTAACCAGGCCATGTGGAGCATCAACCATGCTTTGCCGCCAGGTAGCCCGGCGCTGATCCGGCAAATCGCGCGTCGCCACCTGGAAAACGGGATGGCCGTCGATCCGAACGAGATCATCGTGACCATAGGCGCAACCGAGGCGATCAATCTGTGCCTGCAGGCAGTCGCCAAACCGGGAGACGTCGTCGCTGTCGAATCGCCTACGTTCTACGCGATGCTGCATGCGATCGAGCGGATGGGCATGAAGGCGATCGAGGTGTCGACGCACCCGGATTACGGTATCGACATAGACGCCTTGGCGCGCATCATCGAAACACAAACCGTCGCCGCCTGCATGGTGATGCCGAACTTCCAGAATCCGCTCGGCTTTCAGATGCTGGACGAGCGCAAGCGCGCCCTGGTCGAGCTGCTTGCGCAGTCCGACATTCCGATTATCGAAAATGGCGTCTTCAACGAACTCTACTTTGGCGAGTCCCATCCGAGTACGCTGAAATCTTTTGACAAAAAGGGACTCGTGCTGCACTGCGCATCCTTCTCGAAGAGCCTGACCGCCGCCTACCGCATCGGCTGGGCCCTACCCGGCCGCTATCGCGATCAGGTGGAGAAACTGAAATTCCTGAATACGCTGACCAATGCGGCGATTCCACAAATGGCCATTGCCGAGTATCTCGAGCACGACAGCTACGAGCACCACTTGCGGCGCATACGTAAACGCTTTGTGCAGCAAGCCAAGCTGATGAAGACGATGGTCTCGCGCTACTTCCCTGCCGGCACGCGCATGTCCAACCCCGTAGGGGGCTACGTCCTGTGGCTCGAACTGCCGAACAAGGTCGATTCGATGGTGCTCTATCGGCTTGCGCTGGAACAGGGCATTACCATAGCGCCCGGCTTTATGTTCACGGCTTCCGACAGCTATCGCAATTGCATCCGGCTCAACTACAGCAGCCCCTGGTCGAACGAAGTCGAGCTGGCGGTGATCGCGCTTGGCAAGCTGGCGGCCGCCTGCGCACGGTGACCCGCGCGGGACCAGGACCGGGGCCGGGTCCTGCGCATAGAAATACGCGCTCGGGCAAGATGCGTTATATTTTCCGCCACTCTCTCCGACACAACCCGCAATGAACGCCCGGAGCCGCCGCAGCCACCGTGCTCCGGCCCTTCCAGGCGCCAACCAGGATTTTCCATCATGCCTCATTCCGCTCTCACCCCAGGATCCGTCGCCGTCATCACGGGCGGCGCCGCCGGCATCGGCCTCGCCGCTGCGAAACAGTTCGCCCGGCTCGGCATGCGCGTATGCATCGCCGACCTCGGCGCGGACAAGCTCGCACGCGCCGCCGAAGCGGTCGCAGCACTCGCCGCCGACGGCAGCCGCGACGTGATGGCGCTGGAGACAGACGTGAGCCGCGTCGAAGACCTGCGCCGGCTCGAAGCCGCCGTGCGCGACCGCTTCGGCGGCACCGACGTGCTGATGAACAATGCCGGCGTGCAGCCCGGCAGCGGCATGTTCGGCCCTGCCGCAAACTGGGAACGCGTACTCGGCGTGAATCTGTGGGGCGTGATCCACGGCACGCAGACCTTCGTGCCCGGGATGATCGAACGCAAGCGCCCCGGCCTCGTGATCAATACCGGATCCAAGCAGGGCATCACGACGCCGCCGGGAGACCCGGCCTACAACGTGTCCAAGGCAGGCCTGAAGGCGTTCACCGAGGCCTTGCAGCACGAACTGCGCAACACGCCCGATTGCGCCATCAGCGCGCATCTGCTGATACCCGGCTTCGTCTTCACTGACCTGGCCGCGCAGGGCCGCACCGAAAAGCCCGCCGCCGCCTGGACCCCTGAGCAGACCGTGGAATTCATGATGGAGCGGCTCGATGCCGGCGACTTCTACATCCTCTGCCCCGACAACGACGTGCCGCGCGCGCTCGACGAGCGGCGCATCCTGTGGGCCGCCGGCGACATCGTGGAAAACCGGCCGCCGTTGTCGCGCTGGCATGCCGACTACAAAGACGCGTTCGCGGCCTTCGTCCAGCAAAAGCGTTAAGCGATAGCCCGGAGCACCTGTCCATGTGGCAACAAAGCGAAACCTATCCGGACCCGGCGGTCGAGGTCCTCGATCCGCGTTTTCTCAAATACCGTATCACCAATACGGCAGTCGAGCGGCTCGCCACCGGCATGCGCTGGGGTGAAGGGCCGGTCTGGTTCGGTGACGGCCGCTTCCTGCTGTGGAGCGACATTCCCAACAACCGCATCATGCGCTGGGACGAGGAAACCGGCGCGGTATCGGTGTTTCGCAAGCCGTCGCACTTCGCCAACGGCAACACGCGCGACCGCCAGGGCCGGCTCGTCACCTGCGAGCATGGCGGGCGCCGCGTCACGCGTACCGAATACAGCGGCGCGGTGACGGTGCTGCTCGACCGCTTCGACGGCCGGCGCCTGAACTCGCCCAACGACGTGGTCGTCAAGAGCGACGACAGCATCTGGTTCACCGATCCGACCTTCGGCATAGACAGCAACTATGAAGGCCACAGGGCCAAGCCCGAGTTGCCGACCCAGGTCTACCGCCTGGACCCGGCAAGCGGGCAGGTCGAGGTGGTGGCGGCCGACATCATCAATCCGAACGGGCTGTGCTTCTCGCCGGATGAACAGCGCCTGTACATCGTGGAGTCCGGCTCGAAACCGCGACGCATCCGGGTCTACGACGTAGAGGACGGCCGCCGCCTTTGCCGCGGCCGCATCTTCGTCGACGGTGGCGAACGCGGTGCGCCAGACGGCTTTCGCTGCGACACCGACGGCAACCTTTGGGCGGGCTGGGGCACCGGCGCCGGCCTGAACGGGGTGATGATATTCGCGCCGGACGGGGTCGCCATCGGTCGCATCGCGTTGCCCGAGCGCTGCGCCAACCTGTGCTTCGGCGGCGCCGCGCGCAATCGCCTGTTCATGGCCGCCGGGCAGTCCCTCTACGCACTGTATGTCGACGCCGAAGGCATCGCCGCGTTCTAGCCCTAGCCGCAGAGCACTCCTCAACCCTCCCCAAGGAATCATCATGATTTACGAACTTCGCATCTATCACTGCGTCGCCGGACGCCTACCCGATCTACATCGACGCTTCGAGCACACCACGCTACCGCTGTGGGAAAAGCACGGGATCCGCCAGGTCGGGTTCTGGACCACGCATATAGGCTCGGCCAACAACACGCTGACCTACATCCTGGCCTGGGATAGCGTCGAAGCACGCGAAAGCCGATGGAGTGCCTTCCAGAGCGATCCGGACTGGATCGAACAGCGCGCCAGGAGCGAAGCGAACGGCCCCATCGTCGAGCGCATCGAGAACAGCCTGCTGAGCGCTACCGCCTATTCGGCACTGCGCTAAGCATCGAATGCCATGGCCCGCCAATACGGCGGGTGCCAGAACATAATAATAAGTAGAAAGACTGGCCGGCCACACATTTTCGCGAGCATGCTCTCCCGCCTCGATCAAAAATGGGGGAATTGCTCTTTTACCGGGGGCGTAGGGGGATGTTCCGTTCGGTACAGGATCCCGCATGGCTGAATTCACCGCTCGGTTGGCAGGATTTACGGCCTGGCTGGACATGACGCAAAAGTCTTAATCCGGTAGCCTGTCGTAATGCGTGGCACCGCGGCCGCGCAAGAATGGATAGGAGACCTTTGCCATGTCATTATCGCGAGCCGTTGTTGCATCACTTCACCGATATCCCGTCAAATCCATGATGGGTGAGGAACTCAATTCCGTTGCGATTACCACGCGTGGCGTAGCGGGCGATCGCGCCTACTCGATCGTCGACGTCGAGACCAATAAACTGGTCAATGCGAAGCATCCCCAAAAGTGGCCTGAGATGTTCGCCTACCGTGCCCGCTACACATCGCCCCCGATTTCGCCGGAGGATGTACCGCCGGTGTTTATCACCTTACCCAATGGCGAGGTGATCGAATCCACATCCGGCGATACGGAACAAGTGCTATCCACAGCACTGCACAAACGCGTGCGCCTGGTGCGTCCCGACGCTACGGACAAAGGATTCGAAGGCTTCGTGCCTACTGTCGAGGGGGTGTCCGACCACGACTTCGTGTTCGACAAGATCTCTCCGCCGGGAACGTTTTTCGACATCGGACTGATCCATATCCTGACGACATCGACCATCAACGCTCTGCGCAAGATCTCACCGGACAGTCGTATCGAGAGCCGTCGCTTTCGCCCGAATCTTGTCATCCATACCGACGACGAGGAAGGCTTCGTCGAGAACACATGGGTGGGCCGAACCCTGCGTATAGGCCAGGTGGTGCTGCAGGTGAAACAGCGGACTCAACGATGCGTCATGACCACGCTGGCGCAGGGAGACTTGCCCAAGGACATGTCAGTATTGAAAGCGATCTATCAGAACAACGAGGGCACCATCGGGGTGTACGCGGAACCTGTGCAGATCGGGACGGTACGAGTCAACGATACGGTCGAGTTGATCTAAATTTGTGAGGTCCACATCATGAAAATATGGCAGTGCATCGTTTGCGGCTTTATATATAACGAGGCCGATGGTATCCCCGAGGATGGCATAGCGCCCGGTACGCCATGGGAGGATGTTCCGGCCGATTGGGCCTGCCCCGAGTGTAGCGTGAGCAAAGCCGAGTTCGAGATGGTCGAACTCGCCTGAAATCCGAGGCCGGGCCAGGGGCGAAGTTCGCCCGGGAGCGAGCCCGCCAGCGTCATGGCGATCCGTTTGCTATCCCGGGCGGCGGGACGGCGCGTGCCCGGTGACCTCGGCCCCTGCATCGCGCGCAAGCCCGAACACATCGAGGATGCCGAGCAGGCCCACAGCTGCGACGATCAGAAAAGCGACGCTGAAATCCCCAGGCGCAATTGAACGCGCATCGTGTCCGTGCAGCCATGCGGCGACGCGTAGCGCGATCGCGCCCAGGGCCACGCCGACACCCATCGTCATCTGGAACAAGGTGCTGGACAACGCGGACGCGCCGCTCATCTGCGCTTTCGGGACGTCAGCGAAGCTGAGTGTGTTCAACCCCGTGAACTGCAACGAGCGCGACAACCCGCTCAAGAAGAGCACGACCACGATCACCGTCTTGGGCGTCGCGGGCGTAAGGAAACTCATCGCCGCAAGCGAGATCGCGGCGAACAGCCCATTGACGATCAGCACGCTGCGAAAGCCGAAGCGCCGCATGACGGGCGTCGTCACCACCTTCATTGACAGGTTGCCGGCAAACACCGAAAGCGTGAGTAGCCCCGACTCGAACGCATTCAGTCCGAAGCCGACCTGGAACAGCAGCGGCAGCAGAAACGGCACTGCACTGATAGACACCCGAAACAGCGAGCCACCGCCCATGGCCACCGCAAACGTCTTCACACGCAAGGCCGACAGGTCGATGACCGGCTCGTGCGCGCGCCGCAAATGAAACCACGCGGCGCCCCCCGAGATCACTCCAATGACGAGCAGGGCCGTCGCCTCGGACCACTGCATATCGCTGCGCCCAAGCAATTCCATCGCGTACATCAGCGTCACCCCGGCGACGCCCGTCAGTACGAAACCCAGCGTATCGAAGCGCCGGCTGGCGTTCTCCTTTGTATTGTCGAGATACATGATAGACAGCAGCAAGCCGATGCAGCCGAGCGGCAGATTCAGGTAGAAGATCCAGCGCCACGTCGAGTAAGTCGTGATGAAGCCGCCAAGCGGCGGCCCGATCACCGGCGCGGCGAGCCCCGGCCAGGTGATGATGGCAATAGCGCGCATGAGGGCATCCTTCGGCGTTGCACGTAACACGGCAAGCCGGCCGACCGGCACCATCATGGCGCCACCGATGCCCTGCAGCACGCGAGCAGCGGTGAATTCGGGCAGGCTGGTGGTCATGCCACACAGCACCGACGCCGCGGTGAACACGGCGACCGCGCTGGCGAACACGGTCCGCAGCCCAAAGCGGTCGGCGGCCCAGCCACTGATCGGGATGAATACGGCGAGCGTCAACAAGTACGCCGTGATGCCCAGGCTCATATCGACCGGATGCACGCCGAACGAGCGCGCCATTTGCGGCATCGCGGTGGCGATGATGGTTCCGTCGAGATTCTCCATGAAAAAAGCGGCCGCAACGAGCATCACAATCAGCGAGCCGTGCCCTGGTCTGCGGCTGGCCACTCGGGAAAGATTGGGGACTTGCATCGGCTGGCATCTCCTGAACGCTGCTCACCGGCGGATTGGCCGGGATTCGGGCAACAGAGTACGTGAGCGGCACCACACAATCAATAGAATCAAAGGTTGGTATGCGCGGAGATGTCCCTCGCGCCTTTACGAACGAAGGGCATGTCGAGCGTTATGGGAGAGCGGCTTGCGGGCGCTGGCGGACAAATAATAATTGCGGTATGATTAGGGTAATCACCTAGATATATACCCTGACATGAACTCATCGACCCTGACCCTCAAGACCTCGAACTTTCGCAAATTCCTGAGCAAAGTGAGCGACTTGGCACGCGAAGCCTTGGAATTGCATCTCCAGAACTGCCAGGCCGTTGCCGAAACGTTCAAGCGCAAGTAGTGATTCCGGAGCGCTTGCTCCGCCTTCACCGCGTGAAAGGTTAGCTGGCGTCTTATCGATCGGTGCGGCGCGTCGCCCCAAGGTCGTGGGTCAAGCCGTATTTCTTGATCTTCTGATATAGCGTGCTTTTTGCTATACCAAGCTGGCTAGCCACCTGGGTAAGGTTGCCCTGGTTGTGCTGGATCGCCGAACGGATTGCCTCTGCTTCCGCCATTTCCAGTGATGCGACTTTTTGAAACGGAACCGAACGGTCGGCCAGGGGCGCGGCACCTTGAGCGGCAACATAGGCCGGGGTGCGGATTTCGGGTGGCAGGTCATCCCTTGCAATAATGCCGTCCCGGGACATGAGCGCAGCGCCCTCGATCACGTTGCGCAACTCGCGTACATTACCGGGCCAATCGTAGTTCACCAAGCATGCGTGCGCCTCATCGTCGAAGACGGCACTGGCCAGACCGTACCGCTCCAATGACGCGCGCAACCAATGGTCGATCAGGACCGGCAGATCGTCCTTGCGCTGGCGTAGCGGCGGGATGGAGATAAAGGTGACGGCGAGCCGATAGTACAGATCCATGCGGAATTTTCCTTCGGCAATTCCCGCACGCAAATCGCAATGGGTGGCTGCGATCAGCCGGAAGCCGACCTTGCGCGGTGTATTCTCACCCAGCCGGTATAACTCTCCCTCCTCCAGCACCCGCAGCAAGTGCGGCTGAATGTCGAGTGGCATTTCACCGATCTCATCCAGGAACAAGGTGCCGTGATGGGCGGCTTCGATCTTGCCCACCATGCCGCCCTTGCGTGCGCCGGTGAAGGCGCCCTCTACATAACCGAAGAGTTCGCTTGCCAGCAGGTCTCGCGACAACCCTCCGCAGTTCAGCGCAACGAACGGACCGTCGGCCGCGGCGCTTGCCTGATGGATACCACGAGCGAATAATTCCTTGCCCACACCCGTTTCACCACAAAGCAGCACTGGAATCCGGGCTTTGGCAAGTTGCTGCGCTTTTTGCACGGCGGCTCGCAACGCCGGATTGTGACCGACGATGCGGGAAAACGCTGCGGCAGACGTGTACGCGGCGCCGGATTGCGAATCAGGCACGCATGCGGGGCGTCGACACGGAGCCGGCACGACCAGCAGATAGCCCAGAGTGTCTGCGCCGTCCCTGATGCGCTCAATGTTTACCCGCAGCAGCCAGTCCGGCGTCCCGGGCGACACAAGGCCATCCGCAAGCCTTGCCAGGTCCGGGACGGGAAAGGCGCTCGCCAGCCTCTCAGGTGCGCCGATACAGGCAAATACGCGCGGCGCCTCGGCGCTGGCTCTGACCAGACGCCCGACGTCATCCACCACAACGACCCCGTCGGTGCGGCCGGAACAACGCTCCATGCAACGTTCGACCAGGCGCAGGCGGCGATCAAGCGCAAATTTGCCGAACTGGCTCTCGATACGAGCGGCCATCGAGACGATAAACGCCAGACTATGCGGGCTGTACGTTCGCGTGAGCCCCGAGACGTCGAGGACGCCGAGTACCGTTCCGTCAAGCGGATCGCGAATCACCGTGGCGGCGCACGTCCAGCGCTTGATTCCCGCGCAGAAATGCTCTGCCCCATGAATCTGCACTGGCTGCTGCAGAGCGAGCGCGGTGCCGATCGCATTTGTACCGCAGCTGAATTCGGTCCAATTACAGCCCGGCATTAAGTGGACCTCACCTGCCGGTCCGACGATGCGGGTGTCGCCAGCCACGTCAAGTATCACGCCGTTCGGATCCGTAAGCAGCAGAATTGTCCCCGTCTGCGAGAGAAACTCGCGGGTTTGCTGGATCAGCGGCGCGCAGGCTTGAGCCAGGGTGGCGCTTCTTGTGCGCAGATCGAAGAGCTGCTCTTCTCCAACCGGTGGTGGCGCGCATGCCGTCCCGGGGTCGACCTGGCTTTCCAGGCATCTTTGCCAGGAATCGTCGACGATCCCACGCGGGACGCCGGTCCTCGAATTGCCGTCCACCAGCAGACGTTCCCAAGCCGACATGACGGTGGAGTCTCGATCCGGATCCGCAAGCCAGTCCATCGGCGTGCTCGTCTCGTCCATGGTGTCTCCTTCTGGGATGAGGCCCCCACCGGCTGGAAGTTCGCCCTCCCAGCCAGCACGTTCAGTTCCCCATCGTGCACGAAACGATGTCGACCTCGGCTATCTCCATATTACTCCCGGCAGGGCATGGGCGCAGGCGCGAGCCTGCGGCGAACCGCTCGGGGCGGATGACGCCGCAGACTACCGTTCGAATTCCGTTCTCGCTGGACTGAGCGTTCGAAAATCGAACGCCGACGCGATAACCTCAAGGCCATTAAGTAACCAGTTTAGAACATACAAATTGATACGAATCAAATACTTATAAATAAAACTGCAATTCCCACCTCAGTGGCACGATCCATGCGTTCAAAGAAAGTGAGCGCAGTAGCAATTTTTGCACTGTGCATATCGGGTTGAAGGAGCAGGTCATGAACGCCGGTCAAAGGTCGTTACGGTTGGTAGTCGAGAAGTGGATTTCGCCGGCTAGGGCGACATCGGTTCGGATCACCGAATTCGGTCGTGTCACTTCGAATCAACGACGCTATGTACGCATCGAGGCATTACGGCCGGCCGGCGCGCTTGTCATTTTCTTCTTCCAGCACGACGACGGGTCCTGGAACGTGTTCCCGCCCAACGCGACAACGCCGGCACTGAGCGTTTGTCAGCAGGCGGCATGAGTCGAACGCAAATTTCGTTGATAGAACGCGGCACTGGCATCGTTGATTCACTGGGCATCTCAAGGAGAAACCATGACAACCATTCTGCTTATCGGCACGCTGGGCTTTCTTAGCCTTCTCTCAGTCGTGCTGAGACTCATGTGCGCGGCTATGAAGCGGGACCCGTTCGCGTCCGCCAATGAACAACGCATCAACAACGTTAGTGGAGGCCACCATGTTTGACGACTCGATATACCCCACGCTTTCATACGCCACGGACCTGCGGACGCTGAATGACTGGACGCAAGCCTGGTACGACCAAGCCATAGCAGCGGATTTTATCCATCCGCCCTATCACCCCGACACCGACACCATCGATCGTGTTCGGGGCTACTTCAATGCGGGCCTGTCTCCTGCCGAGGCCGCACAGGCGTGCTTCGGTCACAAGCACTAGCTTCGTTGCATCGGCTTGTGTTTCATTGCGCCTTGTCATGCGCCGACAGGCCGACCGACTTGTAGTCGTACGTGGGATAGAACTCGGTGTGATACACCCCCCACGCGGTGTCCTCGAGGACGCGATTGACCTCGCGAACCCGTGACGCAGGCAGTCTCAACACGACAACCTGGCCGATGCCCATTGCGACGGTCCAGCTGACCACCTCGACCCCGGGTGGCGGAAACGCCTTGTAGAAGCCCTGCTTCGCGAGCTGGGCATTGAGCTCGCTAAGCGGACGCGACTCGTCATGCCGCAAAAAGATAGTGAGCATGACCGCGTTGTCGGGCGTCGCGGCGGCCGTGCCGACTTCCGGCGTGGCGACTGCCTGCGCATCTGCGCAGTCGACGCCCCATAGCGGGCTGGTCGCGACAGCCAATATTCCCAATTGCCACAAGGCACGGCCCAAACGGAATGTCTTCGTCATGCGATTCTCCTTGGTACACCGGGGGTGAATCCAAATCTGGAGTACGACGCTAGGCCTACCGAGAATATCAAATTCTTCACAAACTAGCCGATGTCTTGGCCTCCTCGCCAACATCGAGGGCCCCGACATCCGGGGTGTCTAAAGTGTGTATGGCATGTGGTCCGAAACCACGGCGGGATACTCGCTGCGCAAGCTCGCGCGTCGATTCGGGCGCCGTTCCCACAAAAACAAACGGGCTACGAAAAAATCTCGTAGCCCGCTAAATTTATTGGTGCGGCTGCAGGACTCGAACCCGCCACCTTCTGATTACAAATCACCAAAACACCACATTCCTTTAGATTGATTTACACCCATGTAAGCGGCTAACCCCCCGCTATTAATAGATTTTCGTCTACTACTCCTGATTAAATAGTTGACCTAGATAGATTGATTACGCCACAATCGGGTTACATGGCGGTTACATGAAATCCATGTAACTTTGTGCACTACCGAGAGGCCAGGGTAAGCATGGCAAAAGTCAATTTCACGGTGGCGCGGATACAGGGACATGCCTGTCCCGCTGATAAGACCCAGGCTTTCCTATGGGATGAAAAGACTCCGGGCCTGGGTCTACGTGCGACGGCAGGCGGCGCGAAGGCATACATCTTTCAAGCCAAGATTCACGGCAGAACTGTGCGTCTTACCATTGGTGACCCGAAAAGCTGGCCTATCGACAAGGCACAGGGAGAAGCGCGCCGACTGCAGCGGCTGGTTGATGACGGGATAGACCCACGCGCGGAAAAGGCCGAGAAACGCGCCGCCCACGAAGCCGAGCATGCCGCCAAGC
>OUWB011204858.1_pt1 | contig 26278 bp, 15 predicted proteins | sample 1779821 | NCBI WGS metagenome assembly OUWB01 (sample SAMEA3914806, study PRJEB12502) | metagenome | biome: forest; material: soil | place: Canada | collected 2011-08-03 | depth 0.1 m
GAGGAAATCGCGCGGCTGGAAGTCGGGGCGACGGCTTTGTACCGGTTCCACCAGTACCGCGGCAATGCTCGAAGCACGCTCGCGGATGATCGCTAGCGATTCGGGTGTGCCGTAGTCGAGCACCAACACGTTCTCGGAGGTGTTGCGCAGGATGCCCGGCGCGGCTGGCACCGAACGCAGCTTCTTGGTGCCGCGCACGATCACTTCGTCGAAGATGCCGTGGTACGAGCCGGTAAAGATCACCAGCGTGTCGCGCCCCGTCACCGTGCGCGCTATGCGCACCGTGCCCATCACCGCTTCGGAGCCGGTATTGCACAGTGCAGCGCGGTCAAAGCCGGTGAGCTCGCACACCTGCTCGGCCACTTCGCCAGCCAGTGGATGCTGCGGGCCGATCTCATAGCCGGAGTCGAGCTGGCGGCGTACGGCATCAAGCACGAAGTCCGGCTGCCAGCCGAACAGGTTCATGCCGAAGCCGTTGAGCGCATCGATGTATTCGTTGCCGTCCAGATCCCACACCTTCGAGCCTTTGGAGCGGTTCACCACGATCTGGTAGATCATTTCCTTCAGCAACGGACGGAAGCCATTGACCACGCGTGGATCGGCCAGATGGTTGCGATGGCGTTGCGTGTACTCCTTGGAGCCGCGCGTCCGATCGATGTAGCGGCGCATGAATGCTTCAAGGCGCGCGCGTTGGCGTTCGGTCAGATCGGTCTGGGTGGAGTGGATGCGTGCGATGGCGCCGAAGGCTTTCTTCACGTCGTAGGTGGTGTGCGCAAGCGTGGCTTCTTCGTCTTGCGTGGCCGGCTGGCTGGCAGTAACGGGAGCCGTGGACGCTGACGCTGCGATAGGCGCGCTCGGCTGGACGGCGACCGGAGCGGCCATTGGTGCAACCGTGGTGGCGCCAGCCAGCAAGGCCAGCTGCTGCTGCATGATCAACATCTGCTGCTGGATCACATCCTGCACCAGGTTGCCGGTGGCGCTGGCCTGGATGCCGACAGCAGCGGGCATCGCAAAGGTGGTTGCGGCCGCGGCGACGGGAGACGGGGTGGCCGGTGCTGTGGCTTCCGGCGGAAGAAGCTGGTCGATGTGCATGGCGAGACGCTCGAACGTGGAAAACGACTCCATCAGTTCGCGGAAGGTGATCTTCAGCGCGAAGGTTTTCTGCAATTGCAGCGCGACCTGGGTAAGCGCGAGCGAATCGAGGCCGAGCTCAACAAAGCCCGCCGCAGGGTCGGCGCCTTGCAGCTCCGTGCCGGCCACGTCTTCGAACAGCTCGGTTAGCTGGGCCAACAGCCGGGTAGAACGCGCCGAGCCGGCAGGTGCGCCGGGGAGATTGGCATCCATGGAACTCTCCACAAGAGGGGCAGACGGGGTGTTGAAAAGCGGAATGACATTCGTGGTCGCAGGCGCCACGATGGGTGCCACAGCTACCGCGGGCTGCGACAGGGCGGCATCGACCCAGTGACGCTTGCGTTCGAACGGATAGGTCGGCAAGCGCACGCGAAGGCGACGCTGGCGGTGGTCAAGCGCGTCCACGGCGACAGCCGCACCGGCGCACCAGAGCTGGCCGACGGCATCGAGCCAGGCCGAGCGCTCGTTGTCCGCGGCATCAGAGAGCGACGGCACCACGACCCGGCCACGGCACTGCGGATGCTGGCGGGCGAGCGTGGTAAGGGCGCTGCGCGGGCCCACTTCCAGCAATACGGAATTGGTGTTTTCGAGCTGGCTGAGCAGTGCCGTGGAGAAACGCACGGTGCCGCGCAGATGTTTGGTCCAGTAATCCACCGAGCGCGCGTCTTCATCAGCCAGCAACGCACCGGTGAGCGTCGATACGATGGGAATGGCCGGCATCGACAGCGCCATGCGCGCCACTTCCTCACGGAAGGGCTCGAGCACGGGATCCATCATGGCTGAGTGGAACGCGTGCGACGTCTGCAACAGTCGACAGGCAACGCCATCGTTTTCAAGCGCGGCGCGGAACGCTTCCACGTCGGCGCTTGCGCCACTCACCACGCTGGCGTTGGGTGAGTTTTCGGCGGCCAGCTGCAGGGTGCTGGGCAGGCGTGCGGCGAGCGAGGCTGCATCCAGGCGAACCGACAGCATGGCGCCCGACGGCAACGCCTGCATCAGGCGACCCCGCCGTGCCACCAGTCGAGCGCCATCGGCAACGCTCATCACACCGGCCAACACCGCAGCAACAAACTCACCCACGCTATGGCCAATCATCGCCTCGGGCTGAATGCCCGTGGCCATCCACAGTTTCGCCAGTGCGTACTCGATGGCGAACGTGGCGGGCTGGGTGAGCGAGGTTTCACGCAGCGCGTCCGCATCGTCGGCAAAGAGCCGTTCGCGCAGATCAAAACCCAGTTCGTCGTGAAGGATCTCAGCGCATTCGTCGATGGCACCGCGAAAGGCCGGCTCGCTCGTATACAGCGCGCGGCCCATGCCGGCGTATTGCGAGCCCTGGCCCGGAAACATGAAGACCACGGCGGGCGCCGGGTTGGTTGCCGTGCGCGCGTTGGCCGGGCTGAACGCACGCAGCCGTTCGATCGCACCCTCGGCATCGGCTGCCACTACGCACACGCGTTGTGCAAATGGCTTGCGTCCCACGGCCAGCGTACGTGCGACGTCGGCCAGGTTCTGCTGCGGATGCTCGGCCAGATGGGCGCCGAGCCGCGAAGCCGCCGCGCCTAAGGCATTCGCCGAACGCGCGGAGAGCAACAACAACTGTGGTCCGCTGGCGGCGTCGGAAGGCTCGCACGCAGGCGCTTCTTCCAGAATCACATGCGCGTTGGTGCCGCCCACGCCAAACGAGCTGACGCCGGCACGCAGCGGGCCGCCCTCGGCGTGCCAGCTGCGCAGCGAGTCGTTGACCACAAACGGCGAGTTGGCGAAATCGATCTTGGGATTGGTCGCGCGAAGATGCAGCGTCGGCGGCAAGGTGCGCTCGCTGAGCGAGAGTGCAGTCTTGATCACGCCAGTGGCGCCGGCCGCCATCACCAGATGTCCCACGTTGCTCTTGACCGATCCAATGGCGCAGAACGCGCGCTCGTCAGTGCTCTGACGGAAGGCGGCCGTGAGGCCTTCGATCTCGATGGGATCGCCCAGCGGTGTGGCGGTGCCGTGCGCTTCCACATAGGAAATCGAGCGTGCATCCACGCCGGCATCGGCGAGCGCCATGGCGATGACCGCGGCCTGACCGGCGCTGCTGGGCGCGGTAAAGCTGGCCTTGATGCCGCCATCGTTGTTCACGGCGGTGCCTCGAACCACGGCATGGATGATGTCGCCGTCGCGCTGCGCATCGGAGAGCCGCTTGAGCAGTACCACGGCCGCGCCGTCGCTGAATACGGTGCCTTGCGCATCCGCGGCGAAGGTTCGCGTGTGGCCATCCGGTGACAGCATCGAGCCTTCCTGCGAGAGATAGCCGCTGCGTGGCGGGCAGGTGATGGACGAGCCGCCGGCCAGTGCCATATCGCACTGGCCCGCACGCAACGCGGCCACGGCCTGGCAAATGGCTACCAGCGAGGTGGAGCAGGCCGTATTCATGCTGATCGCCGGCCCGGTGAGGTTGAGCTTGTGCGCGATACGAGTGGCCAGATAGTCCTTCTCGTTGGCCAACATCACCTGGAACGCACCGAGCTTGTCGATGAGGTCCGGGCGCGTGCTGAGCTGGCGCTGGAAGTAGGTGGCGTTGTGCATGCCGCCAAACACGCCCACCGGCCCTTCGTGCGCATCCGGCACATAGCCGCCGCGCTCCATGCATTCCCAGCAAAGCTCGAGGAAAATGCGTTGCTGTGGATCGGTAAGTTCCGCCTCGCGTGGCGTCATGCCAAAGAAGCCGGCGTCGAAATCTTCCACGCCGTCGATGACACCGCGCGCGGCGACATAGGCGGGGTCATCGCGCTCGGCCGCAGGTACGGCGGGATCGAGTTGATCGGCGCCGAAATAGGTGATCGATTCGCGGCCAGCGCAGAGATTGTTCCAGAACGTCTCCACATCGCCGGCACCGGGAAAACGCCCTGCCATGCCAATGATCGCGATCGACTCGCCATGGTCGCCCTGGCGCCCGCGTGCGATGCGCGAAGCGAGAGCCGAGCGGGTGCTGCGTCCTTCGATCAACGCTGCCAACGCGGCGGGCGTCGGGTCGCCGAAGAAGGCGGGAATGGTCGGTGTGGTCGACAACTCGGCGTGAATGCGTGCGACGGTGCGAACCGCCAGCAGCGAGTTGCCGCCGAGGTCGAAGAAATTGTCCAGGCGACCGACCTGATCGAGGCCGAGTATCGCTTCAAACAACTCGCACAGCTTTTGCTCCAGCGGCCCCGCGGCAGGCGCATAGACATCGACCAATTCGGGGCGGCGCCCATCGGGCGCGGGCAGGGCACGGCGGTCGAGCTTGCCGTTTGGCGTTACCGGCAATGCATCGAGGCGCAGGTAGATCGCTGGCACCATGAATTCGGGTAGCGCCTGTGCCAGTTGCTCGCGCAGCTGGCGGGCCGTGAGAGACGCATCGTCCGTGACGTAGTAGGCGACGAGTCGCTTCTGTCCGGGCTGGTCTTCGCGCGCGAGTACCGCGCCGGCACGTACGCCGGGCGCGCGCTGCAGCGCCGCTTCGATTTCGCCCAGCTCGATACGGAAGCCACGAATCTTCACCTGATGATCGGTGCGCCCGATAAATTCGACGACACCTTCGGGCAGCCAACGCACCAGATCGCCCGTTCGATACAGGCGGTCGCCGGGGGCGCCGAACGGATCGGGCACGAAACGCTCGGCAGTCAAAGCCGGCTGGCCGAGATAGCCGCGTGCCAGGCCCTCACCACCGATAAAGAGCTCGCCGGCCACGCCCACCGGAACATGTTCGCCACGCGCGTTGAGCACATGCAGCGTGGTGTTGGGGATGGGGCGACCGATGGGTACCGAATGCGCCTGCGCGTCGAGCGTGCGCGGGATGGCATAAGTGGCCGAGAAGGTCGTGCACTCGGTGGGGCCGTAACCGTTGATGATGGTGACATCGGGCAGCGCGGCATACGCCTTGCGCACATGCGCCACTGACAACGCCTCACCGCCGATCAGCAATTGGCGCAAGCCCTCCAGCCGCGAGGCATCGTCGTCGGCGATGGCGTTGAACAGCGCAGCCGTTAGCCAGGCGATACGTGCATCGTAGCGCTGGATGGTGCGCGACAGTCCACAACCCGTGGGAATGTGTTCGCCATGAATGATGCAGGTTCCACCATTCAACAGGGCGCCCCATATTTCCAGCGTGGACGCATCGAAACCAAGCGGCGCGGCGTGCAACACGCGCGGTGCATCGCCGAAGCTCACATAGTCCACATCGCGCACCAGCCGGATGATCGCGCGATGCATGATCTGCGCGCCCTTGGGTGTGCCGGTGGAACCGGAGGTGTACATCACGTACGCCAGCGCGCGGCCGTCCAATGGGGGCAGGGATGCCAACGGGGCTGTAGCCTGCAGTTGTTCCAGCGCGAGCATGGGCATGCTGATGCCCGGCAGCGCAGCGGCTTGCTGCGGCGCGATGACCAGCGCGGCGCGCGCATCGTTGAGGGTGAAGGCGAGCCGTTCCGCCGGATGGCTCGCGTCGAGCGGAAGATAGGCGGCGCCAGCCTTCAGAATGCCAAGCATGGCGACGATGGCAGTGGCCGAGCGATCCAGCAGCAGGCCGACGGTATCCCCGGCTTTCACGCCTGCGGCGGCAAGCCCCGCAGCAACGTGGTCGGCTCGCGCATCCAGTTCGTCATAGCGCAGGGAGACCTCACTGGATGCCACTGCGATGCGCGAGGCGTAGCGCCTGGCCGTGGAAGCAAACAGGCTGTGCACCGTGTCGCCTGCATGGCGTGGCACGGCGGTGTCGTTCCAGGTGTGCAGTAGTTGCTGGCGCTCGGCAGCATCGATGACGTCGATCTTGCCCAGCGCCAGCTCTTCCGCTGAGGAAAGCGCCGCCAGCGCATGCTGCACGCAACGGGCAAACGACGTTGCGCTATCGCCATGGAATGGAGGCTGCAGCGAGCCCCGAAGGCGTGAAGTCGCGAGGTCCAGATGCCAATGGCTGACAGCAACGACATCGGTCGCGGGAAGCGCTTCGGCGTCGCTCGCGTTCCAGGCGGCATGGACGATCGCCGCGTCCGCGCATGCCAACGCAAGCGCCAGCGTATCCAGCCACGCGTGGTGGCCCAGTTCGCGCGGTACATCGATTCGGGCCTGATGGGTCGCACCGTGCATCGTCACCGTAGCCATGACGCTATCGGCGCCGGTTAGGCGTGCCTCGGCCAGCGCAAGCGCACCACACAGCAGCACCACGGGAGACACGCTCGGTACGGCGAGCGCGACGACGATCTCACAGGCCACCTTGCTGCCTGCAACCGCTGCGCCAGATTGACGTGGCAAGACGTCGAACAGGCCCGCGGGGGTCGATTCGGCATTCCCGGTTTCGGTGCTGTTCGCATTCATGGCGTTCACTACATAAGGTTCGGCCGCGTCCACGAGCCGGGAAACTCGCAGCGTCAATCCGCCACGGCGTAGGTGTGGCGACGTGCCAGCGAAGGGCAGGCGGGCGGGCGACTACCCGTCCCACGTAGCGCAATCAACGTGGCGGCGCCCGCATAGCTCAAACCATCCAGCAGCGGATGGCTGCCCACTGCCGGCGGCGTAATGCCTTTGCGCCGCAGCAGGTCGTGCACCACATGCTCCATGGCGTTGCGGCGCGTGGCTTCCGTGCTGTAGGTGAGACTGATGGTGATGGAAGGCTCATCACCGGTCTCCACCATATGCGGGCAGGTGATCGGCATGTACACGCCCATGCCCGGACCCACTTCGAAAACGTGGGCGCGTTCACGGAACGCCTCGTTCCACTTCACCCGATCCAGTTCATGGCGCGAATGGAAACATTCGCGCGCCTCTTCGCTGCATACATCGATATCTTCGGCATCCCACACATAGACCTTCTTGGTGCCATGGATCTGCAGCAGGATGCCGTTGTTGCGGTCGATGTGGAACGGCGTAATGGTGTGCGGCGAGGCGATGAAGATCCATCCGGCGCGGTAGTACATGCCCGGATCCTTCCGCTCGATATGCGGCTTGATCGGATCGAGTGCGAGATCGATCAGCGCGCGATACGTCGGGTCGGCTTGCACATGGCGCAACAGCATCCACGCATTGGCATCGGTGATGCCCTGCAAGGTGTCGGTGACCGAGCGCCGATTCGGGTACAGGCGCGCGACGTCATCGAAGTTCGCGTCCGCGCCGGCGTTGTTGTTGAACGTGAAGAGGTGGCTGCTGCCCTGGAAGCGTTTGCCAAGGGCAACCAGCTGATCGGGTTGCAGCAAGGGATGATCGGCCAACGAGTGACGCACAGCCTGAATGCGCTGTGGTTCGAAGGCCTCCCAATCCATTTCAATCAAAGCGGCCGTGCCAGCATGCATGGCGTACACCCTCCCCCGCGTGGTGCGGTACTGACCCTTCGAAACAGACCCCTTGCGTACTGATCTGACCCGCTAGCGGCTCGTATGAATGGGCGATGCACGCGGGCCGGCGCTAAAAGAATTACGAGGGATTGTCGGCCGTTCGTGCCGTTTTTTCCCTAGACCATCCCGGCTATTCCTGACCCTATCCCTTACTGCCTATACCTGGTTTTCATCGCGGGATAACGGGTCAAAACGCGGAGCAGGGCGCAGCGCCATTCCTTGCGGAAAGGGGTATCGAACAGCGGTGGCCGCGAGCCTTATTTCGACTGGAACGCGAATAGCCAGAGAATGGCGCCCTGAATGGGCGAGCCGACCCAGCTCACGTCATAAGTCCCCGCCTGGGTTACCTGCTTGAACGCCACGGCGCATTGCACGCCGCTGTTGTCCGGCAACAACAAATAGCTGTCGACGACAGCAAAGCCGTTGTTGGGGCGCGCAGACATGCGCTTGACGCCGGCGTCGCCCCACCACACCGCGATCAAGGTGGCCGGGCCGGTGGTGGTGACGCTACCGCTGGTGAGTACCAGCCCGGGCGACGGGTAATTTTGCGCCATGTCCTTGAGCACACCCGCATGGGTGACTTCGATGAAAGGCACGGAGATCTCGCCCTCCGGATAGCCCGACTTGTCGATACGCACCGTGTGCCCTGGCCCGCCCTTGCCGGTCAGCGCGACATAGGCCGTCACATCGAAGGCACCGTCATAGCCGTGAAACACCACGTTATCGCCTACGCGCTTCCAGTGATTGGCATAGCTATCCACCGGTGCGGACGCGTTCTTGACGTAGCCACCATTGAGCACGATGAACGAACTGCCTTCGGGCTGGGTGTCGATGGGCGCCGTCACCGCTGGCGTTACCCCCATGCCTTCGGAGTGATTAAGCATGGTGTGGGCGCCGAGGGCGGGGAAGGTCTGTGCCATGGCACCGTCTCCGGGAGGTGTGTCGGCGAGCGCATCGTGGAGGGGCGCGATGGCCATGACCGCGACCAGCGCTGCGAGGTGGATGACGCGTTGGTGACAACTCAGCATGACGTCGCTCCCGCCCTCGGAAAGATGGATATTGCGAAGCGCGCCACACTATGCCAAGAATGAAGCGATCCTGGTGCGGCGACCCGCGGGCGTCGCGCGACAGGCTTCGTGGAAACGCCGAGTGGGGGTCCAGCTTGGCCAGTGAAACCGATTTTCTCGACATGTATCGGACGCTTGGTCTGCGTCCCGGCTGTGCGTTGCCTGATCTCAAGCAGGCCTATCGACGTCATGTATCCCGGTTGCATCCCGATCGCCGAGGCGGGGTAACCACCGATCCGGTGGCCACCGCAAGCCTGCAGCGGCTCATTGCGCAATACGACGCCGCCATGGCCTTTCAGCGTGAGCATGGCCGTCTCCCTGGCGTAACGCCGCGTGTGCGCTTCAGTGTGCCTGAGGCCCATGTGGCACCTGTGCGTATGCGCGCTGTCAGGCGCCCGGCATGGCGCCATCCTGCGTTGGCATTGCTGCTGCCGGCGGTTGCGATAATCGTGCTGGGATGGGACATCGCCACTCGCCCGGAAGCGCCCAGTGAACAAGTCGCGCCCGCGGATACGGCCGAGCCCGCTGCGATGCCGACGAAATCGACCAAGGCGCCGATTCTCACCCTGGGCATGTCGCCCAGCGAAGTGCGGGATATCGAGGGCCTGCCGGTCAGCGTCCGTGGAGACCGATGGGAATACGGGCCGTCGTGGGTGCTGTTTGAAGATGGCCGTGTGGTCGACTGGTACAACTCGCCATTGCGCTCGCTGGGCGAGGTGCCACGCACCGCCGACACGCCGCCTAACATGCCGCCGTCATCTGGCGATTAGCGCGCGCCGCGCCCAAACAAGACGACCTCCACTGTCTGGATCAGGATCAGCAGATCCAGCAGCAGGTTGTGGTTCTTTACATAGAACAGGTCGTACTTGAGCTTTTCCGCAGCTTCCTCGACGGTGGCGCCATAGGGATAGCTGAGCTGGGCCCAGCCGGCGAGGCCCGGCTTCAGGCAATGGCGCAAGCTGTAGTAACGAATCTGCGAGGCGAGGTCGGCCACGAACTGCGGCCGTTCGGGACGCGGCCCCACGATACTCATGTCGCCTTTCAGCACATTCCAAAGCTGCGGCAACTCATCCACGCGCAGCTTGCGGCTGATGCGGCCCACGCGCGTCACGCGGTCATCGTTCTTGGCGGCCCAACGGGCTACGCCGTCGCGCTCCGCATCGGTGCGCATGCTGCGGAATTTCAGTAGCAGGAAGGTGCAGCCGTGTGCGCCGACGCGTTCCTGTCGATACAGGATCGGTTGACCCGGCCCCGATTCCAGGCGTATCGCCAACGCCTCAAGCAACATCAGCGGCCAGCAAAGCAGCAGCAACAGACTGGCGGCGGCCAGGTCGAAGCAGCGCTTGCTGAGCTGACGCAGCGGCGTCGCATTGAAGCCACCGGAGAACACCAGCCACGACGGATCGAGCACGGTCAGCTGCAGGCGTCCGGATTCCCGCTCGAAGAAGGACGTCAGGTCAGTGATGGTGACGCCCATCTGGCGGCATTCGAGCAGCTCGTCCATGGGCAGGTGGCCGCGGCGGTCATCGAAGCCAACCACCACCTCATCGATCTGTTCGCGCAGCACAATCGTCTGCAGCGGCAGGTTTCGATGGATCAAGTGTTCAGCGGGAATGGCGATGGCTTCGTCGGCATGTGGCATGTAACCCATCACGCAAAAGCCGCGGCGATCCGTGCGGCGGCGCATCTGGTTATGGATTTGCGCCGCACGCGTGCCGGCGCCAAGAATCAGTACGCGACGCTTGAGCGCTTCCACCTCTACCAGCTGCAGGAACAACATGCGACTGCCCATCACCAGCGCAAAGCCGAGCGACAGCGCAATGGCCAACACACCACGGCCTACATAGGCCTGGGGCACCACGTAGTAACCCACCACAAGCAGCACGCCACCCAGCACGAAAGCCACGGCCTGGCGGGCCAGCAAGCCAAAGCGGGTCGTGCGCATATGCGCCTGGTATTGGCCCATCGCCACCATGCCAATGACGATGACGGTGGCAAATACCATCGAGCGCTCCGGCAGGTGCACGCTGAACTCAGCCAGCTCATCGGCATTGCGGAAATAGCGCAGGTAAGTCGCCAGGCATAACGACGCGGCAAGCAGCAACAACTCGCAAAAGCCGAGCAGCATCAGCCAGCGTACGGATTGCCGACGTAGGAAACGAAGCATCCGATCCCCCTATCCCCCAAGTTACGGCCGGGTCCCTTTAGCAGGATTTCAGACTAGCGCTGGGGTGTCGAAAGTGTCGATGTAACTTACGTAGGAGCGCAGGCCTCACGAAGGCATACACCGGCCTGTTTCAGGGGTGAAACAGTGCGTCAGGTGATGGCGTGGGGGCGCGTTCGCCGCCATCGGACGGAGTAAGCCAGTGCACCGAATATCGCGTTATGGAAGTGGGTGCAGCAAGCGCGCCCGCCAGATGCGAAGGCAGCTCGAGCTGATGCACGCAGCAGGCCGATACGCCTGCGGCAGACGCTGGTGGTTCCACCACGCGATCGAGATCGGCCACGACGGCTGCCGGTGCTTCGCGCAGGCCTACGCCAAATGCCTTGAGCAGCGCTTCCTTGCGCGTCCACAGTTGCAACAGCGCGAGTGTTTGCGCCGCGGCAGGCAACGCTAGCAGTGCCGCGGCTTCGGCGGGGGCGCAAAGCACATCCACCAGGCCGTGCAAGGCGTGGCGGGGTGGGTATCGTTCGATGTCCACGCCCACGGTTTTCGCCTTGGCGATGGCCATGGCCACATGGCTATCGCTGTGACTCAGGCTGGTGGCATAGACCGTATCGGGCAGCTGCGGCTGGCCGTTCGCCGTGCTGCTCAGGGGCACGTCCGCTGCATCCATACCCAACGTCATGCCAAGTGCTGCACGCCAACCTGCGTGGGCCAGTACGTAGGTGTTGTGGTTGTGCGCATGGCGGAAGCGCAGGGCACGTCCGCGTTCACCGGCGTCGAGCAATTCCTGGGCGTCGACGCAAAGACCTGCCCACGGCGCGCTGTCGAACAGCACGACGCGCGCTTCGCCTTCGCCCGGCGGCGTGAAGCCGCTGCGTTCCAGCGCCAGTTTCATTTCGTGAAGGAAGGATCGCACCATGACCTCGGGAATCATGGCACGTGCTCCAGGCACCTGGCGTGCCTACGGCAGCCCTGAAGTGGCATAGGTAATCAACAGGCCACGCAGTTCGTCGGCAAGGCGCAGGCTCAGCGCCACGATGGTGAACGTCGGAAACGCCCAGCCACCGGTCGGGAACACCGAGCTGCCGGCGATATGCAAATTGTCGATGCCGTGCACCTTGCCGTCGCGATCGACCACGCCTTGGCGCGGGTCGTCGGACATGCGTGTCGTGCCCAGATGGTGGGCCGTGCCATGAACTTGCGGAATCTGTGCGTTGTCGTCGTCCAGCCAGGGCTCCAGTTGGAAATGGGCCTCGCCTGCGCGAGCGATTTCGTTGCCAGACAGCCTCGCGGCTGTGCGGTAGGTATGTCGGTCCAGCGGTGAGAGTCGCCAGTCCACACAAACCTTGCGCTGTCCGAGCGCATCGGTTTCGCGGCCCAGTACGACGCGGCTGTCAGGATTGGGTGCCTGCTCGAAGTAGCCGACCAGGTCGATGTGATTGCTCGCTACCGAGGGGCGATCGGCCAACTTGTGCACGAAGGCCTTGGCGATGTCGCCGATACCAAGGCCAAGCCGCAGTGCCGTGAGGGCCATGCTGTCGGGCACGGCCACGGCCTCGGTGGCCGGCGCGTTGCGCAGTGCTTCGCTCATGCGCGCTTCCAGACGGGCACTTTCGTCCTGTACTGAGCGCCGCAGCGCCAGTCGCAGTTCACGCAGTGCGCGGATGCCTTTGGGCAACGGGCCTTCCACGCTGAAAGGATGGACGCGGCCATTGAGCAATTGATGCCGCCGCTGGGCTCGGTGCGATAGCCCGATTTCCGGGAATGAAGGCACCGCTCCCTTGCCACGACGACGGTCGTATGGGCGGGTGATGCGGTGTGGTGTATCGGTGGTGAGCGTACCCAGCTTGCCGCTGGGGTGGTCCATGAAATAGCGACCCACCACATCGTGCTGGTTGCCCAGGCCTTGCCGCATCACCGAATCGGACAACAGCAGCAGGCGCGCATTCTCGATACCGCCGCAGGCGAGCACGTAGTGCCGCGCACGCACGGTGCCGCGGCGTCCATCCAGTGAGCCGATGCGCGCTTCGTGTACGTGGGCACCGTCGGGTGACGCCAACAGTTCAAGCAGATTGGTGTGCAGCATCACGGTGACGTTGGGCGCTTGCTCCAGTTCTTGGCGATAGGCCTCGCCAAACAAAATGGGGCTATGCGTGAAGATCTGGTTGACCAGCTTGTCGTCGTCGAAGCGGAGCGGCGGATGCAGCGTGGGGGCAGCAAACGTGCCATTGTCGAAGTCGAGCGGATCCAGGCGGCAGAAAGAGCGAGCCCTTGCGTAGTAGGGTTCCAGCTCGGCATAAGCAATCGGCCAGCCGCTATGTGGCACCCAGTCGCGTGCGTCCATGTCCTGCCGGCTAAGCGGTATGCAACCGCCGCCCCACAGATTGCAACTGCCGCCGAACACGCGCATGCGCGACGTGCCCGGGTCGAATGGGATATCACCCAACGAGCTGCCTTCGTACAGCGCCTGACTACGCTGCTCGGTGGACGCACCACCACTTTCAAGCAGGCAAACGCGGACCGATGTGCCAACGAACGCATGGGCGATGGCTATGCCGGCAGCGCCGGCACCGATGACACATAAGTCCGTTTCCACATCCTGAGGATGCGCCGCGCTCATGTAGTCGACGATCACACCAGCCCCCTAGAGGATCCGCGTTCCCGAACGTAAAACTTCGCGGACCTGTCCGTAGCCTAGTGATCAGCCGGTCCAGTCACACGTGGTAGTACTCACGATACCAGCGTACAAAATTGCTGACACCGGTTTCTACCGAAACTTGCGGCCTATAGCCTACGGTCTGTATCAGGTCTGTTACATCCGCTTCGGTGTCAGGCACATCGCCCGCTTGCAGCGGAAGCATCTCCATCGTGGCCTTGCGGCCTAGGCAGTCTTGAAGCACTTCAATGTAGTGCAGCAACTCCACCGGACGTTCGTTGCCGATGTTGAAGATGCGATACGGCGCCACGCCACTGGTGGCGGGATCAGGCGCGTTGCTGTTCCAGTGCGTGTCGACGCCAGGCGCTTGGTCGAGCGTGCGAATCACGCCTTCAACGATGTCGTCCACGTAGGTGAAGCTGCGCTTGTGCTTGCCGTGGTTGAACACGCGAATCGGTTCGCCGGCAAGAATGGCGCGAGTAAATAGGAACAGCGCCATGTCGGGCCGCCCCCACGGGCCATACACGGTGAAGAAGCGCAGGCCAGTGCTGGGAATGCCGTAGAGATGCGCATAGCTGTGTGCCATCTGCTCGTTGGCTTTCTTGGTGGCGGCATACAGCGTGAGCGGATGCTCGGTTGATTTGTGTTCGGAGAATGGCATCGCGGTGTTGGCGCCGTAGACCGAACTGGTCGAAGCGAATACCAGGTGCTCCACGCCGTGCTGGCGACAACCTTCGAGCACATGCAGAAAGCCGATGACATTGCTGCTCGCGTACACATGTGGATTCTCGGCTGCATAGCGCACGCCTGCCTGTGCGGCCAGGTGCACCACGCGCTTCGGCTTGTGCTCGGCAAACGTGCGTTCCATCGCGGCGCGATCGGCCAGGTCGGCGTGCACGTGCGTGTAACGCGGGTGATCCTTGAAGCGCGCGAGGCGTGCCTTCTTCAGCGTGACGTCGTAATAGTCATTGAGGTTGTCGAAGCCGATCACTTCGTCGCCACGTGCGAGCAGTCGTTCGGCCACGTAGGAGCCAATGAATCCGGCGGTGCCGGTAACCAACACTTTCATGATGCGATTCCCAAGTCTTAGAGGCGGCCGTCCACATCGGCGCGCGGCAACACATACTTTACGTCGTACACCACCGACTCCGGCTTGCAGAAGGCACGGATGCCGGCAGTGCCCAACGCAACAAACTGGCGATGTCCCACCGCAATGATCACGGCGTCGTAGCTGCCCGCCTGCGGATCGACCAGCGGCGTAAGCGCATATTCGTGCTCGGCTTCGGCGGGATTGATCCAGGGGTCGTGCACATCGACCTGTGCGTTGTAGCCGCGCAAGGCCTGCACGATGTCCACCACGCGCGTGTTGCGCAGGTCCGGGCAATTTTCCTTGAAGGCCAGGCCCAACACCAGCACGCGGGCGCGCACCGGGTTGATGCCCTTGCGCACCATCAGGCGGATCACTTCGCTGGCGACATACGGGCCCATGCTGTCGTTGGTACGCCTTCCAGCCAAAATCACGTCCGGGTGATGGCCAACTTCCTGCGCCTTGTGCGTAAGGTAGTACGGATCCACGCTGATGCAGTGGCCGCCCACCAGGCCCGGACGGAACGGCAAGAAATTCCACTTCGTTCCCGCTGCCTGCAGCACTTCCAGCGTATCGATGCCGAGCTTGTTGAACAGGATGGAGAGGTCGTTGACCAGCGCGATATTGAGATCGCGCTGGGTGTTTTCGATGACCTTGGCCGCCTCGGCCACCTTCAACGAGCTGGCCTTGTGCGTGCCGGCGGTGATGATGGAGCTGTACAGGTGGTCCACGAATTCGGCCGCCTCGGGCGTCGAGCCGGAGGTGACCTTCAGGATGCTGGTGACACGATGCTGCTTGTCGCCGGGATTGATGCGCTCAGGGCTATAACCAGCAAAGAAATCCCGGTTGAACACCAGGCCCGAGCCCTTGGCCAGAATCGGCACGCACACTTCTTCAGTACAGCCGGGATACACGGTGGACTCGTACACCACCACGTCGCCACGCTTGAGCACCTTCGACAGCGTTTCGCTGGCGCGAATCAATGGTGTCAGGTCGGGGCGCTTGGCCGAGTCGATCGGCGTGGGCACGGTCACGATATAGACGTTGCGGTCGGCCAGGTCCGCCAGTTCGGCGCTGAAGCGCAGGTGCTCCGATTCAGCCAGCTCCGCGGCATTGACCTCCAGCGTGTTGTCGTCGCCAGCGCGCAATTCAGTGATGCGGCGCTGATTGATATCGAAACCGACCGTGTCGTAGCGCTTGCCAAATTCCACCGCTAACGGCAGGCCGACGTAGCCGAGTCCGATGATGGCGAGCTTGGTGTTTTCCAGATTCTGCATGCCGGGCTTCCGCTGTCTGATTTGAAGGGACACGGGTTCGTCCAGCAGGTTATCCGGTGGATCACCTAAATGGCTCTGCACAGCACGGCGCCCCTGTCGTTCGCAGGCAAGTTGCCTGGCGAAGTTGCCAACGCGATAAGCGCCGGCGGCGCAAGGCTAACAGGGTCCGCCGCGTTTTCCGCTAGGCCAGAGGATGCTTGCCGGATGGCGGATGCGATGCGTGTGATAGCGGTGCTGATTTCCCCTGCGTGCGCCAACGGCTAGATGACGCGACGGACCATCATTCATTCGTAGGCGAGGCGCGCGGTGCAGGGCAGGGAAAGCCACGGCCTGCGGCAATCTGGTGTGCGCGCAAGATATTGCGAATCATTCTCAATCCGGTTATCGTGTGCTCCGTGCCGCTAGCTGGAGACGCATGTCTCGCCAGGCGCGCCCGTTACCTAACCCCGTAAACCAGCAGCGAAGAGGCTCCCGTGCCAGGGTATGCCTGCGTTCGCCTGCGCGAAGGAACGATCATGACTTCCAAAGCGTTTGTGTCTTCTGCGGCGAACCCGCCCATCCGGTTTGCCGTAAGCGCCCTGGGCATGGCCCTCGCGTCCACCTCGGCTATGGCCGGTGGCGATCTGGCCAGCGATGCCGCTGCCGATCCGCAGGACGCGCAGAACCTCGATGGCGTGAAAGTCCGTTCCACCGTCGTCAACACGGCCTCGCCCAAATTCACCGCACCGCTGCTGGATACGCCGCGTTCGGTCACGGTGATTCCCCAGGCGATCATTCAGGAGACGGCAGCCACCTCGCTCCTCGACGTGTTGCGCCAGGTGCCGGGTATCACGTTCGGTGCAGGCGAGGGCGGCAACCCCAACGGCGATCGCCCGATCATCCGTGGCTTCAACTCCGAGAGCTCGATCTTCATTGATGGCGTGCGTAGCTCCGGTTCGCAGTCGCGCGAAATTTTCGACATCGATCAGGTCGAGGTGATAAAGGGTCCCAGTTCGGCCTACACCGGTCGCGGCGGCGTGGGTGGCAGCATCAACCTGGTGACCAAGGCACCCACGGCAGAGAACTTCGTACGTGGCACGGCCGGCGTGGGCACCGACAGCTACTACCGCGGCACGGCCGACTGGAATCAACGGGTAGGCGCCGATTCGGCGGTGCGATTGAACGTGATGGGCCACAGCAACGATGTGCCCGGCCGTAACGGGCCGGACATGTCGCGCTGGGGTATCGCGCCGTCGGTCACCTTTGGCCTGCACGCACCCACGAGTGTCACGCTCAGCTATTACCACCTGCAGAGTGACGACACGCCCGATAGCGGCATTCCGTACAACAACCCGTTCGTAGCGACCAGCCCGAATGCGCGTCTCAACGGTGACGGTCGCCCGTACTCGGTGCCGCGCGGCACATATTACGGCTGGCTCGATCGCGACTATCAGAAGCAAAGCAACGACATCGGCACGATTCTGCTCAAGCACGATTTCGGCGACGGCTGGCTGCTGCGAAACACCACGGTCTACGCGCGTTCCACCAACGACTACATTTGGACGCAGCCGGACGACAGCCAGGGCAATTTCCTGGTCAACGGCGGCATCTGGCGCCGCAACAACAATCGCGACAGCAACACCACCAACATCACCAACCAGACTGATCTCACCGGCGAATTCGAGACGGGTGCGCTCAAGCACAGCATCGCCGCCGGTCTGGAACTCAGCAGCGAGAAGACCCAGCGCACCAGCTACCTGGTCGATCCGGCGAAGAATGCAGCCGACACCCACAACGCCGGTTCGATCCTCAATGGCGCTTGCAGCAAGAAGTACGGCATTGGCGCGCCTTCCAACTACTGGTGCACGGATGCGCGCAATCCGACGCCGAACGATCCGTTCAACGGCGCGATCATCGGTGGCCAGAACCCCGTTCGTATCGTCACCGATACGCGTTCGGCCTGGGCCTTCGACACCGTCACGTTCGATCCGCAGTGGTCGGTAAACGGTGGCGTGCGTTTCGACAGCTACGGCACCCGATCCACCACGACCACTTCCACGACCGGTGCGGTGGCACGTCTCAGCAATGACTCCAACTTCTGGAACTACCAGCTCGGTGTGGTTTACAAGCCGGCATCGGATGGCAGCATCTACCTGTCCTATGGCACATCGTCCAATCCGCCAGGCGTGGATGCAGGTGATGGTGCCGATGGCATCTCGGTGACCAATGCCGACCTCAAGCCGGAAAACAGCCGCAACCTGGAGCTGGGCACCAAGTGGGATGTGCTGGACCAGCGCCTGTCGCTCACCGCCGCCCTATTCCGCAGCGAAAAGACCAATGCGCGCATCGCCACCGGCGGCAGCGGCAGTCCGCAGATCAATGCCGGCGAGCAGCGCGTGGATGGCATCGAGTTGGGCTTCAACGGCCAGATCACCGAGCGTTGGAACGTGTTTGGCGGCTACACCTATCTCGATAGCGATCTGGTCAAGACTTCCAAGGCCGATGCGGCGAACCAGGGCAACCAGTTCCCCAATACGCCAAGGAACAGCTTCACGCTGTGGACCAACGTCGCCATTACCGAGCGCTGGACCGTCGGTGGCGGCGCGTATTACCAGGACAAGGTGTACGGCAATGCGGCGAATACCAAATGGGTGCCGTCCTACACGCGTTTCGACGCCATGGCGTCCTACGAGGTCAACAAGCATCTGACGTTGCAACTAAACGTGCAAAACCTCACCAACAAGTATTACTTCGACAAGGCTTATGCCTCGCACTACGCCTCGGTCGCACCGGGCCGGGCCGGCATCATCACCGCCAACTTCCGCTTCTGATATAGGTAAACGTCTTATCGATGACGCCTCTGTGCGCAGGCGTCATCGCGTTGATGAAGAGGTAACACCATGTTGCTCCAAGTGCCCGAGGTTCTTTCTGCCGCCGAGCTGGCGCAAAGCCGCCAACGATTGCAGGACGCCCCCTGGGCCGATGGCCGCATGACGGCCGGGCACCAGTCGGCCTTGGCCAAGCACAACCTGCAGTTGCCGGAAGGTTCGGCACACGCGAAAGAGTTGGGCTCGCTGGTGCTCGACGCGTTGGGCCGCAACACCACGTTCTTCGCCGGTGCATTGCCGCGTCATATTTTTCCGCCACTATTCAACTGTTATCGCGGTGGCGGTTCGTTCGACTTCCATGTCGACAATGCCATTCGCTATGACCGACGTTCCGCATCGGCCGTACCCATCCGTACGGATCTTTCGGCCACACTGTTTCTCAACGAGCCCGATGAATACGACGGCGGCGAACTCATCATCGAAGACACCTATGGCACCCATTCGGTAAAGCTCGCCGCGGGCGACATGCTTCTGTATCCGGCCAGCAGCCTGCATCGCGTGGCCCCCGTGACTCGTGGCGAGCGGGTCGCGTCGTTCTTCTGGATACAGAGCCTCGTGCGCGATGAGCAACAGCGGCGTATGCTCCTGGAACTCGACGTTTCCATTCAGGGCCTGACCCAGGCCGACGCTCCCCATGCTGACGTGCTGCGCTTGACTGGTATCTATCACAACCTGCTGCGTACCTGGTCTGAGACATGAGCACGAAGCAGGCCGCCACGCCCGATGAGTTTTCCCTGCTGCTGAGGGCGACTCCGGCAAAGGCACACGCGTTGCTGCTCACCCAGGCACTTGTCGGCGACTGTGCTTCGCAGTTGGCCGTCGCGCAAACCTATCTCGAAGGTATCGGCTGCCCGCGCGATCCGGCAGAGGCGATGTATTGGTTTCAACTGGCCGCGCATCAGGGCGAACCGATGGCGATGAACATGCTCGGCCGTTGCTACGAGAACGGCTGGGGCATGTCGGTAAATGACGAACTGGCCGCGGTCTGGTATCGCGAAGCCGCCGAGCACGGTTCGGACTGGGGTATGTACAACTACGCCCACGTGCTGGCCAATGGACGTGGCATTGCACCGAGCCGTGCCCAGGCGTTCCACTGGTTTGCACGAGCCGCCGAGGCTGGGCACAGCCGCGCCATGCATTTCCTGGGGCAGTACTACGAACACGGATGGGAAACCGCGGTGGATGCGGAGAAGGCTCGCGAGCTTTATCGCCGGTCGGCAGAGAAGGGCGACTACCGCGGCAAATGCAGCTGGGCCTCGGTGCTTACCGAGCAAGGTCGTATCGAAGAGGCCTGCGCGTTACTGCGCTCGGCTATCAACATGGCTCCCGCATATTTCGTGGAAGCCTTGCGCACCGATCTCGCCAAGTCAAAACATCCCGAACTACGCCTGCTCGCGGTGCCAGCTCCCCTGTAGGAGCGCACCCTGTGCGCGACAAACCCGCCTCGTTCCATCACCCGCGCACGCGTTGCGTGCGCGGGTCACTCCTCACGACCAGCTGCTGTCGTCAAACCCACCGTCATTGCTGTCATCGAAATTCGATGACGCAAAGTCCTGGTCGCTGCTATCGCGCGAACGATCGTTATCGTCGTAATAATTGTTCTCGGTGACATTCTCGATCACGGACGGTTGGCCGCCGAAGCCGCCACCAAACAAGCCGCCACCGTGGTGACCACCCATCAGGCTCTCGATACCGTCGAACAAAAACATGCCGCCAGCCACGCCGGCTGCCGTCGTGGCTGCCTGCGAAAGAAAGCTGGGCGCACTCGGCTGCGGTGCCGGCGTGCCACCAAACAAACGCTCACGCCAACCCGGCGCGGCTGCCTGCTGCGGCTGGGCTTGCTGCGGAATCGGCGGCGGCGTTGCGCTCCAGGCCGACTGCTGCTGTCCACCAAGGAAGCTGCCGCCGCCTTGCTGCGACGCGACTTGCGCCTGCAGCTGCGCGATCTGTGCCTTGGCGCCTTCCAGTGCGTGCTGCTGCAACAGGCTGCGCTGCACCAGCAGGTACAACGCATCGGGCTGGCCAACCAAGCGTTGACGAATCAGCGCATCGGCTTGCGCATCCTTTGCGACGCTGCCGGCAGCAGCCAGGCGCTGGAGAAAATCTTCGAGTAGCTGTTCTTCCTGCGGTGTCATGACGAGCGCATCTCCGTGGACTTCAAAGGGCAACACTGTGTCGGGCAACATACCGGACTGTCAGTGCCGAAGTGTGCCCGATGCGCATGACATCAAGGGCCATGTGCCATTCGTTTGCCTCGCAGTCATCCGTTTCGCAGGGACTTTCGAACGATGCGCGCTTCGCGCATACGAAAAAGCCCCGAGAGCGTGAACCCTCGAGGCTTTTGTCTGTAATCAAGTGGTGGAGCCAGGGAGGATCGAACTCCCGACCTCGTCATTGCGAACGACGCGCTCTCCCAGCTGAGCTATGGCCCCACACGAGCGAAACATGTTACCAGCGAGATTCGGGCTTCGCCAAGCCCCCGGTTCCACTCAGGGCAGCAGCCGAGCCAGCTCGTCGTGCAGCACGTCGCGGCGCCATCCTTCCAGAAATTCGGGCCACTGAGCGGTCACCACATACTCCTCCAGCGCCTTGCGGGGGCACAGCAGGCCCGGGGGCAGCTCCAGTGCGGTGGCGCGCTTGTCCACGCAATCCTTCATGGCAACAAATGCCTTCTTGGCCTCGCCTTGCGGTGTTTCGAGAATAGCAGCGGTGGCCGCCACTTCGTCCGCGTCGATCGGGCGACGCAAAACCTCCAGCAGTTCGACGCGCTGGGGCGAGCGAAGGGCGCGCTGTCCACGCGTGCGCTGTTCCAGTTCGCTGGCGGAGGCGGGCGGCTGTTGCGCCAGGCTCATCACTGCGGCGTCTTCAAGCAGCCAGGGGCGAGGGCGGTCGAGCGTGCGTGCCGCATGGTCACGCCACAGCAGCACGCGGCGGAGCAGTGCGCGTTGTTCCGGACGCCAATCAAAGGCGCTGCGGAACGTGCGCTGGGGCTGCGGGTCGCCCTCGCGATAGCAGGCACGTTGCTTCAGGCGCTCGCAGTCCTCCGCGTGCCACGCGGCGCGGTCGCGCTGGGCCAATCGTTCGGCCAGCTGCTCATGGACAGTCTTCAGATAGACGACGTCCAGCGTCGCATAGGCGAGCTGCGATTCGGTCAGCGGGCGTTGCAGCCAGTCCGAGCGCGTTTCGCCCTTGTCCAGCTCGGCACCGGCAAGCTCCGCCACCAGTGCCCGATAGCTCAGGCCGAGCCCCATGCCGACAAACGCCGCAGCAATCTGAGTATCGAACAGCTGTCGCGGCCCGTGTGGCAGCAACGGCGAAAGCGCTTCGAGATCCTCGCTGGCGCTATGCATCACGGTGACGATGCCGCCGTTGCCGATCTGCGGCTGCAGCGCTTCGTCGATCTCAAAGGCGATGGGGTCGACCAGCGCGTAACGGCCATTCCAACCCAGCTGGATCAGTGCCAGCTGGGGGTAGAACGTGTTTCGACGCATGAATTCGGTATCGAAGCCGAGCGCTGCATCAGCGGGTAGTGCCGCCAGCCATTCCTGCAAGGCGTCGCGGTGCTCGATCCATGCGGCGTCGGGAGCTAGGGCGGAGTTTGGGTGCATGCGTCATCCTAAGGATGCAGGTTGCGCAATCGCGCATTGTCCTGACATCGGTTTGTGCCTATGGTTATCAGCGCACCATAACAGGCCGCCCAGGGACGCCCAACATGCCGAGCAAGGAAACCGTAAGTCGTCAGCGTGCCATGGGTGGAGCTGTCGGCGTGGCCGTGCTTGGGCTGGCGCTGGTTTATCACTTCTTTCCGCGCGTGTTCCACGTCGAGCCCTCAGCGGTGACCTCGCGTCCGGCGATGAATCTCGGTCCGGCCACCGCGCTCTCGCCGGGAGCCCGGGCGATCGCCTCGGTCGGGCCCACCGAAATCGATGCCGGTCCGCCACTGACGCTGGCACCCACCGACGTCATCGTGTCGCGGTTGAGCAAAAAAGACACCAGCCTGCCGGAGCAGTTGAGCGCCGATACGCCCGAGGTCGATGCCTTGATCGCACGCGCCGGCAAGGCGCTGCGGGCGGGTCAGTTGGCGGGCGACGAAAACAGCGCCGCCGCGCTTTATCAGCAGGCGCTGAAGGACAAACCCGATAGCCGTCGCGCCGCCCAGGGGCTGTTCGAAGTACGCGCGAGGCTGGTCGCCGAAATCAACCAGGATATTGCGGTGGGCGATGCCGATTCCGCCAATGGTTTGATGGAAGCCCTCAAGACCATTCCCGATTCGAATGACGATGTTGCCCAACTCCAGACCAAGCTGAAGACGCTTGCCCAGGTGCGGCCATTGCTGGCCAAGGCGGCTGCCCTGCTGCAGCAAGGCAATGTGGATCAGCCCGCCGACAACAACGCGCTGGAGCTCTATCGCCAGGTGCAGACGCTGGATCCGGACAACGCCGTGGCGGAGCAGGGCGTATTGCAGGTACAGCGCGCCGTGCTGGATCGGGCGCTGGCTGCCGTCGCACAAAACGATTTCAAGGGCGCGGATGCGGCGCTGGCCGAAGCGGCCACCGTGCTCAGCGATTCGCAGGCGCTGCGCGATGTGCGCACGCGTGTCGATGGCATGCGGCAGGCCCGCGCAGCTGGCATTTTGACGCAGGCGCGGTCGGCGCTCGATGCCGGCAATCTCGCCCTTGCGCAGCAACTGGCAGAGCAGGCCAAAGCCATCAGCCCGGATCTCGCCGGACTTTCGGATTTTGGTGAGCGCCTGACCAACGCCCGCCTGTATTCGAGCTATAAGCCGGGCCAGGTGTTCTCCGATCGTTTTGTGGACATGCCGGGGCAAACGCCGTCGATGGTGGTGGTGCCCACCGGCAGCTTCCAGATGGGCGCACCCGACGGCGAGGCTGGCCGCCAGGATGCCGAAACACCCCAGCACGAAGTGACTATTGCCAAGGGTTTTGCGCTGGCGCGAACGTCGGTCACGGTCGGTCAGTTCCGCGAATTCGTCCGTGCCAGCGGGTACCAACCGGACTCGGTGAAGCTAGGGGGCGCCAGCATCTACGATGAGGGCACGGGGGCCATGCGCGACGATGGCAACGCCGGCTGGCAAACCGACTACGCCGGCCGTCCTGCCGACGACCGCTTGCCGGTGGTGAATATCTCCTGGAATGACGCCAAGGCCTATACGGACTGGCTTAGCCAGCGCACCGGCAAGACCTACCGCCTACCTAGCGAGGCCGAATTCGAGTACGCCCTGCGCGGCGGCTCCGCCACACGTTATTGGTGGGGCGATGGTGCGCCGGCGTCCAAGCTGGAAAACCTCACTGGCAGCGGCGACCGCTCACCCAGCGGTCGTCGTTGGAGCAATGCCTTCGCGGGCTACCGAGACGGTTATTGGGGACCGGCACCGGCGATGAGCTTTGCGCCCAATGCGTTCGGTCTCTATGACATCGATGGCAATGTCTCCGAATGGGTGCAGGACTGCTGGCACGACAGTTACCTCCGTGCGCCTCGTGACGGTAGCGCCTGGGTGAACCCGGGCTGTGGCGTGCGCGTGGTGCGCGGGGGGTCCTGGGGCAGCTCACCGGAGCAGGTGCGCTCGGCGTACCGCCAGGGCGCCGACGCCAGTGTTCGCAGCGGCCGAGTCGGCTTCCGCGTCCTGCGCGATCTTTAACCGGCACGCTTCTTCGGCAGGGGCGCACCTGTGCGCGACCGCAACGCGGCCCCAGCAACGCCCATACGGTATTGGCGAAAGATCCACACAACGTAGGCCCATGTCGCACAACTCCCCGAGACTCCCCGTGCCCGCTTGTGTTGTTACCAGCGCGAACCGTAAAATGACCCGCTTTCGTGTAAGGGAATCATCGACTTAGGGCGGAGCGCCCGGAAGCTGGCGGGGGAGGGTTACGATGGTGCGTATTGCCCGTCTATTTCCCTTGCAAATCCGATGCTTACGGGAACTCCTCAGAGTTGTTCTGATGCGAAAGTGGCGGAATTGGTAGACGCACTGGATTTAGGTTCCAGCGGGTAAAACCGTGCGGGTTCGAGTCCCGCCTTTCGCACCATCCCTTTGTTATTGCTGGCGGCCCGGGGGCCGCCATGCGCCTTTGACGGGCGCACTTTCAGGTATTCCAGGAGACGTCATGCAGGTTTCGGTTGAAAACGTCGGCAAGCTCGAGCGCAGGCTCACGGTTAAGTTTCCCGCAGAGCGCTTCGAGACACAGGTGAGCGCGCGCATTGCCGAGATGGGCCGCACGGTGCGTCTCAAGGGCTTCCGTCCGGGCAAGGTGCCGACTGCGGTAATCCAGCAGCGTTTTGGCGACCAGGTCCGCGGCGAAGTGCTCTCCGACTTGATCGGCAGCACCCTGCGTGAGGCCGTGGAGCAGGAAAAGCTGCGTCCGATCGCCAATCCGTCGATCGACACCACCGGTCGCCCGCAGGACGGCGAAATCGCCTACACCGCCACCTTCGAGATCATGCCGGAGTTCCCGGAAATCGACGTCGCCAAGCTTGAGGTCGCCCGCCCGGTGGCCGAAGTCTCGGACGCCGACATCGAAAAGATGATCGAAACCCTGCGCGCCCAGCGTCGCAGCTTCGACCCGGTCGAGCGCGCCTCGGTCGAGGGTGACTTCGTGATGTTCGAGTACTCGGCGCAGGTCGGCGATTACCGCTTCCCGGCCGAAGGCCTGGAGCGTGCCGGCAGCGTGCTGGGCTCGGGCAACCTGTTCAAGGCGCTGGACGAAGTCCTCACGGGCCGCAAGGCTGACGATGAGTTCGACGCCGCTGTCGAGTTCCCTGCCGATTTCCGCAACGAGAGCCTGGCCGGCAAGACCGCCCAGTGCCACTTCAAGATCGTCAAAGTGCAGGAGCCGAAGCTGCCGGAAGTGGACGGTGACTTCGCTCAGCTGTTCGGTATCACCGACGGTGACCTGGAGAAGTTCCGCAAGGAAGTGCGCGCCAATCTCGAGCGCGAACTGAAGGCCACCCTGATGGCTCGCCTGAAGTCGGAAGTGGCCGAAAAGCTCGCCAATGCTCATCCGGACCTGGACGTGCCGAACGTGATGGTGCAGTCCGAGGCACATAACCTGGCGCAGGGCAGCGTGCCGCGTGGCCAGCAGGTGCCCCCGCAGCTGATCGACGCAGCCACCCCGATGGCGCGCAAGCGCGTCATCGCCGGTCTGCTGATGGGCGAGATCGCCCGCAAGCAGGCGCTGGTGATCGACCGTAGCCGCGTGGCGGAGCAGCTCGCTGCCATCGCCTCGACCTACGAGGAGCCGGAAAAGGTCATTGAACTGTACAACCGCGACCCCCAGTTGATGTCTGGGCTGCAGAATCGCGTGATGGAAGACCAGGTAGCCGAGTGGGTGGCAGATCACGCCAGCACCACCGTGCAGAACCTGGGCTTCGACGAAGTGATGCGCCCGGTCAGCGCCTGAGGCATCCTTCAGGCCAATCAACCGGAGAGCGACAAGCATGGCTATGGACCAGATCCAGAACCTCAACCTGGTACCGATCGTCGTCGAGCAGACCGCCCGCGGCGAGCGCTCGTACGACATCTACTCGCGCCTCCTGAAGGAGCGTGTGATCTTCCTCGTGGGCGAGGTGAACGATCAGGTGGCGAACCTGCTGGTCGCACAGATGCTGTTCCTTGAGTCAGAGAACCCGGACAAGGACATTCATCTGTACATCAACAGCCC
>OUWB011201088.1_pt1 | contig 26277 bp, 30 predicted proteins | sample 1779821 | NCBI WGS metagenome assembly OUWB01 (sample SAMEA3914806, study PRJEB12502) | metagenome | biome: forest; material: soil | place: Canada | collected 2011-08-03 | depth 0.1 m
CGGCCGGCGACCGGGTGGATGGCATATTTGACCTCGACGCCCTCTTCCTTGAGCTTGTCGGCCATTTCACGCAGGGCGTGCTGGGCCTGGGCGACGGCCATGCCGTAGCCGGGCACGATGATCACCTTGGACGCGTTCTTCATGATGAAGGCAGCGTCGTCCGCCGAACCCTGCTTGACCGGACGCGTCTCGACCTTGCCGCTACCGCTTGCCGCCGCGGCATCGCCACCGAAACCACCCAGGATGACGCTGATAAAGCTGCGGTTCATGCCCTTGCACATGATGTAGCTGAGGATGGCGCCCGATGAGCCGACCAGGGCGCCGGTAATGATCAGGGCGATGTTTTCCAGCGTAAAGCCAAGTGCCGCCGCGGCCCATCCGGAATACGAATTGAGCATGGACACGACGACCGGCATGTCGGCGCCGCCGATCGGGATGATCAGGGTGATGCCCAGCACCAGGGCCAGGGCAAAAATCAGCAGGAAGGCCCAGGTCGCCTGGCCGTCGGTCGCGATCAGCACGCCGATCAGGACGATGACGGCGAGCCCCAGGACGATGTTCAGCAGATGCCGCGCCGGCAGGAGGATCGGCGCGCCCGACATATTGCCGTTCAGCTTGGCGAAGGCGATGACGGACCCGGTAAAGGTGATCGCCCCGATGGCACAGCCAAGCGACAGCTCGATCAGCGACTGGGTCTTGATACCGCCGGCGCCGTCGTCGATGCCGAAGGCCATGGGCGAGAACAAGGCGCCCACGGCGACCATGCAGGCGGCCATGCCGACGAGAGAGTGGAAGGCGGCGACCAGTTGCGGCATCTGGGTCATGGCGACCTTCTGCGCGATCACTGTGCCGACGATGCCGCCGACGGCGATGCCGCAGATGATCAGCACGATCGTGGTGATATCGAGCGTGCCCCTGGAGCCGAGATTGAGGATGGTCACGCCGACGGCGATGGCCATGCCGATCATACCGTAGAGATTGCCCTTGCGCGAGGTTTCCGGGCTCGACAGGCCGCGTAGGGCCAGGATGAACAGGACGCCCGAGACCAGGTAGGAGAGGGCGGAGATGTTGGCGATGTCCATCTACTTCGCCTCCACTTTCGCGGCCGCCGCGGGCTTCTCTTTCTTTTTGTACATCGCCAGCATGCGCCGCGTGACCATGAAGCCACCGAAGATATTGACGGCGGCCAGGGCCGAGGCGATGCCGCCGGCGCCCTTGGAGATCAAGGCGCTGAAACCGGCGCCTTCCGCCTGGGCGGCCGCGGCGATCAGGGCGCCGACGATGATGACCGAGGAAATGGCGTTGGTGACCGCCATCAGCGGCGTATGCAGGGCCGGCGTCACCGACCAGACGACGTAGTAGCCGACGAAGATGGCCAGGACGAAGATGGCCAAACGGAAGATGGTGGGATCAACGGCTTCCATAGTTTTTCCTCTTGATCGGCGCGATCGAATAGGCGGCGTTGGCCAACCGGATAAGGCCTTCGTTGTCGTATTCGAATGTCTCGGCGATGATGTGGCTCGACTGGTTGCGGTAGACGAGGGTGTGACCCTGGGCGCCGACGCAATTGGCGACCGGTTCGAACTTGAGATTGGGCACGCGTGGCAATGTGTTCGTGACGTACGCGAAGAAGGCGTGGATATCGGTCAGGACGCCGCGGTCCGACATGCCGGTCTTGATGACGAACGGCGAGATGAACACCAGATTGTCGGCATAGAGGTTGCAGATGGTTTGCGCATCGCGGCTGTTCCACGCGGCGTACCACTCGGTCGCTTTTTGTTCGTAATCGATGGCAACCATACTCAACTGGCTTTCAGATTGGGGTGAACGACGGCGCCGCCCTGGGTGACGAGCGCGGCCTTGAGGATTTCGTCCTCGGCGTTGGGGGCCAGGGCGCCGTCCTTGTCGATCAGGAGGCCGACAAAGGCGTGCAGGTTCTTGGCGTAGAGCGCTGAGGCATCGGTGGCGATGCGGGCGGCGATGTTGGACGGGCCGATGATTTTGACGCCATTGACATCGACGACCTCGTCGGCGACGCAACCCTCGACATTGCCGCCTTGAGGCGCCGCCAGGTCGATCAGCACCGAGCCCGGCTTCATCGACGCCACCTGTTCCCGGGTGACCAGGATCGGGGCCGCCCGGCCGGGGATCAGGGCCGTGGTGATGACGATGTCCTGCTTGGCAATGTGCGCGCTGACCAGCGCCGCCTGCTTGGCCTTGTATTCGGCCGACATCTCCTTGGCGTAGCCGCCGGCGGTTTCGGCCGATTTGAATTCCTCGTCCTCCACCGCGATGAACTTGGCGCCGAGGCTTTCGACCTGCTCCTTGGTGGCCGGGCGCACATCGGTCGCCGAGACGACCGCGCCCAGGCGCCGCGCCGTGGCGATGGCCTGAAGACCGGCGACGCCGACGCCCATGATGAAGGCCTTGGCCGGGGCGACCGTGCCCGCCGCGGTCATCATCATCGGAAAGGCCTTGCCATAGGCGTCGGCCGCTTCGATGACGGCGCGGTAGCCAGCGAGATTGGCCTGCGACGACAGGGCGTCCATGACCTGGGCGCGGGTAATGCGCGGGACGAACTCCATGGCGTAGGCGGTTGCGCCCTTGGCCGCGAGGGCGGCAAGCGCCTCCTTTTCCCGATAGGCGTCGAGCAGGGCGACGACGATGGCGCCATCCTTGAGGACGGCGATCTCGGACGCTTCCGGTGCCCGTACCTTGAGCAGCAGGTCGGCGGCCTTCAGCGCCTCCTTGGCGGTCTTGGCGATGGTTGCGCCCGCGGCCGTATAGGCGTCGTCGGTGATCGCCGCGCCCAGGCCTGCGCCACTCTCGACGGTCACGGCCACGCCGGCGCCGGTCCATTTTTTCACGGTTTCGGGCGTTGCCGCCACGCGCGCTTCGCCGGGGCGCGTTTCCTTGAGAATCGCAATGGTGACAGCCAAGTTCAGGTCCCTTCCAGGTAGCAATCGCCGGATGGGGTTTTGCATCCGAAGCGATTCTTTCGGGTCTTGTCGCTTAAGCTCGTGTTGTTATGGGGAAAGGACCGCCAAGTAAAGGTCAATATCATCCGGTGGCGCAAACGGTGTCACCGGTGTCATTTGTGCGATTGCTCGGGCGCCTGCGGCCGCCTGTTGCAGCAGGTTTGTAATTTCAGGCGTAACATCTTTTGCGCTTGCGAGGACGACTTTGCTCTTCAAGCGTTCCGACCAGGTTTCCTTGCCGGCCGGCGCAAGCAAAGGTGATCCGTCCGGCATCACGGCCAGGCCCAGCACGGCGGTGCCGCCCTTGACCGGCTTGACGGCGGCGAACTGCACCGACTTCGACCAGGCGGTGAAGCCTTTGCGCTGGGTGCGCAGGGCATCGGGAAGGACAGCGGCGAGGGTGGCTTCCAGGGCGTCGAGGATGGCCTGCGAGGCCGGATCGGCCCATAGGTTTTCTCGCAGGGCCTCTTCTTCGTCCCAGCCGGGCGCGTTGCTCGGGAAGGCCGCGTTCAGGACCTGCATGGCGCGGTTCTGGCCCAGGCCGTGATGGATTTTAAGCCACGCCTGGCGGGCGCGCGGTTTGGTTTCAGGGCAGGTTTGGGCAATCTCGACCCATTCGTCGAGTGTCTTGCCGGTATCGCGTTCAAGTCCGGCCTTCACCGAAGCAAACCATTTCTGTTGCCGTTCGGTGAGGGTGGTCATCGCGGGCGAACCTTAGTGGGATGCGTCGGGCTTCTTTTTCAGGAACACCCAACCGAGCACGGCCAGGACAATCGCCACGATCGCGGCGGTCATGAAGCCGGCGCTGGGCACACAGGTCAAAAGCACCAGGAAGACCAGGGCCACGGCAACAGCCAGCGAGCCCCACTTGGTCAGGTTGCCGAACAGGGCATAGGTCGACGCATTCTGATGGATGTCCATCTTGCCGTGAACGTAGTCGGAATCATCGTGGTGATGGTCGGCCATGGTGGGAATCCCTGTATCGTTTATCAAATCTCTTACAAAAGGGCCGGGATTTGGTCAACGCGTTTTGCGGTGCGGCCAATGCGCGCAGGCGAGGCGGCCCGAAAGCCGCCCCGGATATCCTACACAAGCGCCTCGAACGCATCGATCAGGCCTTCCAGCCATTTAAGTTTTGCCTGGAAGGCTGCCAGACCGACTATACCAACGCCTCGAACGCATCGATCAGGCCTTCCAGACGGGCACATCCCATTTTCCAGAATGCCTTGTCGCGCGGGTTCATGCCGAACGGGGCCAGCGCCTCGACATAGGTCTTGGTGCCGCCGGCGCCGAGCAGGGCCTCGTAGACCGGCGTGAAGGCCGCCGGATCCTCGCGGCGCTTTTCGGCCAGCGCCGAGACCAGCAGGTCGCCGAAGGCATAGGCATAGACGTAGAAGGGCGCGTGCACGAAGTGGCTGACATAGGCCCACCAATATTCATAGCCCTCGTTCAACTTGATTGCCGGCCCCAGGCTTTCGCCCATGATGTCGAGCCAGATGGCATTGATCTCGTCGATCGACACCTCGCCATTGGCGCGCGCCGCGTGGAAGCGTTCCTCGAAACGATGGAAGGCGATCTGGCGGATCACCGAGTTCAGGCCGTCCTCGATCTTGCCGGCCAGCAGGGCCTTCTTTTCCTCGATCGAGGCCTGGGCGACCAGATGCTCGAAGACCAGGCCTTCGGCGAAGATCGAGGCGGTTTCGGCCAGCGTCAGCGGCGTGTCGGCCAGGATCGAGCCCAGCGGCGCGGCCAGCGTCTGGTGCACCGCGTGCCCAAGTTCGTGGGCCAGGGTCAGCACCTCGCGGCGGTCGCCGGTGAAGTTCAACATGACATAGGGATGGCGGTTGGCGGTCACCGGGTGGGCATAGGCACCCGACGACTTGCCGGCGCGCGGCTGGGCGTCGATCCACGGATTGTCGAAGAAGGTCTTGGCGCGGGTTTCGAAGTCCGGGCCCATCTGGGCGAAGGAGCTGAGGACGATGCCCTTGGCCTCTTCCCACGAATAGAGCTTTTGCACGTCCTCGGTCAGGGGCGCGTTGCGATCCCAGAAGTCGAGCTGCTTCTTGCCCAGGATCTTGGCCTTGAGGGTATAGTAGCGGTGCGACAACGTCCCGTAGGACTCAGCCACGGCTTCCGCCATGGCGTCGACGGCGTCCTTGTCGACCTCGTTGGCGAGATGCCGCGAGGCGGCCGGATCTTCGTACTTGCGCCAGCGGTCCTCGACCTGCTTTTCAAAGGCCAGCGTATTGAGCGACAGGGCCAGCACCGGCGCGTTCTCCTTCAGCGCGGCGTTCAGGCCCTGGGCCGCCGCCTTGCGCACCGCCGGCTGCGGCGCCGACAGGCGCGACAGGGCTTCGCTAAGCGTCAGGCTGTCTTTGCCGACCTTGGCGCGCAGCCGTGTCAGGGTCTCGTCGAACAAGCGCGTCCATTGCTGGATCGCCGGCATGCGTTCCAGCAGCAGGCGCTCGAGGTCGGCGCTCAGTTCGTGGGGTCGCGAGGCGCGGATACGGCGCAACCATGGCCGCCAACGCGTCGCCTTGGGCTGAAGCTTCAGCGCCTGCTCGATTTCCCAGTCTTCGAGCTTGTTCAGTTCCAGGCTGAGGAACAGGCTGTCGGCCGAGACCATGGCCGCCTGGGTTTGCAGGTCCGACGCCAGCTTGGAGATGCGCATATCCTCGCGCGCGATGGTGCTGGACAGCGTCGCGTAGGCCAAGGCGCCGCCCATGTCGTCGGCGGCCTTTTCATAGAGCGACGCGGCCTGGTCGATCAGCAGGCCCAGGCGTTCGGCATTGCCGCGCGCCGACAGGAATTGCCCCTGCAATTTGGCCAGTTCCTTCAGCGTCGCCGCCGCGCGGGCGAAGTCCTGCTCGATTTTGGGATCGTCGGGACCGGCATAGAGGTCCGACAGGTCCCAGACGGGCAAAACGGGCGAGGCGGAATCGGGCATGTGTCGTACTTTGGTTCACTATGGAGAGGGGATAGAACCGACATAGGACGTCACGGCGTAAAAATCGAGACAAAACGCGGGTTGTAAACCGGATTTTCACCCCACCCGCGTACAGTCCGTCCCAAAATAAGTCGCTAAAAAATCGGCGACGGTTGTCAAAACGACACGATGATGGGTGCTAAAAATGGCCAAAACGATCCTGATCTGCGACGATGATCCGACTCAACGCCGCCTCATTCAGGCTGTGCTCGAGCGTGAAGGTTTCGCCGTCCTGCATGCCGAGAACGGTGGCCAGGCCGTCGACCGGCTGACGACGACGACCGGCATTGACGCAGTCATCCTCGATCTCGTGATGCCCGGGCAATCCGGCTTCGATACACTGAAAGAGATCCGCGCTCACGGCATCCGCGTGCCGGTGGTCGTGCTGACCGCCTCCGGCGGCATCGACACGGTCGTCAAGGCCATGCAGGCCGGCGCCCAGGACTTCTTCATCAAACCGGCCTCGCCGGAACGCATCCTGGTCAGCGTGCGCAATGCGTTGCAGATGGGCGATCTCTCGGCCGAGGTGGCGCGCCTGAAAAAGCACGCCGCCAACCGCACCTCGTTCGACGACCTGATCGGTACGTCTTCGGCCATGCAGGTGGTTCGTCGGCTGGGCGAACGCGCCGCCAAGTCGTCGATCCCCGTGCTGATCCTTGGCGAAAGCGGCGTCGGCAAGGAACTGATCGCCCGCGCCATTCAAGGCTCCTCCGAACGCGCCGGCAAGCCGTTCGTCGCCGTCAACTGCGGCGCCCTGCCGGAAAACCTGGTCGAATCCATCCTGTTCGGCCACGAAAAGGGCTCGTTCACCGGCGCCTCGGACAAGCATCTGGGCAAGTTCCAGGAAGCCAATGGCGGCACCCTGTTCCTCGACGAAGTCGGCGAACTGCCGCTCGACATGCAGGTCAAGCTGCTGCGCGCCCTGCAGGAAGGCGAGATCGATCCGGTCGGCGCCAAGCGCCCGGTCAAGGTCGACGTGCGCATCATCTCGGCGACCAATCGCAACCTGGCCGACCAGGTCAAGGCCGGCCTGTTCCGCGAGGACCTGTTCTATCGCCTGAACGTCTTCCCGATCGAGGCGCCGTCTCTGCGTGAGCGCCGCGACGACATTCCCGCGCTGATCGATCACTTCATCCGCCGCTTCAATATCGAAGAAGGCAAGCGCGTCACCGGCGTCGCCGCCGACGCCTTGCAGATGCTGGCTAGCTACGAGTGGCCGGGCAATGTCCGCCAGCTTGAAAACACCGTCTATCGCGCCATCGTCCTGGCCGACAGCCCGCATCTGCAGGCTTTCGATTTCCCGGCGATCAGCGGTGTCGTGGCGCCGGTTCCCGCGGCCCTGCCGGCCGGGGTGACCCCGGCAAGCCTGGTCGCCGAGCATCACGAGGCGATCGCGGCCCTGCATCAGGACAGCCCCGTGCGTATCCTCGACGAGGCCGGTCACCTGCGCAAGCTGGAAGACATCGAACGCGACCTGATCGAGCACGCCATCGGTGTCTATGCCGGCCATATGTCGGAAGTGGCGCGTCGCCTCGGCATCGGCCGCTCGACCCTGTACCGCAAGGTGCGCGACTGCGGCCTTGAAGGCCTGGTCAAGGAAGCCGGCTAAGGGATTGGCTCAGGTGCCCATTTCCTCCTAAAAAGGATGGCGGCGTTTGAGCTAACCTCCGAACGCACCTGCGTTTGGCAAGCGCGACTGCGCGCCCGAGCCTTTGCGAGGAGCCATGCGGCGCCTGAGCTAGATCTGAATCGCGGGGTCGCTGGCGACAGCGGCCCGGCTGTGCCGGGATACATTGAGATCGTAGAAGACCATCGCCGTCGCGCCCAGCACACTGAGCGCGGCCGGTGCCGCGCCCATCAGCAGCCGGATGCTGGCCAGCAGGGCAGGCGAAGCTGTGGCATTGGCGGTGAAGCCCGCCAGGCCCCAGCCGATGAAGGCCGCCGCCAGGGCGGCGCCGACCTTCTTGGAAAACATGATCCCGGAAAAGGTCATCGCCGTGGCGCGATGCCCGGTGCGCACAGCGTTGAAATCGGCGGTGTCACCGTACATGGCAAAGGTCAGGGTCGACACCGTGCCAAACGCCGTGCCGCAGAGCGCCTGAAGGGCGAAGATCAACCCCATCTGGCCCGCCGGCACGACGTAGAAACCGACCCCGCACAGGCAGGTCAGGCCCAGCATCAGAGCCACTGCTTGCCGCTGGTCGAGCCAGCGCGTCAGGACTGGGGTGAGGCCCGATCCCGCAGCCAGACCGCAGGTATAGACCGCGACAAAGGCCGGCACCAGATCGGCGTGCCCCATCAGGTACTTGACGTAGTAGGGCGTCAAGCCCGTGTGCAGCATCGAGGCGATGGTCATCAGGAAGGCCTGGACGAACAGCACCACCCATGGCCGGCTGGTCACCAGGTCCTTGATATCGCCGAACGGCGTCGAACGCGGTTCGGAGGCGAAGGCAAAGCGCTCACGCGTGTGCAGGAACAGGTTGCCGAGCACCAGCGACGCCGCGACCCCGAAAATCGTCATGGCGAACTGCCACCCCAAGGCCTCCTGGTGGGGGCCGGGGAAGCCGACGAGCTGGGGTGTCAGCCAGGTAATGCCTGCCGCCGTTAAAAAGGCGCCGAAGAAGCGGATCGACAGCAGGATTTCGCGTTGCTTCGGATTGGGCGTGATGACGCCGGACAGGGCATTGTAGGCGACGTTGGCCGCCGTGTAGAACAGGTTGAAGACGATGATACTGGCGAATACCGCCGGCACGCGGGCGCCGGGCGGCAGGCCCGATGTCGAGAAGGCCAGCACACCCGAGGCGGCCAGGGGCAGGGCCAACCACAGGAACCAGGGGCGATACCGACCGTAGTCGGTGTGCGTCCGGTCGATGATCGCGGCGAACAAGGGGTCGGCGAAGGCGCCCACGAAGCGCATGACGACGAGCAGAAGCGCGACCGTACCCATTTTGAGGCCGACGACGTCGGTCAGGTAGATCATCAGAAAGGCCGACATCGGGGCCCAGTAGAAGTTGAAACCGGCATCGCCGAGCGCATAGCTCAGGATTTCAACGGGCTTGAGCGGCGCATAGGTGGGGCGCAGGGCTTCACTCGCGGCTTTCATGAACGCTACTCCCGGCGGGCATGGCCGGCCCGCAATCGCCACAATTTCAACCCGAAGGGTTAATGAAAGGCGAATTCGGTTTCGCTGGATATGATTTCCAGTCTTTTTTGGCGACTTTCCTTGGCGTTTGAATACCGTTTGACGTGTTTTGTCAGGCAAAACCGGTCTTCCGGGCGAGAAAGGACTCGCCTGACGGGCGGACGCGAACTAGTTTGGCCGGCAACACCAACATAAGGGCCCGCCAGATGGGCCGCAGGGAACCTGTGCGATGACCGTCAGAAAAACCAGCCGCAGAACCTTCCTCGCGACGACCGGCGCGGCCGCCATCCTTCCCCTGGCCGGCAAGGCGATCGGCGCTCCAGCCGGCGCCGACCTCCACTTCTATGTCGGCACCTATGTTTCGCAATCGGGTGTCGCGGCGGGCGGGAAAGGGCTCTATCCCCTGACCTTCAACCGCGCCCACAAGACCTGGACACTGGGTGAGGCCGACCCCATCGCACAAAACGCGTCATTCGGCGTCTACAGCCCCAAGCACAAGCTCTACTACCTGCTCGACGAACAGTCCGACGGCAAGGTCGGCATCTATGCCCGCAACGACACGGCTTGGGAAAAGCGCCGCCAGTTGTCGAGCCATGGCGACAGTCCCTGTTACGCCTCCCTGGACGCGCGCGAACAAATCCTGGCCATGGCCAACTACAATACCGGTGACGTCGTCTTCTACCAGCTCGACAAGGGCGGCTTGCCGATTGAACCGGCGATCATTCGCCAGAATTCAGGCAAGGGCCCAAATGCCGACCGTCAGGCGGGACCCCATGCCCACTGCGTCAAGTTCGCCCCGGACCAGACGATGATCTATAGCGTCGATCTCGGCACCGACCAGGTGCTGGTCTATCCGTTCGACGCCGCCACCAGCAAGGTCGGTGAAGCGAAGGTCGCCCTGCAAGCGCCGCCGGGCGTCGGGCCGCGCCACCTGGCCTTCCATCCCAATGGCCGCAATGCCTACGTCGTTTGCGAAATGGGCAATTGCATTCTGGCCCTGGAGCGTCAGCCCGACGGCACGCTCACCCTGGTGCAGCAGATATCCAGCCTGCCGGCCGACTTTACCGGTCACAGCCAGGCGGCGCATCTGGTGCTCAACGCCAAGGGCGACCGGCTCTATATGTCCAACCGCGGTCATAACAGTGTCGGCGTATTCGCCATCGACCCGGCGACGGGCCAGTTGAGCCTGCTGCAATTTTCGCCGACGCTTGGCGACTGGCCGCGCTTCTTCCTCATGCTTGAAGCCGAAAAGCAACTGGTGGTCGCGCATCAGAACAGCGGCGACCTGGTGGCTTTCAGCATCGGCGCCGACGGGACCTTGACGCCGACGGGACAAAAGCTCGAAGTGCCGATCCCGGTGTTTATCGGCCAGATGTAAAGCGGCTTAACCGCGGCTCATGGCCTTTGTCGTCGCGAGTTCGCGATCGCCGAACTGGATGGACGGCTCGATCTGGCTGGCCTCGGCCCATTCGTTGAACGAGACGACCAGCGTCCAGTCGGGCCGCGCGCCAAAGGCCGCGTGGCACAGCCGCTGAAATAGCTGGCCATTGTCGCGATCGACGAGGGGACGCTTGCCGGGGCGATCGGGGACCAGATGGTCGTCGTAACCCGGCATGACGGTCGCGGTCGTCACTTTCAGACCCTTCTGGGCCTTGATCCAACTGGTGTAAAAATCCGTGCACCAGGCCGGATCGATCGATTGGGCGTGGCTCATGGGAAACTGCATCGAGTAGATGTGCAGGGCGTCGAAGACCGCGCGTCGATCATTGATCTGGAGCAGGTCGTTGGCCGGGCCAATGAAGGCCGCCTTGTTGCCGATCTTGCCGCGCACGGCGGCCCATCCCGCTTTTTTCAGGCTCTGCATGACCCGATCGAAGATGAAGATCACTGGCTTACCGTCGAGTTTAAGCCAAGCCTGGTGCTTGCCGTAGCTTTTCAGGAGGTAGGTGATGTCCGCGGCCAAGGCATCGGCATTGTCGGCGGTTTCGATGTAGGGCGCCAGTTTCAGCCCGTCGGCGGCGTCGAGCAGCAGGGGAAATTGCTCGTCGGTGCGGTCCTTTTGCCCCCACCACGACGCAATGAGCCCCGTAAGGCCGTAAGCCTTCGCCTGTGCGACCTGGCGCTTGATGACGGCCGGATCGAGACTGTCATAGGGGCCGTCCTGCGGATAGTCCGGGCAATTGGCGATGGTCCTGGCGGCCGTATCGATGCCTTGCCAATGAATATCCTGGCCGGAGCGCTGAGCCGTGCCGTACCAGCCATAGTAGAAGGCCAGGATTTCCTTGTGTCGAGGCCGAGCCAGGGCATGCCACGGCCAAAGACAGGCGCCCAGGGTGGTCGCCAACAGCGTTCGACGATCGACACCTGCCCGGATCATGGCGGGAGGCTAGCCGCGACGGCATAAGGGCGCGATGGGATTTAAGTCGAGGTTTAGGTCCGGGGCTTGGCCGTGGCGGCCTTCTTGCGGATTTCCTTGAGCTTGACGCCCTGGCGCACGCTGAGCGTGGTCCCGGCGGCGCCCTTGTCCGGGTCGGCGAAGGCGCGGCCATAGGTTTTGACCCGTTCGCTTACGCCTTCGAGGAAGTCGTTTTCCCACTCGGACAGGTCGATGCCGCGTTCGGCGGCTTCTTTCCGGGCCTTTTCCAGCGCGCGCAGGGTCGCTTTCTGCAAGGCCTGTTGCTGCGCCTTGCGCTGGTCGGTGGGCGAGGGCGGGGCCTTGGCGGCGAAGCCCGAGCCTGCCTTTATCGGCTTTTTGGTCTGCAGCGGTTTGGAGCGGCTTAACTCCTTGCCCGGCGGCCGCGCCTTGAACGCCATCCGCCGGTTCCTATCAGCCTTCGATGGCCGAGAGGTAGAGGTCGATCAACGCCTCTTCTTCGGAGCGCTTGACCTTGTCCTGCTTGCGCAGGCGCACGACCTTGCGCAGGATCTTGACGTCGAAGCCTTCGCCCTTGGCCTCGGCATAGACTTCCTTCAGGTCGTTGGAGACGACGGCCTTGTCCTCCTCGAGACGCTCGATGCGCTCGATGATGGTGCGCAGCCGGCCCTGAGCGGCGCCGGTGATGACGTCGTTGGACGAAAAGGAGGGGGCGTCATCGGCCATGGTCGGAAAATCCTGTGCTTAACTAAGATTGTTGACCATAGAGAATCGATCCCGCCGCCTCAATCCGCAGGCTGAGGATAAGTCCGGATGGACTGTGGATAGGTCTACAATACACCCGCTTCGACGAGGGCTGGACGCAGGGTCTCGGGCCGGTTGAACAGGTGGGTGACGAAGCCCAGGCTTTTCGCGGCCTCGATATTGGCGACGCTGTCGTCGGTAAAGAACACTTCGGGCGCGGTCAGGCCCATGCGCTTCAATGCCAGCTCGTAGATCGCCGGGTCGGGTTTCATGATCTTTTCGTCGCCCGAAATGACGACGTCGCGGATATACCGCCACACCGGGATCTTGGAAAAGACCATCTGCGCCTTCTCCTGCGGCATATTGGTCAGGGCGTAGAGCGGCACGCCCCTGGCCTGCAATTCGTCGGCAACGGCCAAGGTCTCGGCGATCGGTTCGCCCAGCATCTCGTCGAAGCGCGCGTCGAAGGCGTGGATCTCATCGGCGAAGTCCGGAAAGCGCTCCAGCGGCCCCTTGCGGTTTTCGGCGAAGGTCACCCCGGCGTCGTGCTTCATGTGCCAGTCCATCGGCACCACGGTCTCCAGGAAATAGGCGCGGCGCGCGTCGTCGGGGATGACCTTGCGGAACAGATTTTCCGGATGCCAGGTGATCAGCACGTTGCCGACGTCGAAGAGAACGGCCTTGATGTCGGTCATATCCGGGGACTCCAGTTCGAGGGGAAGGGCTGAACGCACGAAAAAACGCCTAAGGCCTGAGCCTTAAGCGTTTTTGCAAATTCCAATCAAGCGCGATTTCCCGCGCTCGCGGCATATCAGCCTTGCTTGGCCTTGAAGCGCGGATCGGTCTTGTTGATCACATAGACTACGCCCTTACGGCGCACGATCTTGCAGTCACGATGGCGACCCTTGAGCGACTTGAGCGAACTGCGGACTTTCATTGGCTTTCACCTGGTCTTTTGCGAATGGGTTGCGGCCACAGGACGAGCGTCATCGACGCGCCCGCAGCCCAAGAGCGGCGGTTACTATGGGAGCGCGCGGCAAAAGTCAACGCACTGCGCAGCGAAAAATGCCGCTTTTTCGTCTCGACGCCAAAAATCACGTGCGCGTCATGTTGGTCATGTAGACGTTTTAGACCCTTGGAAAAAGGCAGGCAATCAGGCTAATTGAGGCGAATGACCGGAACTCTCATGCGTTTGCGCTATCTCAGCCTGTTCGTCGTCCTGGCGGCGTGCGCTTCGACGCCCGCGCGCGATATCGCGCCCCAGATGCCGCAGGCGTCCCAGGTTCCGCTTGCGCGGCCTGCCCCGGCGACACCGCCGGGCGCGCAAACCGGCGCTGCGACGGCCGCGTCCTCGGCGGCGCCCGCCGCCGCCGCCGCTCAGCCCTCGGCCGGCGTTCAGCCGATCGTCTACGCCACCTTCGAGCAGTGGGAAGCCAATTTCCACGAGAAGGCGCGCGCCCACGGCTTCAATGACGATCTGGTCGATTCCATGCTGGCGGGCGTCCAGCCCCTGGCCACGGTCACGGCGTCCGATTCGCAGCAGCCGGAATTTTCCAAGCCGATCAGCAGCTATATCCGCACCGCCGTCACCCAGGCGCGCATCGACGCGACTCGCGCGCGGCTGGCGGCGAACGTCAATGTGCCGGAGATCGAGCGCACTTACGGCGTGCCGGCCTGCGTGCTGGGCGGCATCTGGAGCATGGAAAGCGACCTCGGCCGCGTTCAGGGCAATATAGATGTGGTCTCGGCCCTGGCGACGCTGGCCTATAACGGCCGCCGCCGCGTCTGGGCCGAGGATCAGCTGTTGGCCGTTCTGACCATTCTGCGCGACAACCGCGTGCCCCGCCAGACGCTGAAGGGCTCGTGGGCCGGCGCCATGGGCCAGACGCAATTCGAACCCGACAGCTATCTCAAGCTCGGCGTCGATGGCGACCACGACGGCAAGGTCGATATCTGGAACTCCGATTCGGACGCCCTGGCCTCGACCGCCAATCTGCTGGCCCAGGCCGGCTGGAAGCCGGGCGAGGCCTGGGATGTCGAAGTCATCCTGCCGGCGGGTTTCGACTATTATATGGCGGAAACGGCCAAGATGAAGCCTGACGCCTGGCAGTTGCTGGGCGTGCGCCGCGCCGACGGCGGCACCTTCACGGCGCAGGAAATGACCGAGGACGCGACGCTTCTCTTGCCGTCGGGCGCAAGCGGGCCGGCCTTCCTGGCGCTGCCCAACCACTATATTATCCGCAAATACAACAATTCGACGGCCTACGCCCTGGGCGTCGGCCTGATCGCCGACGGCGTCTGCGGCAAGGCCGCGCTGTCGACGCCCTGGCCGGTCGAGCCGCCGCTTTCCCTGCAGCAGCGCATCCGCGCCCAGCAGGCCCTCAAGGCCGCCGGTTTCGATCCGGGGTCGCAGGATGGCGTCATCGGCGTCAATACGCGCCAGGCGATCCGCGACTGGCAGCGCGCCCATCATCGGCCGGCGGACGGCTATCTCAGCTTTGCCCTGGCCAACGAATTCGTCGCCATGACCGGCGGCGCGGACGGCAATGCCGGCCCCGTGCCCTACACGTCGCTCGGCGGCGGTCAGCAGTAGCCGGCCAGATCGACAATGCGGTGCGCGTCGGCGCGCCGCAATGCTCCTGAATCCCGGCATCGCGTGCAGATCTCGTCGGGATTTCGCGCGTAGACCAATTCGACAAGGCGTTCGGAATGGGCCGCGCTCTGCCGGCGTATTTCGGTTATGGCGTCGGCGAAGCGGAACGGCTGGCCGGACTTGCGGTGGTCGGGCCATACGGCCTCCACGGCGGCCATGGGGACGCTGTCAGCCAATCGCAGGGCATCGCGGACATATTTGAAGACCACAGGCTTGTCTTCGCAAATGTCCCAGCTCAACCGCGCCGCGCGGGCCGTCAGGTCGGCCGCGCTGATCATGGCGATTGGCCCGGACGGAAGTTCAATGGGCGCCGCGCGGTCCATCACCGCGCCATAGGCGCGAAAGACATCGACGCGCACGCCGGTCTCGGGATCGAAGGCTTGCAGCAGGGCTTTCCCCGGAGGATCGTCCGGATGGACGTGGCGCGGCCAGAATGTTTCCGCGAGGGTCTCCGGTATGTCGGTGAACGCCCGGCAGAGAAAGTCGATGTCCGTCAACGGACGATAGAGAGTCGCCGCGCCGAGATGGGCCAAGTGTATTTCAATGGCGAAGCCGCCGGTCAGCACCCATTCCTGGCCCGTCAACGCCAGCCGGGCCAGGGTCGAACCGGCCCGTTTGACGTCTTCGGTCGACAGGAAGCGGTCGAGCGGGATCATAGGCCCAATGCCTCATCTATGGCCGACTGCCATTGCGGCCCGCTTTGCAGGTCTTTTTCACCCATGGCCGTAACGTCGGCGTTGACGTCTTCACGCAAGGCCGTCCGCGTATAATTGACCTCGACATGGGTGCCGTTACCCGCCGGGCTCAGCCGGACGTCGATCGTCGCGGCCATGATGTCCGGCAGGACGCAGACATATTGCATATGTCCGCCGGCGAGATCGAATACGGTATTGACCCAGACACTAGTCAAAGGGCCGTGCGGCACGGTGAAGACGGCGCCCTGAACGTCGGTCGCGGGAAGCGGATAGAGAAAGGCCGGATCCCAGTGGCCGCCGGCCCAGGCGCGTTCGCCCTGGGGGCCGAACAAGGGCGCGACCCTTGCCGGCGGCGCGGCGATATCGAAGGCAAATCCATTGGCGACGTGGGCGAAACTCGGCGCGTGGGCCGCGGGTGGGGTATCGGCGATCATGGCCGCTCCTTGAGTTTGTGACTATCGGCGGCGTGCAGCGACATGCCGTACAGCCGGCAGAATTCGGCAATGGCGTCGCGGGTTTCGGGCGTGAACGGCGCCTCGCCCTCGAAGGCATGCAGCACGATACCCTCCAGCAGGTCGCCCAAGCTCATATCCTTGAGCTCGGCGACCGCCTTGAGAACCTTCAGCAGGCGCTTTTCCAGGCGTACGCCGGTCTGCACGCGTTCGATCTCGACTTCAGATGTGTCCGTCATGCTACCTATGTACCAAAATAACACGCTGGAGTCCAGCATGCCCTAAATCGGGCGCGGGGAAACCGCGTCTTAATGATTAACGGCCATACTCACGCGACAAAAACGAGTCGCGGGTGTTGGCCTAGATGTTCCAGATTATTGGTATCGTCCTACTGTTTGCCATGGTGTTCGGCAGCTATCTGATCTCGGGCGGCAATTTCGCCCCGATCATCGAAGCCGCGCCGCACGAACTGATGGCCATCGGCGGGGCGGCGGTGGCGGCAACCCTGATCTCCAACAGCCTGACGACGCTCAAGGCCATGGGCAGTGGCATGGGTAAGGTGTTTTCCGGCCCGAAATGGAAGGCCGGGGACTACAAGGATTTGTTGTCGCTATTGTTCCTGCTGACCAAGACGATGAAATCCAAGGGCGTCATCGCGCTGGAAAGCCACATCGAAAAGCCGCACGATTCGTCGATCTTCAATCGCTTCCCGAAGATCATGAAGGATCACTTCGCCATCGACTTCATCTGCGACACCCTGCGCATGATGACCATGAACCTCGAAGACCCGCACCAGGTCGAGGACGCCATGGAAAAGCAGCTCGAGAAGCACCATCACGAAGCGCATGCCCCGGCGCATGCCCTGCAGAGCATGGCCGACGCCCTGCCGGCGCTCGGCATCGTCGCGGCCGTGCTGGGCGTCATCAAGACCATGGGCTCGATCACCCAACCGCCGGAAATTCTCGGCGCCATGATCGGCGGGGCGCTGGTCGGCACCTTTCTGGGCGTGTTCCTGGCCTACGGCATGGTCGGTCCCTTCGCCACGCGCCTGGGCGCGGTGGTCGAAGAGGAGGGGGCGTTCTACAAGATCATCCAGTCGGTCCTGGTCGCCCACCTGCACGGCAATGCGGCGCAGATCTCGGTCGAAATCGGCCGCGGCAGCATTCCCTCCGAAGCCCAGCCGAGCTTCCTGCAGATGGAAGAGGCGCTCAACAACATCCCGAACGAAGCCTAAACGAATCCAGGCGAATCAGCGCGCCGGGGCTTGCAATTCGGCGGCCATGGGCGCATAGCGGCGAGGTTCGCGTGACGCCCGAAATCTATGTGTCGCCTGAGCGCATTTTCCAAGGCCTGGCCTTGGCAAGGGCGACTGCCCGCCCGAGCTGATGCGAGGCGCCTCGCGGCGCCTGAGCGCGTAAAAAGACGTGTAAGGTTCTACCGTTTTCGCCCCTGCGGCGGACCATCCGCCCCGGATCGCGGCGAAATTCATCCTTTCTGACGAAAAACAGCGCTTCGCTCACAACGGTGATCACAGCTTCGTGAAATACCCTCTTGCGAGACTCGCCCAAAATTGCTAGGAAGCGGCATGGGCGTGAGAAGTCGACTCTTCGACGCTCTAATCGTTAGACATAAGGATTTGGATCCATGACCTCCAACATCGTCCGCACGGCGCTTATTGCCGCCGCTGCTGTCGCGGCCCTCTCGGTCGCCGCCTGCCAACCTAAGGCCGGCACGGAAGAGACGGCTGCTTCGGAAGCCGCTCCGGCTGACGCTTCGGGCGCCGCTATGATGGATTCGGCTGCCGCTACCGACGCCGCCGCTTCGGCTTCGCCGGCTGCCGCCATGGCTCCGGCTTCCGGCGCTGCTGCCAACTAAGCTTATCGTCTACCGGCTTTCCGGGCGACCGGCCGGCCACTCTACTCAACCCAGCTAACGTTTAGATAAGGACCTGCACTCATGACCACGCAATTCATCCGCACCGCTCTGATCGTCGTTGCCGCTGCCGCCGCTCTGTCGGTCGCCGCTTGCTCGAAGCCCGCCACGGACGCTTCGTCGGCTTCGGCTGCCGACTCGGCCGCCGCTATGGACTCGACCATGGCTTCGGACTCGGCTTCGTCCTGATAATTAGCCTTTTCAGGCATTATCAAATATGGAAAGGGATCGCTTCGGCGGTCCCTTTTCTTTTTGGGTGTGAGCCTTGACGGATAACGACCCGGGTTTGTTTTTCGCCGATGACGGCGCGCCCCGGTCGGCGCGCTTTGGCGACATCTACTATTCGCTTCAGGATGGTCTGGCCGAGTCGCGGGCCGTGTTTCTCGGGGGCTGCCACTTGCCCGAGGCCTGGCAAGGGCGCACGGGCTATACCCTCCTGGAACTCGGTTTCGGCACCGGCCTGAATATCGCCGCCGTGATGCAGCTCTGGGCCGACAGTCGCGTAGCAGGCGGCCACCTGCATATCTTCAGCATCGAGGGCTTTTTGATGAGCGCCGATGCCGCCCGGCAGGCGCTTGCGGCGTGGCCGGAGCTCGAGCCCTTCGCCGCCGCCTTGCTCGACCAATGGCCGGCGCCGCGCCAGGGCTTTCATCATATGGATTTCCCGCAGTGGGGCGTCAGCCTGACCTTGGCACTCAGCGACGTCGGCGCGGCGCTGACGGCGTGGCAGGGTGAGGCCGACGCGGTTTTCCTCGACGGTTTTTCGCCGGCGCTCAATGCCGACATGTGGTCGGACGAGGTGCTGGCCCTGGTCGGCCGCCGCTGCCGTTCCGGGGCGCGGCTCGCCACCTTCACCGTCGCCGGCGCGGTGCGGCGCGGGCTCCAGGCCGCCGGATTCGCCGTCGAAAAATGTCCGGGCTTCGGCCGCAAACGTGAGCGGCTGGAGGCTGTGTTCACGGCGAATCACGCGGGATCACGGGAGCCGCCTGTCCGGCGAATCGCCGTGGTCGGCGCCGGCATCGCCGGTTGCGCCCTGGTCCATCAGGCGACCCTGCTGGGACTGGACGCCCACCTGTTCGACGCCGAAGGCGTGGGGGCGGGGGCGTCCGGTAATCCCGCGGCCCTGGTGACTCCGCGCCTCGATGCCGGCGACAATGCCATATCCGCGCTGTTCGCCGACGCCTATGCCTATGCCGGCGCGCTCTATCGCCGCCTGTGTCCACAGGCGATCGTCGGCCACGGCCTAAGCCAGACGGCGGCCGGGCCGCGCGACGTTTCGCGGTTCACGCGCATTGCCCAGCAAGCGATCTTCGCGCCGGGGGACCTCGAGACGTTTGGGCTCGGCGCCGATGCCGACGCGCCCGATCGGGTCGGCATCCGCATCAACCACGCTCTGTGGGTGCGACCGCGCCAGGTGCTTGACGCCTTGCTCGACGGGAAGGCGGCCGAAATCCAGCGCATTTCGGCGATTCCCCAAGGCTATGACGCGGTGATCCTGGCCTGTGGCGACGGGGTTTTCGATCTGTTCGATTTGTCCGCCCGTTTCGATTTGCGGCCGGTGCGCGGCCAGGTCGAGTTCGCCGCGGATGTGGATACGCCGCGACGGGCGCTCAGCTGGGGGGGCTATGCGGTGCCACTCGATGGCGGGCTTTTGTTCGGCGCTACCCACGAGCGCGGCGACCGTGGCGTCGATGCGCGCGAGGCCGACCGGGCGCGCAACCTTGAAAGCCTGGCGGCGATCATGCCGCGACGCGCCGCGATGATCGCGAAGCGGCCGCTGCGGTCGCGGGCCAGTGTCCGCGTCATGACGCGAGACTACCTGCCGGCGATAGGGACGGTGGCGCCGGGCGTCCATGTCCTGACCGGGCTGGGCGCGCGCGGCTTCTGTCTGGCGCCGCTGCTGGCCAGGGCCTTGCTGGCCGACCTGACGGGCGCGCCGTCGCCCCTCCCGGCCATCGCTAACAATCTATTGAACGTTTCCCGGCCGACCTTGACTCAAACGACGGATAGAACCGTGTCGAACCGTTCATAGTCGGCCATCAAGACGCCCGATTTCAGGCGTCACTATGATTACGGGTGCTGGAAGTCGGGAGAGGGAAAACGATGAACAGGCAAGCTTTTGCGGCTATATTGGGCATGGCCGCGCTGGCGATCGTTCTGGTCGGCTGCGCCGGCGACGCGACGAGCGGTAAGCCCGGCGGCGACGCCAAACCCGCGGATCGGTATCGCTGTTTCAACCCGACCTTCATGCGCGGCTTCCAGACGCCGAACGATAACACGCTGATCGTCGAATCCGACGACAATCAGGCCTATGAACTGACCATGGCCGGCCCCTGTTTCGGCCTCGACGAGTCCTTCGCCATCGGCATTCGTTCGCGTGGCGGCATGAGCGAGGTCTGCGATCCGTTCGATGCCGACATCGTCTTCCGCGACAACACCATGGGTGAGCGCCGTGAATGCCACGTCATGACCATGCGCCACCTGACGGGAGATGAGGCCGCCAAATATATTACGCCGCGGAAATCCGCCGGCAGTTCCAGCAGTTCCAGTAGCAGTAGCGCTCACTAAAAACACATAGGGAGATACCGCCATGAAAAAGATCGTTCTTCTCGCCGCCGCCGCGGCCATTGTCGCGGGCGCCGGCGCCCTCAGCCTCGGCCACGCGCCGCAGGCCAGGGCAGCCGACCCCGCGCCGGCGCCCACGCCATTGGCGCAATGCGTCGACGTCCATTCCTTGAACAGCAAGATGATCGTGTCGAAAAACCAGATCGTGCTTGAGGACTCCTTCCACCATGCCGCCTTGCTCACCATGGGAGCGCCGTGCGACCAGATGGATGACCTCGATCACGTCGGGTTTCTCGTTGACGGTGACTCGCGGCTTTGCGGGATTCATGACGTCAAGATCCTGTATTCGCATGCCGGGGACGATCATATGCCGCCGCTGCGCTGCCTGATCACGGACATCAAGCCCTTGACCTTGGATCAGGTCAAAGCCTATTCGTCGTCATCCACCTCGCATTAGAATCCGAAGTGCGAGTTTTCAGGCAGGTATTGAGGAGTTTCCCATGAGTCCGTTTCGACTGCTCGCCACCGCCGGCGTGTTGGGAGCAGCCCTGACTGTGGGCGGCTGCGCCGACAAGGATAATTCGTCGCCGCTGCATAGCGTGGAAACCGGTAAGCACCGGACCTGCCTGATGGCGCCGATGGACAATACCAAGATCATCGACGACAGCACCTTGCTGATGATCGACCGCTCCGGCGCGGCGGCATTGGCGCACATGTCGGGCTCGTGCATGATCGATCCGACGTCTCCGGTCATCATGAAATACCACGGCACGGATTCGGTCTGCGGCCCGCTCGACCTCGACATCTCCGGCACGGTGACGGGCGGCCTTCCGATCCCGTGCATCGTCGCCTCGGTGGAACCGATCTCCAAGGCCCAGGCTCAGACCCTGCTCAACGGCAAACCCGCCCACTAACCAGGGGGCAAGCCCCCTGGACCCGGACTCTGGAGGCGGCGACGCCGGCATCTGAACGGTGGCTTTCGTGTTTCCGGCCAAATAAAAAGCGCCTTCCGGTTATTCGGAAGGCGCTTTTCGTTAGGCCGGAAGCTCCAAGCGTCAGACGCAATGCGCCGACGTTACCGCCTCCTGAGTCCGGGTGCAGGGTCCTTGGACCCTGCCTAGTCGTTGTCCATTTTGAGGGCGGCGATGAAGGCTTCCTGAGGGATTTCGACCTTGCCGAACTGCCGCATCTTCTTCTTGCCTTCCTTCTGCTTTTCCAGAAGCTTCTTCTTGCGGGTGGCGTCGCCGCCGTAGCATTTGGCGGTGACGTCCTTGCGCAGGGCGCGCACCGTTTCGCGCGCGATGATGCGCCCGCCGATGGCCGCCTGGATCGGGATGACGAACAGGTGTTGCGGGATCAGGTCCTTCATCTTCTCGCACATGCCGCGGCCGCGCATTTCGGCCCGGTCGCGATGGACCAGCATGGAGAGCGCGTCGACGGGTTCGGAATTGACCAGGATCGACATCTTGACGAGCTCGCCGCTGCGATAGCCTTCGATGGTGTAGTCGAAACTGGCATAGCCCTTCGATACCGACTTCAGGCGATCGTAGAAATCGAAGACGACTTCGTTGAGCGGCAGGCGGTAGACGACCATGGCGCGCGTGCCGACGTAGGAGAGGTCGACCTGCTCGCCGCGCCGGTCCTGGCACAGCTTGATAATGGCGCCGAGATAGTCGTCGGGGCAGAAGATGGTCGCCTTGATCCACGGCTCTTCGATGTGGTCGATCTTCACCGGGTCCGGCATGTCGGCGGGGTTGTGCAGGTGGATGATGTCGCCGTTGTTCATGTAGATTTCGTAGACGACGGACGGCGCGGTGGCGATCAGGTCGAGATTGAACTCGCGGCTGAGGCGTTCCTGAATGATTTCGAGGTGCAGCAGACCCAGGAAGCCGCAGCGGAAGCCGAAGCCCAGGGCCGCGGAGGTCTCCATTTCGTAGGTGAAGCTGGCGTCGTTGAGGCGCAGACGGCCGACGGCGGCGCGCAGGTCCTCGAAATCGGCGGCGTCGACCGGGAAGATTCCGCAGAACACGACGGGCTGGACTTCCTTGAAGCCGGTCATGGCCGCGGCGGTCGGCTTGCGTTCGTCGGTGATGGTGTCGCCGACGGCGGCGTCCGACACTTCCTTGATCTGGGCGGTGAAGAAGCCGATTTCGCCGGGGCCCAGCGCTTCGACGTCGGTCGCCTTGGGGAAGAAGACGCCCAGTTTGTCGATCTTGTAGGTGGCGCCGGCGTTCATCAGCTTGACCTGCTGGCCGGGCTTCATGACACCGTCGAAAATGCGCACCAGGACGACGACGCCGAGATAGGCGTCGTACCAGGCGTCGACCAGCAGGGCCTTCAGGGGCGCGGTGATGTCGCCCTTGGGGGCGGGCAGGCGCTTGACCACGGCCTCGAGCACGTCCTCGATTCCCAGGCCCGACTTGGCCGAGGCCAGGACGGCGTCGGACGCGTCGATGCCGATGACATCCTCGATCTGAGCGCGGACGCGTTCGGGCTCGGCGGCGGGCAGGTCGATCTTGTTGAGGACCGGGACGATCTCGTGATTATTGTCGATGGCCTGGTAGACATTGGCGAGCGTCTGGGCTTCGACGCCCTGCGACGCATCGACGACGAGGATCGAGCCTTCGCAGGCGGCCAGCGAGCGGGAGACTTCGTAGGCAAAGTCGACGTGGCCGGGCGTATCCATCAGGTTGAGAATATAGGTCTTGCCGTCGTGCGCCTTGTAGTTCAGCCGCACGGTCTGGGCCTTGATGGTGATGCCGCGTTCGCGCTCGATATCCATATTGTCGAGCACCTGTTCCTTCATCTCGCGTGCGGTCAGTCCGCCGGTGAACTGGATCAGGCGGTCGCTCAGTGTCGACTTGCCGTGGTCGATGTGGGCGACGATGGAGAAATTACGGATCAGGGAGATATCGGTCATCCGCGGGGCGATAGCATGATGCGGCCTTATGGTGCAACGGATACGTCATTTCCTTGTATGTCGCGGAGAAGGAGCCGCAGATTTGCCGCATTTGCGCCGTCAAGCTGGGCGCAAGCTCAAGGAGATTCCGATGAAATATCTGCCTCTGCTTGTAATTGGCCTCTTGGCCACGCCCGCCTTTGCCGACGACGTCAATGTGTCCGCAAAGCCGCTGCCGAATGAGACGGTGACCTCTACACCGATTGCATTGAGTTGTCTGATCCAACCGGACGCGTCGCTGAACGATTGCCGGCTTGCGGACGGTGAAAAGGTGCCGAAAAAGGATGAAGAAGCGGCGATCGGCATGGTCAACGGCAAGGGACACGTGACCGGGATGTTCGTCGCCGGTGACCGCACACGAGTGAGGGTTGTATTGCGCTCCGGTGGTGCGCCCCTGCTGCCGGTTCGTTAGGAGACCGCCGCTGCTGACCAATGAACGCCTGTGCGAAATGGCGCTGGAACTGCCGGCGACCGAGCGCGGCACGGCGTGGGGTCAGCCTGTGGTCAAGGTCAGCAAGAAATCCCTGTTCTTCTGGAACCCGAAATACGGGCCAGTGTTCAATATGGATTTCGAGACGCGCGACTTCTGGATCGAGGTCGACCCCGAAACCTTCTTCACCACGGACCACCACAGGAACTATCCCTGCGTGCTGGCGCGGCCCGAGCGCGTCGATGAGGACTGGGTGCGCGAGCGGCTGAAGGAGAGTTGGCGCCGCAATGCGCCGAAAAAGCTCCAGAAGACGCATGAGGTTTAGTTAAGGCCTGCGGCGGTCCGTGCCCTAATCGCGCCCCATTGCGGCCATGCGTGTCACGTACGACGGAGTTGGCGCGGGCGTTTAGAGGGCATTCATAAATCCTCTGTTAACCTTGCGGCCACCTTTTCAAGCTTGACCGAAGGCCGCCTCATGCAACGCCGCGACTTTATCCTGACTTCCCTGGCCACGGCGGCGACGCCGCTGATCCCCGGCCTCGCGTCGGCGCAGGACAGCGCCCAGTCTTCGTCGTCAATGGCTTCGTCGTCAATGGCGGGGTCGTCATCGATGAGCGCGCCGCCGGGCAGCCCCGGCACGGACCGTGGGATTTACAGCCCGACCAATGGTCAATACTACAGCCGCGACGAGATCGTCGCCGCGGGCTCGAATTTCCTCGGCGTGACGGTCGAGGCCCTGGGCGGGGCGCTGGAGAAGATATTCGCCGATTTCGGCGATCATCCGAGCGCCTATATCGCCGGCGAGGAAGCCTCGGCGGCGCTGGCGATCGGCGTGCGCTACGGCAAGGGCAACCTGTTCATGAAGTCCCAGCCGACGCCGACCTATATCTACTGGCAAGGGCCGTCGATCGGCTTCGACACGGGCGCCAACGCGTCGCGCGTCTTCACCCTGGCGTACAATCTGCATGATCCGGACATGATATGGCGCCGCTATCCGGGCGTCGAAGGCTCGGCCTATTTCATCGGCGGCCTGGGTGTGACCTATCAGCGCGCCGAAGGCATCGTGCTGACGCCGATCCGCGCCGGGCTCGGCTTCCGCCTCGGCGCCAATGTCGGGTACATGAACGTCTCGAAGCATCGGCGCATTCTGCCGCTTTAAGCGGTAGAATGCGTACCTCCCCGGCTATGCCGGGGAGCGACTATCTGGGGTGTCAAGCTGCATTTTCATGCAAGACACGTATATCGCGTGCTTTTGCATTGAGCCTGACGAGAAGTTTGTGAGCGAGGGCTATCCGGATCTGCATCTTAGGCTTTCCCTTTTGCTCGAGTCTTAGTTTGAAGGCGATGAAGTCGGGTTCGAACCTGGCGAGGTGCCCAGCGATGAGGAAGAGGACATTCCTGACGCTGGCCCTGCCGCCGCGTATAGATCGCCTGCCTTGGCGTTTTCCGCTATCGTCGGCCAAGGGAGCGACCCCAACAAGTTTGCTGATGGCGCGATTGGACAAAGTTCCGAGTTCACGCAGATCGGCCATGAGAACGGCTACCGTGCGGCTGGCTACGCCTTTGTAAAGGGTGAACTCCGTGGCCAAAGCCTGCCACAAGGGATCGTCGTCGATCATCGAGGCGATCTCGGCCGAGAGCTTGTCGCTTTGGGCTTTCAACAACCTGATGACCTCCTTGATGCCTTCCTGGGCGAAGTCTTCATAGGCCGTATGCAGCCTCTGCTTCTGCTTGACGATGTCGCTGGTCACCTGACGCAGCCGGGCATAATACGCTGTCAGCCGTTGCTGGGCAGGGCTTGGCGGCGGCATGGGCACCACGCCTTTGGCGCCGGCGAAACGCGCTATGATCTTGGCATCGATGCGATCGGTCTTTTCCAGGAAACCCATGCTCTGACCGTAGTGATAGACCGACCGCGGATTGACCAGAGCGCAGGACATGCCGGCTTGCCACAGAAGAGCGTAGGCCAGACGCTCAGCGCTGCCGCTGCTTTCCATAACCACCATCTCGGCGCCATGCTTGCAGGCAAACAATCTCAGCGCTTCAATGCCTTCTGCATTGTTCTCAAAACTCTCCGATACACCACCCGTCGGGCTGGTGCTCACGTAAGCATCCAGTCGAGCCTTGCATGCATCGACACCACAATAAATTTGCGTCATCATTGACCTGCCTTGTCTGTGCGATCGATTTTCAACCGACTATTCGGTCGTCTGACAAACTGCGGCGGATGTCCCTGGCTCCCGGCGATCGTAACATCTGAGGGGGAACGGGCGTCTCCGCCGATGCCCTGGAGGGTGGCCACCCTCCAGGGCATTCGTCGCTTCAACCGAACTTCTAAAACAAAGTCCAGATACAAGGGGGACCGCG